>Ga0325404_1000513_pt1 | contig 38731 bp, 23 predicted proteins | sample PopdelMetagenome_18_FD_205664 | JGI IMG/M metagenome (GOLD analysis project Ga0325404, IMG submission 205664) | Populus deltoides microbial communities from Bellville, Georgia, United States - Xylem-Control-R1 | ecosystem: Host-associated > Plants > Phyllosphere > Stem > Wood/Secondary xylem...
TCGTCTTGTGAGATTAAATATTTTATTCTATATTTTTCTCTTGATTTTTTTCAAATTTATTTTTGAATTATCATTTATGGTTATTTCTCATTTATTAAAACACATAATTTTGGATTTATTTGATTATATATATACATTAATTTTTTTATTTTCACTTAAAAAAATTTTTAACAGCAAAAATATGTCAAAAAAGCTTATGTATAAAATTCTGTGTGTGTGTTAGAATCTTGAAATTATGGATGGACCACATTGCAATAGAGAAGAAGTGTCGAGGTGAAATTTAAAAATTCTCAGTTCATAGGTAGATATTATGAAATTTAAGGACTATTTTGTCTGTCAGATTATATCATTAGAGCAACGTGGCAGGATTCCTTTTCTGCACTTTGCACTGTAGCTGAAAATACTAAAATTTGGATCTCGTCTTCTTGGGAAGTCAAAGGGAAACAGAGATGAAGGAAATACTAGAGGCGTAAGGAAAAAAATCTGAGCTTTTTCAGCGAGCAAACAACATGTGTATAGCGGTGTTTTTATGGCAAGCTCACCCTCTTTATCCATTTCTCTTGTTACTCAACAGAGATGAATATCACAGCCGGTTAGTCAAATGAAATCCCTCTCTCCCACTCTTCTTCCTTCCTTTCTCATCTGAAGTTTCTGTTTTTGCACGTCTGTTCAAAATTGTGGGGTTTGTTCAGAAATTTGTTTCTGTTTGGAATTAGGCCAACAAAGCCTCTGGGATGGTGGGAAGGTGGAGAGATTCTAGGTGGGAAAGATGAGCTTGCAGGTGGGACATGGCTGGGTTGCACCAGAGATGGTAAGATTGCTTTTATCACTAATGTTAGAGAAGTTAAATCAATCCCTCAAGCTAAGTCTCGAGGTGACCTTACCCTTCGTTTTTTAGAGGTAAATTTTCTTTCTGTTTGGTTTTAATCATGTTTGAATTCTAATTTCTAATTGATGACTCATTTCCTTTCTGCTTGTTTTGGATGTTATGCCAGTGGTAATTGATAAAAGACCATTCCTTCAATTGTAAGGACTCTTGGCCATTCTTCTCTAAACGGGGAAAGCTTGAAAAGGGTAAATTAATTTTGGGATGTGATAGGCTAGGGCAGGAGAGGCTTTGGGGTTAAGGTCATTGATAGCTTAAAAATTATATACTGATGTTGTGGGGCCTGAACAAATCCTTCACTCGATGATTCATTGGGAGCTCTTTCACTCGTTAATCTAGTGTCAAACCTTGATTCTCTTATTTTTGCTCAATAAAGCATTTCAACTTTGTCTTCTTCACTGTGGCTCTCTCCAACACCTTAAACATTCAGGATTGATGAATATGATCATGCCCTTGCGTAGGACTAGGAGTGAATTCACAACATTTATCTTCAGATGTTAACTGCTGTGGCCTTTTTATTATCCATTTTGAAAGCTTTGGTTGTAATAGAATTTATGATGGCAGAGCAACAAGAACCCAAAGGAATATGCAGAGGAGCTTTCCAAGGAGGCAGATCAGTATAATGGGTTTAACCTGATATTAGCTGATATATCTTCTAAATCCATGGTTTACTTAACAAATAGGCCAAAACCGGAAAATTTCATAGTCATGGAGGTGACACCAGGGATGCATGTACTGTCAAATGCAAGCCTAGACTCTCCATGGCCTAAGGTAATACTATCTGTCATGCTTTTGCTTCCATAATTATATTCCTGGAGATATGCTTTGGCAGCCGTGAACACACTCGCAATCATTGCCTAAGGTTTGCCAAGGATGGCTTATCTACGAGATATGCATATCTTTATTACTGAAGCAGCTTAGGTTTTTTTATATATATGTTTGGAAGCCGAGTTGTAACTGTGATGTGTGCAACGCTCAATTGAAGTGGGTTTTTTTTTCTTCTCCAGGCACAACGTCTTGGCCATGGTTTTAAAGATCTACTGGAAAAATATGGTGAAGCGGAACTTCCCACAAAAGAGATAGCTGAAATACTAATGACCAACACAATTAAAGATGATGAAAGCATGCTTCCTGGAATTTATCCTTCTGAGCGGGAACACCAGTTAAGTTCTATATTCATCGAGGCAGACACTCCCCTGGTAAACCATTTTCCATTTCAAATACTCTCTGCTCCACATGCAATTCTGCTGGCAAACCCATCTCAATAATCTCCTTGATATGCAGGGACGATATGGAACTAGAAGTACTTGTGCATTGTCCGTAAAATCAAGTGGAGAGGTTAACTTTTACGAAAGGTATCTTGACAAGGACCAGTGGAAAGAGCACATAATGAGTTACCAGATCAAAAAGATGGAAGTACATGGGTGATTTAACTCAGTCCAGTCGTCCTTTCAATGAAAATAAGTGTCCTTTCAAAATCAGATAGGCTGAGTTACAAGATTATGTAATTTAATGGGTTTTTAATTGAAGGGCTTCACATGTATAAATAAGTTCCTTACACCTTCTTTTGTCTCCGACGGTAGTTCAATTAAAGCTTTCCTGTTTCAAGCGCGTCCTTCAACTCTTCAAGTGTCAGCTTTGAGAAAGACAACAATGGAGCCTGCAAGCGTGCATATTGATTAATGGAAACAACTCTAATATTCATTTGGACAAACCTCTTAACAGGACACAGGAAACAAAATAGTAAAGTAACACATTTAAAAATAATAATTAGGTAATTAGCACAATTTCTTCTCCTTTATCTTCTTCTCCACAGCCACCTCCCATTCCCTCTCAACATCGCCTGGATCTCTCTCTGCTCGCGGCTAAAAACACCCATAACAGCACTTCATCACCTATTTCTCTCTAGCTCTACCCATGATGGGCCCTCATATTTTCGGTTAAAACAGGCACCATTGATCACCCTTACCATCAACATTCCATGTTTAAAAAAATATTTAACACTTCTCCTCAATTAATGTAATTTATATTTAAACAATATTAATTTAATTTTACTGAATGTTAGGATTTTGAATTAAAAATTGGTTAATTAGATGTAATTTAGGTTGTTAATTAGATATAATTAGGTTATTTAATTAAATAATTAATTGTTTTAGATTGTTTTAGGTTAAAGAATTCTTTGGAGTGTAAGATCGATCATTTAACCAAATTCTATGTTCAAGAACTGGTTTATAGATGGAATTTGTGTGGGGGTATCACCAAATATCTGATTCATGAAAAAATTCAACATTGAAAGGGCTACACACATATTTGAGTTGTTGGTGATAGTTATTTATGATGAGAATAATAGAGTTTATCTGTTAGTTTTGCTATTGTGGAAGAAAAGACTAATAATAATTGGAGTTGGTTTTTGGATTTGCTTTGTCGATATGTGATCGGGAGACAAGCCGGGTTGTTTTACATTCAACATTTATTAAATACTAGATTAATTTTATTGTTGATGATGACTACTAATTGGCTTTTAATGTATGTATATAGATTAATTATTTGGTACGAGAAGCTCAAAAAACAACAACAATTATCCAAGAAGGTGTCGATGAGACGAGACGAGTCGTATTGTGGCCAATACTATGCTCAATTTATGTCATGGTGGACTTCAAGAGGTTGGGGAGGCTGAACGTCTTGAAGTGGCATTAACGGAAGATGAGATTACTTATCATGAAAATATTGGGGATGTTGGTTCGTCCATGAGCATTTCATGCTTGTCCATGAGCGACCTAGATCCATCCACAAGTTAGGATGATATTGGTTATTTTCACACCTACATGGATATTATAGACTCATCCTCGAGGTGGACAAGTTGGGGTGATACTCTACACTTGTTCGCGAGTGCTCCAGACCCTTATACGAGCCGTGATGAATATTATATATAGTTACATGTTATTATATGTTATGAGAATTATGAATAGATGTATAATTTGTTTAATTTTAATAAAATATTATATCATGTTAATCATATGTCTAAATTTATTATTTACAATTAAATATGTTATGTGTTATTTATGTGTGTTTTGATACTAAAAAAAATAGTTATTTGAATTGTTTTTTTTTTTTTTCCGACAAGTTGTTGATGGCAGAAAAAATTACCTCAGGATGAACTTGTTAAAGAAATCACAAATACCATTCACGGTACGCGAGTCACATTTAGTATCTACATGGAATCCCGTATGTGTTATTTAAAAAAATAAAAATTAAACTTTGCTAACTTACCAAATCACTCAGTTCAAAAACATAAACTTTGAAAGCCACGCACTTATTTTTATCTCATCTCCGACTGATGCTTTCATGCACAAAACTGGATTTGAATTTTACAGAGTGGTGTAACCTTTTGGATTCGATTTCACTTATATGGTAAAAAGCCACTCCTGCGCATGAACTTGAAGCTGCTGCTTATTGTTGAGCTAAATATTCAGAACCAGTCGCTCAGATTCAGCTTTATCTTAGCTTACTGTCTTCCGAGTCAGTCTCGCAAAGACAAATATCACATTTGCTGCATTTACTGACCAGCCATTGCACAGCTAGAGTCGTTCAAATAATAACTAGACTTTCTAGAAAAGCATGGAGATTACTAAGATGGAATATAGCTCGGTAATTGAAGGTGGAATTGGGGTTAACAACTTTGAAGTTCATTATCAGGACTGCTGTTGTATCCCTCAACTGGCCTTTGAATTTCACTAATGCTCTTGGCACGTTAAGAGAGTCCTGATCATGACATATATCAGTACCGTCATTTCGATGAAAATTCTTGAATGAAGGACACCATTCTGTTGGAATCAAGTGTTATAAATTTGTAGAGAAAAAAGATTTTATTTCACAATTAAGAACGAACAATTTAATCCTGTAAATTCGATGCTGCTGGGGTGTAAAAATGCCGAGCTTCATCTCCAGGAGCATACCAGATTGGTTTGTAGATAAGTACTTGGCCCCGCCACGGTTTTGAGGCTATAGAAGAAAGAAAATCATCGAGGATGATGCAGTGATAGAACCTAGCTAGTGCTCGTAATATGTTAACATGTGGATTTCTCTACTGGATTTCATGAAGAAACTCATTAAGGATGCTGCAGTGATAGAATCCATTTCCATTTTTGTATTGTCAAGGATGATTAATCCCCTATATAGATAGAAAATCCCATCTCTACCGTCTAGTGTAGCCCCCATGTGCTCGCCTACTTTCCTGCATTTTAGCTGCCTATGTTCTTTGGTTTTTGATTTCTACAATTAATTCTCATTTCCTTTTGGTTGCTGCTAAGAATCTATTTTAAGAGTCCTTTCGCTTTTCTTTAAATCTGGGGTGCCCTTCTTGTTGATCCTTCTGATTCCGCTCAGGATGTTTTTGCAGATCTCAGCTATCATGGCCTCTCCTTTAAGCACTTGCTAAATGAAGATTTTCATTCGAGGAAATCTCAAAACCAAAAGAGAAGCATTTGCACAAACATCCTCAAGCACACGCGCATAATAACATGGGAGCTACAACATAGTACTGCTTAAAATTTAAGCACTGTTCCAGGTAGTTCCTTATTTAACTTGATGCTCATGCCACTCATCATCGATGAGATGATGGAGCTTGCCTTCGTTCTACTTGAGCTGGCTAAAGCTTCCCCTCAAGAACTGCAGGTCGGACAAGCACAATCAGCACCACACTTACAGGAGGCCTTGCCCACCCCAGTAGTCACCACGCTCCTAGGGCATGTGCATGGATTGCAGCCACAGTGCTCGCCACACGAGCATTTGTTGTGTCCAGCTCCCTCTCCGCCTGTGGCCTTCATTGAACTACACTTGTATGCATTATCAAGCAGAATGTTATGTTAAAAAAAAAAAAACAAAGAAAAGAAAATTACATCATGGCAACTATCAAGACCCGCAGGATGTGCCACCAGCGCAAGGAACAGGACATCCACACCCATCATTGCAACCCACGGTACCTCCTCTGGTATCTGCCATTATCCTCCTTGCTTTCTTTTGCCTCTCTCTCAAAGGGTATGCTGTAATTTGTATTCTTGAATTACAAGACGCAGACAGTTAATAAATATAGCTGCAATCAAAATATTATGTTGGCAATAAGTGGCACATAACGTATGGCCATAAATGACAAGGTTTGACATGTAACTGCCCTCAAAGGCTGGTGAATAGCACAAGTGGACTGCAGGGATGTACATGACTAACACCTGGGAATGTGAGTGGCTGTTGAAGCTGTGTGGTTTGCCCAATTCACGCATCCCTTGCCGCATCACAACAACATGGAGTCTAATCCTCCTCCAGATATGGAAACAGAATTCGAACAAGCAGATGACGTTTAAATCCTCACTGCGATGCTTGCCATAAAATCAGAATTAAGAACTTAATGATTTCTGTGTATTGATGGAGACTAATTATTTCAGATAATAACAATTTCTGGTCCAACAGGGTATATTTATTTCAGCTTATAAAACAACAGTGCGCCGGACCTTCATATTAATCTCAGAATTCATATAAGGTCAAATGAAGCAGGGAGGGAGATGATCATAAGAACAAAATAATATTTTGGGCCAACTGGAAGAGAACAAGGCTGAGAACAAAGGAAGGGCCAGAGATTATTGACCTTCACATGATCATGATTTGTCATAATCCTTTAGATGTTAACATGGTAGCAAATTACCGACATTAGCACTGTACTTGACAAGAGTGCAGGCAGAGAAATCTGACAAGTCACAGCAGGTGATCATGACCTTGCTCATGCACAGTAGCCGTGTTAAGGAATCTATGATGCGATCGCTATAAATATCATCAGAAGCTGAAAACATGTTCCATGGAATAAAAGAGTTTGAAATGTCGGTACAGCATATGCCTTTGATCATCTCATGAGTTTGGGCCACATTGTGCTGCAGTGCATATCCTGTTAACAAAGAAGAGATCACCAGACTAAATAACAATTTCTCAAGTTCCAATCAGTTTCGTCGTTTAAGCATGGAAAAAGACATTCTCCTGCATTGCAAGCCAGCCTACTACCTGTGGCCACGTAACCATCGAACTGCCATACCATTAAACAGAACCAAATTCAATCTCCTTTTTGTGGCTTCTAATTAACCAGATAATTGTCTCCTTCTGGATCAGCAACCCACAACATATATATTAGTTAACAAGCAAATGTCACGTAACAATTTTATTTGGAGTTCTATTTCGAGTTGGTGAAATTCTGTGCCCAAAATCTCGTCTGGCATATTGTCTCTTTCTCATGCGAAGGGAGCCTCTTCATTACACTGCATGTGGCTCTCCAACTCATTGATTTGGACGGACTTTATGAGTGGGAGAGGGACCTCTCTCTCTATAGTGGGTCACTCACTAGTCACTAGCCATGAGATGGAATCAGCTATATGATGACGCTACATGTTTTTGACATTTTCCCATTTAACCTTTCACGTTTTCCTGCCTGTTCTTGTTTTATCTCATCCTGAAGAAGCAAATATCACCATCAACCAAGATTTACGGGGCAATATCCATACTACTAGTGTACATTGACCACCACACTTTGTTTTTTTACTTCCATTCAAAACCCCTCCTCTTAAGATAATAACAATTTGATAGATGAGGAATCTCTTTAATCCACCTACTGTCACATCCTCATAAGTTTTGTTTTTTTACTGATTGGAAAATGAGGGCATCAGTTTCTTTTGACAGTTTCTCGAGTCTTGCTGGGTTAGACCTGGAACCTTGGAGACCTGCTGACTTGCATCTTATGTCATAATCTTCTTGCAGAAGCCCGACTACACAGCAACCAAAGCATCAAAACCTCTACCGAACCGGGCCACCACTAGTAACATGGCATGGACCTGGAAAATCAGGGCAAGGCTCATAAGTGATCAGAATAACCAACCACGGTAGATGTGTACTTTTATGGGTCCCAAATATTAGCTGTGCATCACTCACTCACTCACGTTGCGTTAAAGTTTGTTTGATATAATAGTGCTTTTCACTCCCAAATCTGCTGTGCAATTTAAAAAACAAGCACACATTTATACGATAAAATATATATAATTAATCTTAAGTTAAACTACCATCTCCACTTCCTTCTAACATACCAGTTAAAGTACTAGAAAATGTTTGACCTTTATTTTATCATGCCATGATTTCACTTTCAAATTCTTGCCCATACCCTTGCCAGAAAAGCAGGCAAGAGAAAAGAGAGAACAAACACCATCGCTTCCATGAGTATCGTGTGTATGAGAGGGGTTTGCTATTGGAGGCAAACCTTTTTCCTTTATCTGGCTTTGGATTGCTTAAAATTATTATAATATATGTTTAGTAGCATAATCCAAGATCACACTTCACTTCAAGTATCTTAACTTTGAAATAACAATTAACAAGTAAAGATTCACACCATCTCTTTTGGATTCATGTACACCAACATATTATCATCATTTTTCTGCACTATTTCGTACAGGCAGTAGTTTTTTCCTGTTTCAAATGGAACATGTTGATCCCATCTGGGCCATCTCTAACCTCTAGCAACACTGTAAAGCATGAAAAATCATATTCTGTCATGGAATTATCCGCGGCTTCCCTCTTAAGTTCAAAGTAATCATCCTGTAGTCAAATTGCTTTAAACACCAGGTCTGAATCTTAAAACATGGAGTTTTTTCATTTCTATACATTAAACAAACACAAAATAAACACCAGGTCCTGAAGTTCAAAAGCAGAAAGATGAAGAGAAATAGCATCCGAATCCAACAGATATTTATGAGGTCTACTAGTAAAATATATTGCAAGTTGAAAAGTAGCCTCTTGGCAAGCGAGATCGAGAAAAGTATTCACAAAAATAATATTTTTTTCATCACCATCTCAGCATTCAAGAAAAGTATTCAGTTGGCCTTTTGCCTGTGCTCAGGCAGCATTCATCGCTTGCGGGGAAAATCTAAGCTAATAAATAACAATCAAATGCAAGTTTAAATATATAAATATACTTTTAATATAGCATCAAAATCTAGCATCACCATCTTCTTCTTTTTTTGTACATCTGATCAACTACAATGATTTTTAATCATAAAACGAACAAAATAAGTAAAAACTGAAGAAATACAAGAAAACAAATCTCCCCTCCTCCTTCCCCAACCTCCTCCTCCTTCACTCGTGTATACAGGCAATTTCCACCACCAAGATAACCCCAAGAACTAGAAGAAATTGAAAGAAAAATCAAATTCAAGAGCATAGAACCTGACTTTTTTAACAATCGATAGTCTATTTTTCTCTTCTTTTTTTTATCTTTTTGTTTCCCACTTTTCAAGGTCCTAGAAAAGGCCACCACATTATCAGTCCAAAGCATTAGGACCGGCACATGCCTTCAACTCGGGGCTCCAGATCCATTGCACCAAGAACTTCCTCCCTCTTCTACCATTCAAATTAAAGGTCTTACCTTTCCTATCCCTCATCACCTGCCCTATATACCCACCACCGCCACCTGTCCCATACAACCCTTCACACAAATCCCCTATCTCAGTTGGTGCTGTTGGATCCTCCCCAGCATACCAAGCATTCACCAAGGGATTTGAAGACAACTCTGCAAGTTCATGGCCTATAACACTAATCATTCCATCAACACCCACATCCCCATTTGGTGGCTTCAAGGCTCCTGGTCCACCTCCACCCATATAACCAGGGACTGCAAAAGGGTAAGCACATACTTCAGGGCATTGTTTGCCTGAATTACCAACCCAAGCATAAGGCAATGTGTAGCCAACCATTGATGGAAATGTAAAGTAATGGAACCCACACACTGCTCTACAGAAGTCTTGCATGGTCACATCTTGTGAGGTCAATATGAGGTAGATCCCATTCTTGTGATCTACTGGGAAAGGTGCAGACCTTACTGCTGAAGCTATCACTTGTTGGATTGTAAGTCTTGTTAAGCCAGTCCCATGTGAATAAGCACTATCAGCATATTCCCCAGCTATGAGCATTGAACGTGAGACGTTAGCCCCAGTTTGATCTGTGTACAAAGACACGGTGCGCCACCAGTCAGAGACGGAGGGCTTGGCGGCAACAGTTGAGGGGGAGATGGAGTTAATGAAGTCCTTGATGAGAAGTTTTTGAGAATTAGCCCAACGGCCATACCAGATAAGGTAGATGTTTATTGGGGCTGAAGAGAGGACTGGACCCATATGGTAACGAAGGTGGACTAAATCTGATGAGCCCTCAAATTTCTTAGAGGATGAGAGGGTTCTTGGTGGTAGTTTTGGGTTTATAATATCTGGTTTTGTGTTCAGGGTTTGAACTTGTGGGGAACTAGTTGAAGAAGTTGAAGCATAGACATGGTGAATAAATAGTAATGGTATGAAAAGGGCACAACAAAATGAAAGGGGGGAATAAGGACGTTGTGACATTTTGAGTGGTGTAGTGGAGGAAGAGGAAGAGGAAGAGGAGGGGTTTGGTGGTGGTGAGGATAGGAGGGGAGGTGGGGGGGTAAATAAAGAGGGGTGAGGTGGGGAAAAACAGAGAATAGGAGGGAAATGGGCTGGAGACAGCTGCAACGTGTGGGCACACTTTACTTTTGAGACTAGTTGAAAGTTGAAGGCTCTGTTGGTTTGCGGTTGGGTGAAGTGTGATTTGTATTTTACTTTAATTATAGATTTGAACATATATAATTAATTAATATATATTATAGTTTTGTTTGAATGATATAAATTTATTTATTTTTAAATTTTTTTTGTGAGTATTTGTTTTTATATTATAACATGTTTAATTATTTTTACTTGAAAAAAATATTAAATTAATATTTTTAGATAACTTTAATATATTGATATTAAAATAAAAAAATACTTAGAAAAAATTATTTTTTAAAAAATACCGAATCACAGTATAAACATTTTTTTTTTACAATACCAAACAAACTTTTTCAAAATGAAAAAGTTAACAAGAAGCCAAACATACAAAAAGAGTGTCTCCCTCTTTAAGATTGTGTGTCGGGTAATGCATGTACACGTGTATAGTAGTGATTCTTTTTAAAAATATTTTTTATTTAAAAATATATGAAATTTTTTTTATTTTTAAAAAATTATTTTTGATATTATTATATTCTATAATTAAAAAAATTAAAAAAAATTTCAAGCAAAAAAAAATTAAAAAAATCATGGAGCGCGATTCTAACCACAAAAACAGACAACTCTTGAGACTATGGTAAAAATTGTTTTAAAAATATATTAAAATATTTTTTTATATTAATGTATCAAAATGATTCAATAATATAAAAAAATTAACTTAAAACTAAAAAAATAAAAAATCTTGAAAAGCGCAATCTAACAACAAAAATAAATACATCATGGTGTTTGGCAACGTGATTGACTGTGTTTCTACTAAAAAATTGAATTTTTTTTACTTAATATTTTTTTAATTATTTTAATGTTTTAATATTTAAAAAATATTTTAAATAAAAATATTTTTAAAAATAATCACCACGTAAAATGGCAGCGAAGCTTTCTAAAATGGGAGAAGAAGAAATGGAAGGATCCCTTCTTTAATTCTCTGTGTTTCCTATCAACCGATAAATACGTTGAATCCTATTAACAGCGATTATTTAATACAACTGCTATTTCCTGTAGAGATTCATTAATAAAATCGTGATTTCTATTAATAGTCACATGAAAGTATATTATTTTGTAAAAAAATTTATATCCCATGCTATATTTTTAAAAATTTGACCAAACCGTGTTAGTATTGGAAAATACTTTTTTACCCCTTTCCATAAAAGATCAGTTGAAGGAACCCTAAGAGTTGTAGTTTAACTGTTCAGACCATAAATTTACTCCCTAAAAATCATTAGTTTGAGTCTTACAAACCTCAATGTCACTGGATACTTATATGGTTATTAATTTCAGGGCTCGTGAGATTAGTCGAGATACGCACAAGTTAATCCCAACATCCATATTCAAATAAAAAAAATTGTTCCATACACGTTCATATTTGAAAAAATCAAAACTGTTTTAGACATGTATTTGAAAAAAAAAAAAAAAAAACTCAGCTATAAAACTTGTATTGGGTAGGTCAATCTAGGACCAGGAGGAAAATGGGTAAAAAATTAACCCAGTTTACCCACTCAAAAACTTGGATTCACGCACATAATCATAATAAAACTCGATTAAAAAGTTATTAAATCTTTTTTAAGAAAAAAATTAGTCAAAATAATATCACTTTAATTTTAAAAAATAATAATAAATTAACTCTCGTGACCTGTACAGGTCACTTAAGCCTTATTGCGAGCCAAACACAAGACAGGGTTTTAAAACTAGGGAGAAGACAAAACAAACTTGCTAAAGTCTGCCATTTCTTCAATCTGGAACTAGAAACTCGGTGTCCTCTGCTGCTATCTCGAGGCCAGGAATTGAAATCCCTCGGTAACCACAGAAGAGAAGCCTTGAGAAAATAAGACTCCAGATAAACTTCAAGTACAAGGTGTTAGAATATCAGAAACTTCATCAGAATCTTCAGTAGCAACTCCAGAAACTTGGTCAGCAACTTCAACAGAAAACCCAGTAGAATGGGCACCATTTATTCAGTCCATCCATTTTGTTACTAGTTCAAAGGTAATCCAGCTCGTTACTTGATAGTTTCCTTGTTTTCCTCAAGTTTTTTTCCCCTTCTTTACAGTATAATTGTACAGTTATAGATACAATAGAAAACTACACGGCTAAGTGTGGAAGACAGTTCAAAGAGATCTCCTGTCTTCATCTCCCTGTTGTTTTAAGTTGTTACATGGTATCAGAGCTAATATATGCTAAAGCTTTTCAAATGATCCATTATAAGGCTTTCGCGTAATCCAAATGGCCAACACCAACAACACTTTCATCCATGATCCTATCATGATAATATTCTAGGCCAAGGGTTCATCATGGATTTTTCGGGCATTAAATTTCTCTTTCAACTTATTCTCTTCAGATAAAATATTTTTTGCTCATTTGATAATGGTATCATAACCAACCTCACTCAATCTATATTCTGATTAGATAATAAACACTCTTATAATGACCGACAATTTACTGTAATTTGTACATTAATTCCATAATAGTTCATCAGAATCTTTCAAAAGTTCAAAAAAACTAGTTGCATCTACATTTAGTTCTTTATCTACACGCAAACCTTCACTTGAATAACCATGATTTATTATCATTGCATTCACCATCATACCCCTATAACAATTACTATTATCATCTATAACTTAATGTATGTTGCTAGAAGTAGATGTTGAGCCAACAATCCTTTCTAACATGGTTTTATAAGGAACATAAGGTTCTCTATACGCAAATCAACACAAGTATTTCTCTATAAACTTTTTTTTAAAAGATGTGTCGCACCCAACATCGCGGCGGCCCACAAAATAATCTCGAATATGAAAAAAGAACAGATTTCTGGCATCTTGTTCTTTTAGAAAAAATATCTTGTTTAAGGAGTCGCCACCTAGTATTATGGTTACTAGAAACCCTAACTGGTCAACAGAGATTCTATGGTACGGGATTGGTTACGTAAAAGGGAAGATATTATCACCCCTTAAATGTTTTGCCTGAGGCAAACTGCATTGCTGATTTTGTCTTAAATTGCTAAATATTTATTGGTTTATGCTCTTATAGTTTACTTGCAATATTCCTGACTTTGGCGCCAGTGAATATTCAACTACGAATAATTTTAACTTTGGCGTTGGTAAATATTACGTAGCTATAAAATAAATTTGGATTAATATTTTTATTCCTGACTCTGGCGTCAGTGAATAAACAAAAAAAATAAATTTATTTTTACACATGCACATATTTTTTTATTTTTCTAGCTAAATAAAATAAAATATAATGAATAAAAATAATATAAATTTAAACCGGTATTTTTATTCCTGACTATGGTGTCAGTGAATAAACCAATAAATTTATGTTATTTTTATTCATGCATACACATCTTTTATTTTTCTATTTTTTATTTTTCTATTATTTTTTATTTTTCTATTTTTTTTGGGGCTGGGCTGGGCTGGACCCAGCCGGCCCGGTCTCAAAACTAAAAAAGAGGTCGGGTCACTGGTCCAAACCAGTGACCCGGCTGGATGGCAGGCGTGCATAAGCCCAATGAATTACAATTCACTTGCTATAGTAGCAAGTGAATTATAATTCATTGCTACTGTAGCAGTGAATTAAAATGCAAAGGAGAGAAGGAAGACTTACCAGTGGTCTGCTGCTCCTAAAGATGAAGATGAAGTTGAGGGCGGTCGGTGCTATTCCTTTTTTCTGTTCCTTCTCTATTCTTTTGCTTCTGTCCGCATCGTCTTTTCTACTTTTTCTTTGTGTTCCTCTATTTTTTCAGTTCTTGGGATGAAGGAATTAAGAAGATGATGATGTCGGTTCTCTCGGGTGGTTCTTCTTTTTCTGGTCACTGTTCGTCCTCCATTTTTCTGTGGTTCTTGGCCTGTTCCTCGATTTTTTCAGTTCTTCCTCTCTCTCTGTTTTCCCTGTTTTTTAGTTTTTCCACCTTGGGTCTGTGATTCCTTTTTGGTCCAATTCCCCTAATTTTTTCGTGTCCTCCGATTGCTTTCGTTTTCCAGCAGCTTTTGAAATGATGAAGGAACTAAGAAGATGATGAAGACGCTGGCTGGATTTATTTTGACTGATTTCTGGATCTTTCCTTTGTCTGTAGGGACGAAGACAATTTCAAGGATAATTCTCGTCTCTGTGTGTGCTGCTCTCTTGTTCTCTCCTTCTCTCTGTGTATTATTTTTTTGTTGCTTTGGATTTATGCTCTGCTTTTTTCTCTGTTATTTGCTCTCTTTTATTTGCTCCTTACGCCCTGTTTCTCCCCAAGGTTCTGCCCTTTTTTTTTCTCCCTTTCACGAGGTCGCCTTTGCCCAGCTTTTATAAAGCCAGCGGCGGCCTCGGTGGTGGTAACGGCCGGCCTCCTAAATGCTCTGTAACCGACGTCTTCAATGAAGAAACGTACGCGTTGGCTGCCAATGGACGAAACGTCTCTGCCTTTAATGGCAGAGCCGTTGCAGAGGAAGAAGATGGTGAACAGTCGCTGCAAAACGACTCCGTTTTCTAGTTCTAAAGGCTGCTTTCAATTTGGTCCTTGTAATTCTTATAATTTTGCAATCAAGCCCCTGGTTAAAATGTAATTGGATCCTTGCATTTCTAGGCCATTTTCAAGCTGGTCCTTGGATTTTAATTTTTGCATTTTGGACCCCAATTAAACCCCAAACTTTGATATTTCTTCAATTAAATCCCTGATTTCATTAATTAAATTAATTCCAAGCTTAATTAAGTCTCAAAACTTATCAATTCTCTAATTAAACCCTTGATTATTGGATTAATTAAATTAATTCCAAGTTTAATTAAGTCTCAAAACTTATCAATTCTCCAATTAAAACCTTGATTGGATTAATTAAATTAATTCCAAGCTTAATTAAGTCTCAAAACTTATCAACTCACCAATTAAACCCTTGATTGGATTAATTATATTAATTTCAAAGTTTAATTAAACCTCAAAACTTCCAATCATGTTGTCTTTAACCCAAAATTTAATTCATTCTTCATTTATTTCATTTTACTTGTTTTTCATCATTATTATTTTTTCATCATCATTTTTTTTATCCTTTTCAGTAAATAAAATAATAATAATAATTAAAATAAAATGGTCAAAAATTGGGTTATGACAGTTGCCCCCTCTTTATAATATTTATTATGCAAAGATATTAGAAAATTCTATCTTCTTTTAGCTTTGTGTAGTAAATTTATAAAAAAAGGTAGATACAGAAAGAACTTTTGCTTCTTTTTTTTTAGAAAATTTTTTCCTTTGTTTTTTTTTAGAGTCTTGAAAACTTCAAAAACAGGAGATTGACATATGAATTTTACAGAGAGATGTAGAAATCAAGAAACAAGTCATTTGGACGATGACCCATTTTTTTTTGTTTTTTTGTTTTTGTTTTTGTTTTTGTTGTTTTTTGAAATGGATCAAATTGTTTTGGGCAACCTGCCCGATGATAAAAGAACGCCAAGAATTTCGCGAGTGGTCTAATTGTTCCAGGAGACCTGCCCGTTGAAGAATAAAACGCGAAAAGGGTTTCGCGAGTGGTGTAATTGTTCTAGGCGACCTGCCCGATAGGAAGAATAAAACGCGAAAAGGGTTTCGCGAGTGGTCTAATTGTTCCAGGCGACCTGCCTGATGACGAATAAAACGCGAAAAGAGTTTCGTGAGTGGTTTAATTGTTCCAAGCGACCTGCCTGATGACGAATAAAACGCGAAAAGGGTTTCGTGAGTAGTCTAATTGTTCCAGGCGACCTGCCCGATAGGAAGAATAAAACGCGAAAAGGGTTTCGCGAGTGGTCTAATTGTTCCAGGCGACCTGCCTGATGAAGAATAAAACAAGAAAAGGGTTTCGCAAGTGGTGTAATTGTTCCAGGCGACCTGCCCGATAGGAAGAATAAAACGCGAAAAGGGTTTTGCGAGTGGTCTAATTGTTCCAGGCGACTTGCTCGATGAAGAATAAAACGCGAAAAGGGTATCGGCTTATTGCATGGATCAAAATCTTTGCAGAGCTTTTTTTTATGTGTTTCGGGGATCAGAAAAGTGCAGCTTTGCACTTGCTTGAGGATCTCCATTTTACAAACACATATTCGAACTAGTGTCGAGCACATTTATAACTGAAGAAGAAATGGAAGGATCCTTTAATTCTTTAAAAATATCCTATGCTATATTTTTAAAAAGTTGACCAAACTATGTTAGGATGGTAAAATACCCCTTTACCCCTCTATATAAATGGCCAATTGAAGGAGAATGTTCAATTTAAAATTGTTCTATACACGTGCATATTTATAAAAAAAAAAACCCAGCTATAATAAAACTTGTAACAGTTGGGTAGGTCAATGTAAGACCCGCCACTCAGGACCTAAATTGATGCAAATTGAAGAAAAATAGGTAAAAATTAACCCGGTATAACCCAATCAAAAACTTAGATTCACGAACTATCTAGTAGATGATCCAATAATAAGAGCTTGAGACTAAGAGGTTACTCTTCTGTGATCTTAGATTCGAGCCCTGTGGTTACTAATATGATGGCCACTAGAGGCTTACATGGTCGTTAACTTCAGGGCCCGTGGATTTTGTCGAGATGCGTGCAAACTGGCCTGAACACTCATGTTAATAAAATAAAATAAAAAACTTGGATTCACGCACACAATCATAATAAAACTGGATAAAAAACTTATTAATTTTTTTTAAAGAAAAAATTAGTCAAAATAATATCACTTTGATTTAAAAAAATAATAAATTAACTCTCGTGACCTGTACCAAGGTTGTTAAAATTGTGTTTTGACTCGTAAAATCATATGATTTTACGAGTCAAAACATGCTTTACGTGCTGAATCGTTTGAAAAAATAAAAAAAAGGGTGAAATCGTTAAAATCGGATGAAATCGCGCAAAATCGCGATTTCAGGACCGATTTTATGATGGTAACAAAATGCATGTGCTGAAACAAAATGTCCCCCCATGATCCAGCTGTCAGGTGCCTATTGGCTGTGGAAATGCACAGTCATGACTAACGCCACGCGGTTTTCACTCTTCAATCTTCAGTCACAAAAGAGTCTTCTCTCTTTAGTCTTCACTCCTTCTTTTTCACCGAACAAATCCCTAATCCCCTTCTCTAATTAACCAACCGGGCACCGACAACCACAAAAGCGGCGATGAGGATCTCCTCAAAAGCGGTCACGATCACGATCCAGTCTTCACTCCTTCTCTTTCCTCACTCCAGTCTTCACTCCAGAGTCCAGTCATCAGTGCTCACGGTCGCGACTTCCTTTTCATCAACAGCAACAATGATCTCCTTAACAGCTCATGGCTTCAGGCTTCCTCTTTAATCTTCATCAACAGCGGCACGCCGGCAACAATCTCCTTTCTTTCCCATCATCAACAACTGACGGCTTCCTCTTCATCAACAGCAGCAGGTGACATCGGGCCTCTTCACCAACAACTGTTCAGCCTTCATCATCAACGACTATTCACCATAAGTTGATTTTGCCGCCATCATCATCACTGTAGTAGTTGATTTTGCCCCATAAATTGTAATTGTGTATTTCCCTGTAATAGATTTTGATTTTGCCCTGTTACCCTGTAATTATTAATTATAGTTTTGATTTTGCCTGGTCTTGTAATTTGTATATTTATAATGTTGAATTGAATTGAATGGAATTGATCGGGTGAAAATTGGATAAAAAATTGTTGAATTGGACTGAATTGAATGTCATTTCAGTTTATATCTTGACTGAATTGAATTGAATTAATCGGGTGAAAATTGGACTGAAAACTATTGAATTGGACTGAATTGAATGCCATTTCAGTATTATAGGACTGAATTAATTGGACTGAATTGAATTGAATTAATGATTTTAGGATTCCATTTCAATATTATAGTTTTTTGAATTGTTATGTATAACAAAAAGTTAATTATAATCATAAAATGAATTTTTTGTTAATGTATTTTAAAATTCCTTATGATTTTACGATCCGTTTTTACGATCCGAGTTTGTATTGCATTTTCCGTGCCGTGTCAAAATCGTGATTTTAACAACCTTGACCTGTATAGGTTACTTAGGCCTTATTTCAAGCCAAACAGAAGACATGGTTTTAAAACTACAGAGAAGACAAAACAAACTTGCTAAAGTCTGCCACTTCTCATCAAGTTTTGTCAAATACGTTCTTCAATTTGGAACTAGGAACTCGGTGTCCTCTACTGCTATCTCAAGGCCAGGAATTCAAATCCCTTGGTAACCATAGAAGAGAAGCCTTGAGAGAATAAGACTCCAGATAAACTTCAAGTACATGGTGTTAGAAACTTCATTAGAATCTTCAGTAGCAACTCCAAGAACTAGGTCAACAACTTCAACAGAAAACCCAATAGAATGTGCACCATTTATTCAGTCCATCCATTATGTTACTAGTTCAAAATAATCCAGCTAGTTACTTGATAGTTTCCTTGTTTTCGTCAATTTTTTTTCCTTATTATACTCTTTTACGGTTTAATTGTACAGTTAATGATACAACAGAAAACTACACGGCTAAGTGTGGAAGACAATTCAAAGATATCTCCTGTCTTCATCTCCCTGTTATTTCTGTTGTTTAAGTTGTTACATGGTATCCGAGCTAATATGTGCTCAAGCTTTTCAAGTGATCCATTATAAAGCTTCCGCATAACCCAAATGGCCAACACCAACAACACTTCCATTCATGATCATTTCACAATCGTAATCGTATTCTATGGCAAGGGGTTTATTATTAATTTTTCAGCATAAAATTTCTTTTTCAGTCTATACTCTTCTAGTAAAATATTTTTCATCCATTCAATGATGTTATCATAATTGGCTTCACTCAATCATTCAAAGACAGAGCAAAGCAATTGGTAGCAAAGTCTTATATCATTAGAGAGTGAATGAAATTTGTTGATCAATTCGTGTTTAAACAAAAAAACAAGACTCGGGTTTGAGTTCTTACTTCCAGGGATAGTCTCCTCCGAGCATCAAATCACCCTCATCATCAGTAAAAACAATCAGCCAATCTTTGTTAGGAGCAATAAAGGCCTAACTTCATTGTTTGATGACATAATGATAGTTAACTTCACCGTTTTGATTGCATTAGTTCTAATTGAGTTGGGGAAAACTTTAACCTTACTGAAACTTTAGTTTAAATTAAGTTAGCAAGAATGAAATAAATGGAAAGTGTGGTGGCTTGATTTGTGTTTAACCATCAAAAGCATGCTAATTATGATTTTAAAAAAAAATTCAAAAAGTTAAATAAAAAATTTGTTATTAAAAAAACACACAAAACTATGTCTTTTTATTTGTATGCATATGATTAATTTCTAAAACTTTTCATGCATATAAGAAATAAAAATTATATTTTTATCATACTTTGAAAAATATATAAAAAATCATTATTAATGGGTATCACAACAAGTTTATGATTATCCATTAGGATTTGATCAAAATTTAAAAACTGCCATAAAAATCAATCTATTTATTTAATTGTTGTAGTATGTATTTTCCATAACTTTTGGGCTTTAGAATGGTTAGGTTTTAGCTTGATAAGATAAGAACATCTTTATTGAGAACAAATTTTCTTGAATGTTAAACAGACCAACGAATAAAAACTTGATCTTAGATAAAATAATCAATCAACAATGTAGCTTACCGTAGGTGATGCGTCTTCCTCGTCCACAATTAGTCCCTTTATCGAGACTCTCGTTGACCATTAGCTTTCTTAGTGATTATAATATTAGGTGACGACTCCTTCAAAAATCATAATTTTATGATTAAACCCAAAACCCTCAATTCTAGGAGGCAACTTCGTTGTTCGATGATGTGCACGTTACAACGCTTGTATCCATATTGAATTAAACTTTTAATTACCAGATTATGTAAAGTAAAATTGTAAACCTCCGCATAAACATAGGATCGTAAAAAAAAAAACACCTCGATGAGTAATGATGGAGACTCAATCTGAAAAGAATGAATAAATAGTAGAATTAATAATAGATGCAATGTGTAAGGGAGAGAATGATCTCCATAAATAAATTTAAAGGTATGATGGAAGTTGAAATGAGGTTACAAATTTTGGATTAAAATTTATAATGTTAGCGAAACCGGAGAAGAGCCTCAACGGATAAAAGGATTATTTTTGATACATCAGTGATGGATGGGGTAATATTGAATTTAATGAGTAAAAATTTAGGAAAAATTTCATGATGTTCTAGGTGAATAAATTAAAGCATGAAATTCGGGTTTTGATGTAAAAGACATCAACTTTCTAGACTTACTGTTTTAGCTTGGGTTAAAATGATAGAGTAATCGGAGTGCAGAAAGATATTGCAACACTGACAATGATAAGAAAACAAAATATGGAAATTTACACATGGACTCTTTAAGGGTATTTTTGTAAATTGGTTGAATTTCACTAATCCTCTCTATGGTTCGCACTGGACAGAAGAAATAAAAGGAGAGAGAGAACCATTCCAAGGCCATGTAAGTTTCGGCCAAAAAGAGAGGATGAAGAGGGGACTTCTTCAATTTGATCTTTATTGCTTACACGTTAAAAAGAATAGGTGTTTGATCATTTTACATTTTAAATGTATACTGAAATTTATTGTATAAGACAAGTACATTTATAAATTCTAATGACCATATATGTGAAATGCTAAATTATGCAATGATGATGTGGAGAAATGATTATAGCTTGCATTGATTGTTAGCAAGTGTTTCCATGTAAATTCTTATGTATGTTGTGAATGTATCTTGAAGTCAATGTTTATAAAACAAATTAAAAAAAAAGAATGAAAAAGGGAAACTTGAGGTGTAAGAATATCATAGTGCAAATCGGTGGAAACATGAACAATTTAGTAAGAAAGAGAGAATAGAAATTTGATGCTAATCCTTAGTAAATTATGATTTTAGATGAGTATCTTGAGACTAATACAAGGGTTGAAACTAAAACTTAAGCATATTCACATATTTCTTTCAATTATGAATATGCAAGTATAGAAATTATGTTGGTGTTAGCTTAAGAGATTGATGTGAATTGATGGATGATGTAGTAAGTAGAATTATTTTGAGCATCTCTTTTCGATTTCTTATTGCATATAAATAATTGTGTTGATTTTTGAAGTTGTATGAAATATTATCACCATGAAAATCTAAGAAGGAATTGATGTCTTGATAAAAATTATAATTGAGTAGCTGGTCCTATTAAATTTGGTATGTGATGGAGTCATAAGATGTCAAAAGTTTATTGAGAGGTGATAAATTGGTGGTTAAATATACGAATTCAGAATAAGACAGTTTTGTTGGTCAGGACTCCTACTAATATTAGACATTGAAGATGAAGGCAATTGCTGCACATTTTTATATAAAAGTTATAGATAAATGAATTAGCTAACGTTTGGAACTGGTCTTGTCTCAATTGGATTTATAAAAGTCCAGAAATAGATAAAACACTATGGAAAGGTCAAACTGCAGTTTTGTTGGTTAGAACTCCCACTAATATTTGACATCAAAGATGAAGGAATTTGCCATACATTTTCATATATAGGTTGTAGAGAAATGAATTTTCTAACTTTTGACACTGGTCTTACCCCCATTGGAGTTATAAAACTCCATATATGGGCAAAATATTGAGAGGAGATCATGCTAGAAATTATTGGATAGATTTGCTATCTAACTTCTAGATCGGTTTGGGATTTGATATTGACAGATTATGATGCATGTTCCTTTATGAAAGTTATAGATAAATGTGTTACCTTTCAATTTACATAAATTGTGCTTTATTTGGAGTTATAGAACTCTGTATATGAGCAAAATACTGAGAGGAGGTCATTCTGAAACCTACTGTACAAAGTTGATGTCTAACTTCTAGTTTGGTTTGGGATTTGATATTGAGGTATTATGATGCATGATCCTTTATAAGATTGTAGATAAATGTGTTTCGTTTCTATTGATACAAAGTTTGCTTTATTTGGTGTTATGAGACTTTGGTTATGAGTCATAGGACACCGAATTACGTTGACACAAAACTGAGTTATAAGACTAAATTTCATTGATGTAAAAAAAGAAAAAACTAAGTTGTTTGGACGCTAAAAATTATTAATGAAAAATAGAGTTGTTTGAACATTAAATGTTAGTGTAAATAAATGCTAATTTAATAAAATGAAGTGATAAATAAAAAGAGTTTATCAATGAACTTGCTTACGAAACTAAATGGGTATGTGAGTTAATAGATATGATGAATGGATTAGAAAGACTTGAGTATTGATTTGGGATGTTCGATTGGAATGTAGGAGAAGCATTCAGAGTAGCTATTAATTCTCAAGAACATGTATACCAGGAATTCAAGTTAAGGGTCGTCCCCTTGCTTCTTTAAATTGTTTAAATTCTTGCAATGCTAGTTTGTGATAGACACTATGCGTATTTTGTATTACTATATATCATGAAAAATATTGCTATGTGAACATTGCCTACGGGCAGTATAAATATTGTTGCGTGAAAGTTACCAACAAGTAGAAGAAATATTATTATTGTGTGAACGTTGCCAATTAGTAAGAAATGTTATTGTTGTGTGAATATTGCCAACAAGTAGGAGAAATATTATTATTGTGTAAATGTTGCAAAAATAAGAAATATTATTATTATGTATTTATTACTGCGTGAATGTTGTCTACGGACATGAAAAGTATTATCGTTAAAATGTTGCCTATGGGTAGGAAAAATACTATTAGAATGTGAATGTTGCCTATGGACAGGAAAATAAATACTAATTCTATGTGAATGTTGCCTACAAGTAGGAGAAATAATATTATTATATGAATATGTCCACCTGGCTAGAAATTAGTATAAATACATATACAAATTGTGATCAACCGCAATGATGGGCATCTAAATGTAAATCAAAAGTTGACTAGCTGACCTGTTGATGACTAATGGCATTCGGCTAATGGCATCCGTGTTGGGATGACCGGGAATGATTGATAAGATTAGCTTCAGCTAATGGCATCCATGTTGGAATGACCGGGAATGATTGACGAGATTAGCTACGGCTAATGGTATCCCTGTTGGGATGGTCAGGAATGTTTGATGATATTAGCTTCAGCAAATGACATTCATGTTGGGATGACCGGGACTATTTTAAGTAGTCAAAACTACATAAAGAAATTAATTGATATATATATTAGTATCCAATTATGATAATTAAGAATGTCTAAAATGATTCACGATGATCACCGAAATTTGGTATTGGAAAATTAATGAGTTCCCACATAATATGAGGAATAGAATATATGTCCATTATATGTATTGCATCAAAAATTTAGATCTTATTTCTTGTGTTTTGTATGCTCATATAAATTAATGTTGTAATAGGACCTTCTCGCACCCAAGATGCCTAATAATCTTCCAGGACATTACTTTTACTAAAATTATGTAATATAAGCTAATTGATGGTAGTTATAGCAAAAATTCATTACATGTAGAAACTTGTAAAAATAAATGGAATTTACAAAGCATGTCATGTATATTATACCTGTTTTATAAAGACAATGTACTTAATTTAATTTGTATATGTATTCATTGAGAAAAACCTTTTCGTAGTTAATCTTTAACGTGCTTGTTATCCATTGTTGCTACCCAAATTCTTACCCATGTTTTTGATAAATTTTTAGAAAAATAAGAAATAGCAAAAAAAAAAAAACAGTGAAAACCCTAAAAAATGTATTTTTGATATATTTGCATTGTTTTTAGCATTTTCAACGTCATCTCAGAAGAATTTAAATTTTCAAACGTATTTTGAACGCGTTCAACTTTCAACACGTTAATTTTACAATCACTGATTTTTCTTGTTGAGTCGACGTTGATATTGCTCGTTTTCAAAAATAAAAAAATCAAAATTTAAAAAAAAAAAAAAAGAAAAGAAGGAAAAGAAAAGGAAATGTTTAGGGACCAGATTGTGGCCAAGCCACACTTCCCCTATAAATACTAGGCTAATGTGAAAAAGAGGGGGGGATATTTTGGGGGAGAGGCGGAAAAAATGATTCTGGGGGGAACAGGGAGTAAGAGAAAAACCCAAAAAAAAAACCCAAAGAACCCTAAAAAATTGTTGTCTTCTTGGCAAGCCGCCGCCGCCCTTCCCCTCGCGGGGAACCAAAACCATAGAACCTCACGGTTATCTCTCCCTGCTGACCCGGGCTGCCCCCTCCCTTTGCCGAAGAAGAAGAACCAAAGTCGCCACCACCTAAACCAGCGCCGACCTTCCCCCCATTTTCCGCTGACTTTTGCAAAACAAACCAGAGAGCACAAGACACCCCCTGGCTCTCTTCCCCATAGCCATTTCCAGCACCGTCTCCATCTCCTCTCCCCTCTACAACAGCCAAAGCAACTGACTTCCTTTTTTTCCTTTGCACCCGAACGACCGCCTCCCTCCCTTGAGAAAGAAAATCTTGAGAAACCCCTGCTTTGGGGGTTTTTGATTTTCAGCTTCTTCTCCCTTCAGCCGGACAAGTCTTCCTCTCCCTCGGCCACCGGGCAACAGTCGACCCATTGGCCTCCCTCACCCGGCCGACACCACAGACACCCAGCTAAGACTGGCCCTCTGCACACCACAGAGCTGCTCGTCTTCTGCCTCCCGCAGCAAAGCCAGCCCCGTAGCAGCTGCTCCCCCACACACGATAGTGGCCATGGACGGCTTGCGGATGAACCACTGAACCGCTCTCTCAGCCAGCAGCGGCGATCAGTCCCTTGAGTTGATCCCCCCGAGTCTCATCTTCGTGTGTGTCGACGCGCCACCAGCCACCAGCCACTATGGCTTTTTCTCCGTTCATCAACCATCTAGACGACAACAAGCAATGACGACGTTGAACCAAGAAGAAGAAAGCATTAACAGAGGGAGATAATGGTAGATCTAAAAGAAAAAGGGAAAACAAAAGCGAAATCTACTGCTTGTGTTGTTGGGTTGCTTTGCAGGTGACTGGGAGATGCACCGCCGGTACGAGCGGGAAGAGAAGAAGGAGAAAATCTCGATCCACCAGTTTGCTGGTCTTCGCTGGCGACGGCAAGTGGATCCACGCGCCGCCAGTGGTGGTGGTGCGTGAGGTCTATGCGCTGCCACTAGTCCGGCAGATCCCAGAAGGCTTCCCTGCAGTTCTGTATTTTTAGGGGGTTTGTTCTGTAATTTTGAAATTCTTAAGGCCTTGTTAGGGTAAATTTTAAATTTTTGTTATTTTGTAATATGTAAAAGTGAGGTGTGAGTTAAGCATAGTAAAAAGTGGTGTAAGTGTGTGTTTGTATTTTTTTTTATGTATGTTTTCTTTTAATGTAAAGATAAAAAAAAAAGACAATAAAAAAAAGAAGAAAAAAAATCAAGTTTTTTAATTTGTATGTAGTCAATTATTTGAAGGACAAATAAAAGAACAAACATGTTTCGGACAAATAAAAGAATATGTTTTTACATCTATTTTGGGATTTAATAACTGATTTATTAAAGCTGAAGAATTTGACTAATATTTTAAATTTTTAAATTACATTAAACTACAAAGCAGCTTATTTTAGGTAGGGTGTGCTAGGGATGCTAATATCTTTTCTAGCCACAACCAGTTCTTTACCCTTGAATTTTTGACAGTGACCAGTACATCCGGGTTTTCTAGTAATCCTCAATCAAATACTAGGTAGCGACTCCCAAAGAACCAATTAAGCAAAACATAACGAAAAATCGCTAATAGGACGCTGCGCAGGGGATGTGCGCCATCCATAAATATTAATCATGCAAATGTGAGTAATTAATTGTGTGATGGTTGATGACATACAATAGAAAGAATAATTAGTGTGATGATTTATGATCTAGGATCAGTTGATCGGGAATTGCTATGGCGAGTGTTGTATGAAAAGATGATTATGAAGGGTTAATGTATATTCGATGATTAATGTCGACACTTGGGACATCAAAATAAAAAGAGGAAGAAGAAACCCTCTTAAAACTTCAGTAAAATGGTGATAATTTGATATATTACTAGAATTAGAAATACATCAAGATCTAACCATTTGACAGTTTTTGGGATGGATCGGTTGGCCGTTATATCGTCACAAAAAAAAATTGCCCAAATTTTTAAGTACCAAATCGTAGGAATTAATTATAAATGTTTATGAAATCATCGCGCGTTACAAATGTCGCACCCTCGCGAGCGAAGCGCGGTGTCGCGGCGATCCTCGATTGATTTCGAGGTCTTTGTGTTTTATTGTAAATAAGGGAGTCGCCACCTAGTATTATGGTGACTAGGAACCCTGACTAGTCTTTCAAAGATTCTAAGGCAAGGGATTGGTTGCGTAAAGGGAAGGTATTAGCACCCCTAGTACGCCCTACCTAAGGTAAGCTGCTTGGTGTTTGGTTTACCTTATAATTGCTATGGTGTTGGTGTTTTCCTAGGATACATTTTGCTATGATGAATGGATTTGGGCTGAAAGTTTTAAAAAGAAATAAACCTTGGTCAAGGTGGATCACACCCTTAGATATGTCTACAAAGTACCAAGGAGAACCAATGCAGATCTTTTGAAATCTGTGTTTGATTCAGACTAAATATATTAAGATAGAAATCCAAGAAGATTCCATGTGCTTTAAAAGCTCATTTTTCCCTTAGTATTTCAAGAGTTTTGCGACTCGTAAATCGCAAGGCGGAGGGACAAAGATTTAGGAATCTAAGGAAATTCAGAGCGCTTTAAAAGCCTATTTTTGCCTTAGTGTTCCATACTCTCGCGGCTCGTAAACCGTGTAGTCAGAAATTGAAAGATGACTTATTATTTCTAGAAAATTATTTTGGATATTAACCACCTGGAGTTTCTTTATCCAAACATTAATAATGAATAATAACAAGTTATTCCCAATAATATTTTGGATATTCATTCATTTAGGATTTTTTTATCCAAACGTTAATGGTGAATGATAGATAAATTCCATCCAAAATAAGAGTTTTGTATTTTTTAGAATATTAACCAATACCCTTTGAAGTTTTACAAACATATTGTAAAATCCAGAAACGCAAGAAAATAATTTTTTGTTGTGTTTAAGAAATCCATGTAAAAACATATTTTTCAAAACTTCAAATATTTGTTTTTTTATATAAAAAACATTCAAAACATGTTAGAGTATTGACCATATGCAACACACAAAAACATTTTTTATATTTTTCTGTCAAAAAACACAATCACAATTAAAGTTAACAAACCACATATTAGTCAAATTCTTAAAACTTTAATAAATCAGTTATTAAATCCAAAAAAACATATCAAAACATGTTATATTTTCACGAGAAATACAACTGATTTTATTTGTCCTTCAATACTTGATCATATACAAATTAAATCATTAAATTCATTTTTTTTTATTTTATAATTCAATAACATACATAAAAAAAAAAACCACACCCATCCTATATATCATGTTTTTCTCACCCATAATTACCATGTTTACAAAATAAACTAAAAGAATAATAATAATAAAAAAACACGTTGATATCTGAAAATTACAAAAAAAAGAATAAAAATAAATCGGGGACAGTGCCTGAAGGCTTCTGGGTCACAGAAACACTGGCGGCGCGTCTTCTCCACGTTGGGATCTGAAAGCGCTTTTTCCCTTATGCCCTTCTCTGCCGGCAGTGACCTGCAAAAACAACGAATCTCAACAAACAGTTTGTTTTAGTTTTTTAGTTTCTCCTTCATGGGTCTGTTTTTCTTTCTTTTCTTCTCCGTTTTGGATCTGCTTCTCTCTACAGATCTGTTCTTTTCTTTTTCTTTCCCATTCTTCCCTGTTTCAGGTGGCGGCAAGACCAAGGGGGCCGCCGGCTTCTAGGCTTTGGGTTTCCGTCCGGTCTGTGCAGCTGTCGGTGGCCGGTTCGTGTCTTGGCGAAGATGAGGGCCTGCGGGCTGCTCCCTTTCGGTTGGAGGGAAGTGAGCCGGTTCAGGGAGGGAGGCCGTGGGTCTGTCTTGGCTGGTCTGTGGGGGAAATAGGGAAGTCTGCGTCTGGAGAAGACAGAGGGTGTGAAGCTGTTGAGAGGGAAATGCTGAGGGGAGACGGCAGCAGCTGAGTCTGTTGAGAGAGATGAGGGAAGAGACGGGACGGCTGGTGGGAGAGACTGAGAGTTTGTGTTGATGGCCGGCTATGGGACCAGAAATTGGAAATGGCCGGTTTGGGTTTGGCTATAGGTAAGAGGAGAAGGAAATCGCCGGGTGGCTTTGGTTCTCTCTTTTTCACAAGACAAGGCGAGGCCGGCTGCTGCTGTGGGGAAGATAATTCTAGGTTTAGGGTTTTCTTGCTTTTCCCTTATTTTATTTTAAAATTGCCTTCTCTGAATATTCCCTTTCTTTGAATATTCCCCTTCTTTTATTATGGCTGAAGATTCATTTATATAAAAAATCTTTATACATGATATTTAAAAAAATATTACAATAATTATTGCAGAGATTGTCTTCTATAACTAGCACCAACAAATCCTATATATATGATATTTTTATATTGCAGTGATTATTTTCCATAATCAGCACGAATCAAATTATATATCTATGATATTTTATATTACAATAATTATATATGATGCAATAATTATCTCCTTGACATATTGTTTCCTTAGCCCTAACGCTCTATGTTATCGCCACATGTAAACTCTTATTATTATTATTTTTTATTTGAAAATTTATCAAAATATGGGTCAAAAATTAGGTAGCAACAACAAAAATTGAGGAAAACAAAAGGTAAACAGAATAGAAGAACCTTTCTTCTTATTTTGTGGAGGGGATTCAAGAAAAGCCTAGCCTTTGAAGTCATCATCATCAGTTGAAGGTGAAGGAGAGACCATGTCAGGTGGAGGAAGAGAGGAGAAGAAAAAAATAGGTGTGAAGAAAAAGAAAATGTAGAGAAAGAAAGAGTAGAAGTTGCAGAGAAGTTAGGAAAGAAAAGAAGATGAAACGAGTGTGAAGAAAGTTAGGGATTTCGTCTTTTAATTAAGGTTTTTTTTACCAATGAAATCATATATGTCCAATAAAAAAATTATTAATTTTTTAATTCAGTTAGTAATTTCATATGTGATAAAAATTAAAACTTTAATTAAATCAAAAATTTTCAGAACTCCCTCAAATATCACCGACATAATTTCAATCCGTCGATCATTCCATTGTGATTCTTTGTGACATGGGAGTGTAATTTTTTTCCAACGCTATAATTTTCCGACATAGTTATTCTATTGTCAATTCTATATGTATTGCTCAGTGGTGTGAGAGTGTAATTTTTTTTTCAATTCTCTGGAATTTTTAATGGACTTGTTCCGTCGGCGATTCTATATGTACTACTTAGTGGTATTGGATTGTAATTTTCTTCTAACTCTCTGGAATATACTGATGTACTTAGTCCGTCAATGTATCTGTTGGTATTTTACATTTTGTCGGTAAGTAATTCCATCGGTATAAAACATTTTTTTATGTCCAAATTATATATGTATTTTTTATCTATCCATCCTGCAAATACATTAAAATCACAACACATTAATACTAATTCAGTGTATACTAATAAATCACAAAATATAAAAATTTTCTTGTCATTGTGAAGGAACATCCAAAAATATTATATTGAAGTTAATTTCATTATAGATTAATGTTTTATAAATTAATCAAAATTTTCTTCTTCTTCAATTTCATCATCTTTATCTCCATCACAATCTTCTACTTTGATTTCATTATTATCATCATCTTTATCCACTTATGTATATTTGTTGGTTTTCAAAACATTATTTAACTCATCAATATCAAAATCAACAAAAGTATTCTCAATGACGTGAAAATTTGAATTTTCCTTAAAATCAACATCATCTTCATTGTCACCATCCTAAACAACTTGAACACACTCTAGGTTTGGTTTTAACTCCGTGAGTGCATTTTATATCTATTTTTGGCGATAAATCCTGGTAAACAAATGAAATGAATTTTTGCATAAACACGTGGCAATCATGACTTTTCATTTCATACAATTTGTAATCCTCTAAATTAATCAATCTAGATATGTCCAAAGCATATCCATTAAGAAAACACAGACTCTAAAGCTATTGGCAGATAAGTAATTGTGCATTCTTGTTTAAGGCAAAGCTGGTTGTGGGCTTTGTGACCCATGACCTATCATAAACCAACTCTATATTTTTACGGTGACAAAACAAAGGTATATCCCTCCATATTGTTCTATCTTTTCTTTTACATCTATAATCGTGCTAAAAATATTTTTAAACATGTTCTTTCAATGTGCATGACATCGACGTTATGGCAGAGGAGAAAATACTTTGTTTTGCCAATTATAGGTTACACTAATACAAGAAACTTCTGCTTAATAATATGAAAACCAAACACAATGCCATTATACTGCGACACTACGTTATACAATTTTCACTACTTCAAGTACAAGCGGCAACATCCCTTTCAACTCTACCAACAAAGAATGCCTTTATGTTCTTTCTGTACTTGTGATCTTGGCAAGAATCGTTGGTGGCAATAAAAAAAAGAAGACATTTTACCACTATTTGTTAACACGAAGGCCTTGTTATTTTCCATATAGTATGGAAATATTAATTGTTCATGCATGTTCCAACCAGAAACCATTTCATTTACAGAAAAATCATTGATAGTCCACATCAATGCTAGCTTCATCTAAAAATTTTGTTTTCTCGAGACATCATAAGTTAAAGTCTCGGATGACCATAACTACTTCAACGCATTAATCAGTGGTTGAAGACAAACATCTATATTCCAACTTGTACTATTAGGAACAAGTATGATCATAGATAAAAACATAAACTTTAGCCTCATACATATCTCAGGTGACAATTTATAAATCGTAAGTATCACTGGTTAACAAAAATAAAGAGCAGTACCTAAATGGATTGAATTTGTTTGTACATAACTCAAAACATGTGTTCCGTGATTCTATTTAAAACTAAGAATACACCCTATTAAAATATTTTCAGGCTTCACCATCGGATAAGTGTACCATAACTTCATTCACCACATCATGTGCTTAATAGTCTTTAGAGACATGATTAACATTTGTAGTCTAAGAGTGATTAGAAAGTATCTAAGTCTTTTATATGCGACAATAGTCATTCCCCTTCTAGTCAATTTTCTAGTATCCTAGGCCGATGGGATTCATAATGGATTTAACAGCATAAAAGTTTTCTTTTAATCTATTTCCTTCATGTAAATTGCTTTTCGCTCATTCGATAATTTTATCATAATCGACTTCTCTTTGCCTACGATCTGACTTGATGGTGAACACATGTGCAATGATAGATAATTTACTATGATTTTTGCACTCATCCATAATGGTTTGTCAAAATTGTTGCTACCTATTTTATAATAAAAAAATAAAAAATTATATATACCTCTGCTTCCACATCACCTCTTCTGATGCCAGCAACTGATCAATCTCCTTATTCATGTTGTTGATTTCCTGCTTAGAGAAAGGATCCCAGGTACTTTGCTTCAATCGGGTTCTATTTCTACTGTCGAGCAAGATTGTCAAGAGTCTATCTACTCCATCAAAACAATCGAACCCTACAAGCTCTGATCTTCTTTAGCTTTACCCTGAGCAACACCTTAATTCTTTCTTTATTCCCACACTAAAGTGAGAACTTCTTCGCAGCCTGAATCTTTGCACCAAACATCCTCCAATTAGAAATGGCTTACACTCGAAAATTTTCGTGCAAGGAAATACACCTGAAGCAAGCCTAAAAAGAAATGCCCGAGACCAATGATGAAAGACCAGAATGGCAAGCAAGGTTGATAGGCCAAAGTAGCAATCCAAGGTTTTAATTAACAAAACCCATTAGTAAATATGCTTGTTTTTTGGAGTTTAATTATTTAATTGAGGGTTTAATCGTAAGTAAAATCAACTTTTGGAAGTCAACTGAAACAATTGATGTTCAAGGACTCAATTAGAATCTTGGAAAGTTTAAATTAGTCAAATCAGGGGCTTAATTGCAAAAAATTCAAAGTCTGGTGAGCAAATAGGGGCTTTATTGAACTTTTTATGAACCAATGATCAATTTGCAAAACACGCATGACTTTAAGGATTGGAATCAGGAGAAATCAGGGTCAAATCGAAAGACTTAGAAGCTTAGTGGTCATTTAGAGGCGTAATTGAACAAATTAGAAACCAAAAAACCAACTTGTAAAAGGCATCCAAAATTAAGGGTGAAAAATGAAGTTGATAGGGATGCAATTTCATTAAATTAAAAAGAAATAGGGAAATTAAGGATAAAATAAAATGAAAACAAAAGATAAGGGATCAAATTGAAATTTAGCAGATGCTAAATCAAAAGCAAACCATAATATATAGGAATTAGTCAAAACAACATCATTCAAGGTACTGTGCTTCTTATTCTTCTTTAGTTTTTTGGTTTATCGATGGAGCACTTTCGGACGACTGAATGTGACGTTTCTGACCACCCTAAAGGCTGAAACCACTACCATTCAACCGAGAAACACCTCCTCTACAACCTTATGCCTTTAACATCAAACATTTACGTCATATTTTCTCAATGGATCTCCATAACATCTTGTCCCTAGTCAGTCAAGACCATAGTTTTAAACATTACGCTGTTTAGGTAGGCATTTTCAAATGTTCGAATGTGGAGCTATAGACCTTTAAATCAAGCAAGAGTGGATCTGATCGAAAGACATGCACCCTATCTACCAAATCAAGGTGGTCTCAGGTGACGTTGACATCGATGATGCTTTGATGAGGTCTTGAAAGTGGTTGACCTAGTCAACCTTGGCAAGAACACTCATTTGCAAAATAATGTTCAACTTTTTCATTGGCTTCCACTTAAAAGCCTCCAGAAAGATTATATCAAGGGTTTAAAACATTTATCTCTGGATCCAAGGGCAAAAAACACCCACCTCATTCCCTAAGCACCTTATAAAACCACCCACACCTTAAACCAGTAGCTCCATGGCAAAACCACTAGGTTTTAGTCTGGTGGAACCCTAGATAACCCATCTAGAAGACCTAAATCTACCTATAAAAGAAGAGGTTAAAGAAAAGAAGAAAAAAAGGAAAAACAAAGGAGAAAACAAAGAGAAAGAGAGGGGGGAAAAGAAGAAAGAAGAAGAAAAAAACTTGAGCTAAGGGCAAGGGTCCTTTCCATAAAGCTTTTGAAGCTTTAGTTCTGGTCTAGGGAGGTCTGAAAGTAAGAAGAAAGGCAAGCAACACTAAGAACCAATCCAAATTTGGATTTTCAAAGCTAAGAAGATATACACATTCAAACCTTGAAAGTGGAGTCCATAAGGCTTGTTGGGTCATTCTTTCATGTTCAATACGAAGTCTTGAATGCCTTGATATATTCTTGATTGTTTTTCTGCCACTTTATTGCATGAAACCCTGGTTTAAAGGATTACAAAGGTTGCAACAAAAGGGCAAGGGCACTTTCTATTAATAAAAGGATAGCCCCTGCTTCTAGGTACCTAGTCTGACCATTTGAAGTGAAGATGATCAGTTTTTAAAGCTCATTCTATTAAAGATTGATTGTTGTTTTGAGTTGGTAGCTTTTAGGATTGAAAAACAATGCACTTTTTGAGTTTTTGTGTTGTTTTGTTGTTTCTTTGGTCATAATCATATTCCTCATCAATAATATGGCTTGTGGGGATAAGGAGAACACACTTTAGAGGTCAAAATAGGCATTTTTAGGTGCGTTTCATATATATGGTTTTTAGGTAGCTTGTTCATGGGCTTAAGGCAGGAATACCTGTTGAATCTTGCCTTAGGTACTAGTTTCAGGGCTTGATTGGTTTAGTTTCTAGTTCAGATAGGTCCGCCGATCATCTTTGATAAGTAATCTAGGAATTTTTCACATCAATAATAGGTTTTAATGGATTTAAATCTTAGGGTTTTGGTTTAGAACCGAAACTTCTTTTTAGAAAAATTATGTGATTTTGTTGATCATTAAAAGAAATGAACCCTTGATTCTTGATTTATGGAGGATTACGAACAAAAACATCCCCTTCTTTTTTCAAAATCTACTATGGATTGAGAACCATGTTTTGTGAGGAGACGAAGAACATTCATTTGTTTTGTCTTGTCTTTTCTGTTTTGATCCGTTTTTTTTTTGAATTTTTTTTTGAGTTTTCGTGTTTTTGCCACTTTTGATCTGTTTTGTTATTGTTTTCTTTCCTTTAGTTTGTTTCTAAGTTGACTTGGTCCGGTCAACTCAATTGAGTCAACCCCACCAAGTCAACCCAACGAGTCTACCAGTCCGGGTTTACCCGTTCGAGTTGACTTGGCCGAAATAATAAAATAACTAAAAAGGAAAAAATAATATAATAATATAAAGAAAAAAATATAAAATCAACTTTTGCTTTTGTTTTGTTTTGCTTTTTAATTTTTTATTTTAGGATGTGTTTTTTAGAAAAATTCCTTTTAAACCCTCAGGGTCATTTTATTTTTCAAGAAAACTACAAATAAGTTTTTTTTTTGTTGCATATGGTCAAATCTCTAAAAAATATAACAAAAAAAATCATATCATTTAATATTTTCATACAAAAACAAAAAATATATGTGTTTTGGCATGCATTTTAGGATTCACTAATCAATTTATTAAATCCATGCAAATTTGAAAAATATTCCAATAAATCACCTTTTTTTTAATTTCATGAGAGTGTTAAAAATCCTGATATAGAATGCTAAACCTATAAGTAAGGCTCATATTTGAAATGTTAGGAGTTGACCATAAAATTCTCAGAGTTATCCTAAATATTCACTGATTTTAATTGTGAGTATTTTTCACTGTAATACATAAATTACGAAGAACATTTTCCTAAGAATTTATTTGGGTATACGAGTCCAAATAAATTCTTAAACATCATATTTATTCATACAAGTAAATCTCAATCCTAAACCTCTAAACCATATCAAATCACATAAAACAGCTTACCTCAGGTAGGGTGCGTTGGGGGTGCTAATACCTTTCCTAACCACACCAATTCCTTACCAAACAACTAAGTGGCGACTCCTTCGGCCCCTACACGTATTTCACACATGTGTGACAAGAATCTTTCAAGAGATCAAAAAACCCGATCACATCTGTATTTGGTTATTCATCGATGACTGGACATTCACCTGCATAAACCTAATTCATTCTCATCACATACATAACCATATTCCTATAAGGATTACTATTGTGATCTTCAACTCTATGCACGTTTCTAGAATCAAAATTTGACCAAACCATCCTTTCAATCATGGTCTCGTAAGGAACATATAGTTCTCTGTATGCAAACCAATATAAATATTTTTCCATGAACACTTTTACAGAGGATGCATCATTAAAATATTTGGATCGAGAAATTTTTTATTTTTACACCTTTTACATGGACATCTAATACTGCCTCTACTAATATTTCTCGGATTAGATAGTGCGTAATAAATAAAACCCTCAATCTCATTACAATACTTCATCCTACTCAACCCTTCGGGTGAATCTTGATAATTTTATGAATGCTTATCTATTACTTATATCAATCATATATAGAATATCGATGACAACATGTATTAATTAATTATGTGAACTAAATAAATTAGCTAACATTGGTTTAACTCAAACTTTTTTAATCTATTTTAATAATACTCTTAAATCATTATCAATTATCTATATAAATTCAAATTCCTACACATTTACTGAAAGTTTTAACTCAACAATAAAATTTACTCTTAAAATGTACACATTAAATAAGCCATTATTTATTTCATTACAAAAAACCTAAGTCATAAAATCGAACTCAATTTCATCAAATTACAAACAAATATTTTTTAAAAAATTTCAAACAAATCATACATTCAAACAACATATTTCTATGGAAAAAAATGTATAAAACAAGTAAACACACAAATAAACTACATATATTACAAAAATATGAAATACAAATTAACATTTTAAAATTTAGTTCAAACAAAAATGGATAGTTTTGCTTACTTGATATAAGGAATCCTAAAAACAATTGAATCAGAATAGTGATGTTGACAGATTGAGTATTGGGGTAGCTGAATTTATGGTGATGGAAGCTTGATTTGTGATTAAAAAAAGGGGGGTTGCTGTTTTTTGCAGAGAAAATGGAGGAAGAAGAACGAACGGGGGAGGAGGAGAGGGGGGGTCGCTCAACATATTATAACTTAAATATTATTGATAAATTCATCGATGAATATTATCAAGTTTATTCTATCGGTATTTTTGTCTGTAAAAATGATACTTCATTGTATCTCTTTTTTTTTAATCATTCATTTTCCACTTTAATTCCCCCAGTGTACACTAATAAAGATTTTTTGTCTGTGTTTATGGACAGACATTGAGAGGAATTATTCCGTCGGTAAAACTCACTGTAATCTACGTATGAGAATTTTTCCATCAATATATATTTCTTGTTGATTTTTTTTTCTTGTAGTGTTGGCTAAACACAAGGAAGGGAAATATATAAAATCTCTATATCAATATCCAGGTTTGATGATCATGCCATGCGTGATAACTGAGGAATAAAAGCAAGGAAAAAAAAACCCACAAACATAAAAATACAATAACCATGGTATTAATTGTTAAATAATATTTATCTATTTTTTTTTATTAAGGGTAGAATAGTATTTTCAGTTTAACCTATATATAATTCATTTGTATTTAGGTTAACTTAAGCACTCATAATAAACAGATTATTGAGAATTCTAGCCTCCTTTTATGTTTGATCTGAATTACTTTAACATGGTATCAGAGCCTGGTTGATTGAACCCTTGGCTTGCTAATTTTATGGAACTCGCTGCCCCTGTAGAAATCATGTTCACCAATGTCAAAGCCACTGTTGGTATCAAAATCGTTATCATCATGCGTTTCATTCCTTGTAGGATGTTCCAGCATGCTCAATGTATTCCTTTGAAGCTTAACTTCAGATCCATTTTTCAAAACATCAAACATGGGTTGTTTGACCTATTAAAAGATGGAGATTGAAGATCAAGTTTTGTGCTTGCAGCTGAAGAATTAATATCTGAACCTTTATTTTGGATTCTTTAGCTTTTGCAATTTGGTATTTCTGTTCTGTCAAAGGCTCACAATATATTAGTCTAATATATATTATTTTGAGTAAAATACAACTCAAAATATCACAAGAATGAAATTATACTTCAGCCCTTCCTCTTCACAAAATAACAAGATTCATGAGCTATAAATACATCATGAATCCTTCAAGTCAAAGGTTCACAATCTTTTTATTTTTAGCATTTTCAACATATATATTTTGAGTGATATTTTGTCTTCAGCTTCTGCAAAATTTGGTATTTCGACCTTCCTTCAGCTTCTGCAATTTGGTATTTATGTTCTGTCTATGCAATTGTTTTAGTATTTTGTCTTCTCTTCAGTTTCTGCAATTTGGTATTTGCGTTCAGTTTCTATAAATTTTGTTTGGAGTGATATTTTATCTTCCGCTTCTACAAAATATGGTATTTTGATTTTCCTTCAGCTTTTGCAATTTGGTATCTATGTTCTGTCTCTGCAATTGTTTTGGTATTTCATCTTCTCTTTAGTTTCTACAATTTGGTATTTGCGTTCGGTTTCTATAAATTTTGTTTGGAGTGATATTTTGTCTTCCGTTTCTACAAAATATGGTATTTTGATTTTCCTTCAACTTCTGCAATTTGTATTTCTATTCTATCTCTGCAATGTTTTTGGTATTTCTTCTTCTCTTCAGTTTCTGCATTTTGGTATTTGCGTTCAGTTTCTCAAAAAAAATTTTGAAGTGATATTTTGTCTTCCGCTTTTGCAAAATCTGGTATTTCGACCTTCCTTCAGCTTCTGTAATTTGGTATTTATGTTCTGTCTCTGCAATTATTTTGGTATTTTGTCTTCTCTTCAGTTTCTGCAAATTTTTTTGGAGTGATATTTTGTCTTCTGTTTCTGTAAATTCTGGTATTTCGACTTTTCTTCAGCTTCTGCAATTTGGTATTTATGTTCTCTCTTGCAATTGTTTTGGTATTTCGTCTTCTCTTCAGTTTTTGCAATTTGGTATTTGCATTCAGTTTCTGCAAATTTTTTTGGAGTGATATTTTGTTTTCCGCTTCTGTAAAATCTGGTATTTCAACTTTCCTTCAGCTTCTGCTATGGCATCTACTACCAAAGAGATTGTTTGGTTACGTTGGTTACTTGCTGATATGAGAGTTTTCTTTTCTCATCCTACTCCTATGTATTGTGACAACCAGAGTTCTATTCA
>Ga0325404_1000517_pt1 | contig 38637 bp, 22 predicted proteins | sample PopdelMetagenome_18_FD_205664 | JGI IMG/M metagenome (GOLD analysis project Ga0325404, IMG submission 205664) | Populus deltoides microbial communities from Bellville, Georgia, United States - Xylem-Control-R1 | ecosystem: Host-associated > Plants > Phyllosphere > Stem > Wood/Secondary xylem...
TATAATTCAATTCCCTTGTATAAGCATCTCATCAACCCATTAGGATATCTACTCTAGACAGTTATCCATGACAAGATCTAGTAGTCAATGGCGCTATCCAAGGTGTGTTTAACGATGTAAAGGTTGTTCATTAAGACTAAATAAACATGCCACCCGAGCACAAAGGTTTAGTCAGCCTAGTGTCTTAGGCCACTAAGACTTGGTGGGCAACTAATTAGCCAGGCTAAAACACACGACATTTGGACCTTACAAGGAGCCCACATTGTATACTATAATGGACAAGAATTTTACGTGCAATGGACAGCCAACCCTTAACGACTATCACCAACATGGCACAAACCCGAATGGGTCTCCAAGCAACCCGTCAAACAAAGACTTTTGATCCTTTATCAATTAAATGTGCCTAAAAGGGAAAAGATCAAACTAGGGTCCTTCTAGGCATCCTAACCTACCCCACACCCACTATAGTTATGAAATGTACACATATTAAATGCTCACACATCTTTAGAGTTGCTTTTATCAAATAGACAATGCCCGTAACATCAATATATGCATTCAATAGTGATCCATCATCTCCAAAGATACTTCCGTTATAATCATAGTCTAAGACTATAGGTGATTAAAGTATTGACATCTTTGTCCATATCTTCATGCAAGTTGCTAAGGTTCATGTTCATATAAAAAACATAAGCTTTAGGGTAAAAGGTTTGTAATCTTCATTTTTTTACTCAATTCATCATCTCCAATCTCTTTTTTTCTTTCACATATAGAAACTCTACAACACATAACACATTCTCTTTGGACTCATTTTCCTCCATACATGTACAAATTTAAGTATGGGAAGCTCTCCTATCCTATAAAAGGACTTGTTTTGTTAGAATGTATAGAGTGTGATTGATAAATTAGAGTTAAAGTCTATAGCTAATTAGAAAGTGGTTAATAGTTAGAGTTTGTTAGTAACAGATAAAAGTTAGTTATACCAGCAAGTCTGTGTGTGTGTGTGTGTAGCATCATCTTGTAAAGCAAAATCAAAGAAATATTGAAAAGGAGAATTCCTTTCAATCAAAACACATTTTTCCCTCTCTCAGATTCATATTTCTATTTTTGTATAGTTTTACATGGTATTAGAGCAAAATCATTTTTTTCACCATTTTCTTGATCTTTCTAAGCTTCACAATGTCTAATCATCTTGAGGATAATGCTTCTATGACACATATTGTTTCATCCAATGCTTTTGTTCAGAATCTTTCTGATGATTCATCTAGCTCCTACTACTTGCATCATTCTAATAATCCTAGTGGTCTTCTGGTCTCTGAGATCTTCACTGGTGAGAATTACAATGCATGGAGTTGATCTCTGTCAATTGCATTAACAGTGAAAAATAAAATTGCTTTTGTTGATGGTTCTCTAGTTTAGCCTATCACCACTTATCATTCCCTTCGTGTTGCTTGGTTAAGATCTAATAATCTTATTATGTCTTGGCTAATGAATTCAATTGCCAAAGATATTCGTGGTAGTCTTTTTTACTTCACAACAGCTTTTGATGTTTAGGAAGAACTAAGAATTAGATATCTTAAAAGTGATGGACCAAGGGTTTTCTCTTTGGAGAAATCTTTAAGTTCTATTTATCAGAACTCCAAATCTATCACTGAGTATTTTAGTGAATTCAAGGCTTTATGGGATGAATACATCAGTTATCGTCCAATTCCCAGTTGCAAATGTGGAAATCTTGATCATTGTTCATGTAATATTCCGAAGCATCTGACAGATCGACAACAATCAAATTATGTCATCAAATTTCCTATAGGTCATCATAATTCTTATTCTGCAGTTAGGAGTCCACTATTGTTTCAATCTCGTTTGCCATTTATAAGCAGAGTTTTTTCTTTACTTTTGCAAAAAAAGAGTCTGAGGTCTTTAACAAATACAATTGGCATTTCTATTGATTCACAAGCAATGGTTGCTGAACAATCTGTGAATCAATCCTCCAAACCATGTTCAACATATGCCAATCAATTTATAAACAGAAAGGCAAGTTTGATGCAATCTGCTCTCATTATGGTTGTTCAAGATATCTTGTTGATAAATTCTTTTAGTTAATTGGATATCCTCCTAGATGAAAGGCCCAAGAGGAAAAAGATTTGTTTCTACATCAACTATTGCTAAGAATTTTTCAAAGATTATCCACTGCAAACAATACTTTCCCTCAAGAGCAAATCCAAAATCTGATTACTCTTGCAAATAGGATTTCTAACTTAAACCTAACCTTTACTGTTAATGCTAATGTTGCATATACATCAGGTACTTCCTTTTCTTGCTATACTGTTTCTTTATCACAGAATCAATTCACTTGGATTCTTGATATAGGAACAATAGATCATATGATCTGTTGTCTTTCTCTTTTTTGTTCAATTGTTTTTCCTAAAACACCTTTCAATGTTCATTTACCAAATGGTCAAACGGTTCCAATTGTTTTTACTGGAACTATCAAATTTTCCCTTGATATTGTTTTACACAATGCTCTTTATGTTCTATCCTTCAATGTCAATCTCGTTTTTGTCTTAAGATTAACTACTGATAATTTTATTGGATTATTTTTTCTTCAATCAAAATGTATCTTGCAGGATCTAAGCAAGTGGAGGATGATTAGGCTTGCTAAAGTTCAATCTGGCCTCTACCATCTTCATAAACCATTTGCTCAACCTAATACTGAAATGCTTTCTAGTTCTATTGGCTTACCTTCTAGTTCATTAGTCGAATCATGTATTGTTGCCTCTAATCTTTGGCATTTTTGTTTAGGCTATATTCCAACTACAAAAATTAATCTCCTAAGTAGTTATGATTCTTCTATAACGGTTACTCGCAATTCTGTTTGTGAGATATGTCCATTAGCTAAGCAAAAATTGTCATTTCCTCTATCAACTAATAAATCCAATTAAACCTTTCAATTGGTTCACATTGATATTTGGGGGCCTTTTTCTATTCCTTTTTACTCTAGTTATAGATTTTTTTCTTACCATTATTGATGATCACACTAGATTTACCTGGTTATTTTTAATGAAATCCAAATCAAAAACTAGAGCTACTCTTACCAACTTTCTAAGTTATGTTCATACTCATTTTACCACTAATATTCAAACTCCTAGATCGGATAATGGTCAAGAGTTTAATATGCCTGCTTTTTATCAAGAGCATGGCATTATTCATCAATTATCCTGTGTTGAAACACCTGAACAAAATAGAAGGGTTAAGATAAACATCAACACCTATAAAAATATAGCTAAATCTCTCATGTTTCAGTCCAAACTTCTTTTACCCTACTGGACAAATTGTATTCTAACAACCACTCATTTGATCAATTGAACTCCTTCATCCATTCTCAATAATCAAACACCATATCATCTTTTGTTTTAAAAACCACCTACCTATAACTATTTCAAAGTCTTTGGTTGTTTATGTTTTACTAGCACAATCACAAGCAACCGAAGTAAATTTCAGCCATGAGCCACAAAATGTATTTTTCTTGGTTATCCTCCATACATCAAAGGGTACAAAATCCTTGACTTATCAACTCTCAAAACTTTTATCTCTCGAAATGTAGTTTTTCATAAATCTACATTTCCATCTATTCCAGATACAATTCATACATCTTTTGTGTTTCCAGATTTTTCTCAAACCTATAAACCCATCTCTTGTATCCCAGCTAAATCAGTTTCTCAATACTTTGTTCCTCTTACATATTTATGTTTAGTAAATTTTGTTCCTGAACTTCCACCTTTAGAAAATAATGATACTCCTAATCTTAGAAGGTCTGAAAGAACTAAGCATTTACCTAATTACTTGAAGCAATATTATTGTGGTAATATGACTCAGATTCCTTCAGCAAATCCAGTATCTTATAGTTGCTCTTTCTCTGGTAAGCCCTAATCTATATTCTCTTTCTTGTCTGATTCCAAATTATCTTTTAAACATAAAGTTTTCACTTTTACTATTTCATGTATTTTTGAACCAAAGTCTTACAAATAAGCCAGCTCAATTCCTCATTGGTAAACTATCATGACTAATGAAATTAAAGCTCTTAAGCAAAACCAAACTTGGGATCTTGTAATTTTGCCTCAAAACAAAACTGTTTTTGGTTATAAGTAGGTATATCGAGTGAAATTTAAGGCTGATGGCAGTGTTAAGAGGTACAAAGCTAGACTAGTAGCTAAGGGCTATACTCAACAAGAAGGACTTGATGTTTTTTACACTAATTCTCCTATTGCAAAAATGACAACAGTTAGAGTTCTTCTTACTATTGTTGTTGTTAAACAATGGCATTTACATCAACTTGATGTTAATAATGCCTTCTTGCATTGAGACTTAAATGAGGAGGTTTATATGCAATTGCCACCAGGTTTTTCCACTATAAATGACTCTCGGGTTTGAAAACTCAAAAAGAGCTTATATGGTCTGAAACAAGCTTCTAGACAATAGTTCTCCAAGTTATATTCCTCTTTACTGCATTTTGGTTTTTAGTCAGGCAAAGTCAGATTCTAGTCTTTTCATCAGACAAACATCAACCAACTTTATGGCGTTGTTAATATATGTTGATGATGTGATCATAACTTCCAATGATCTTGTAGAAATAGCTACTGTAAAAAGGTTTCTTCATGCATCTTTTACTATAAAAGATTTGGGTGATCTGAAATACTTTCTAGGCATTGAAGTAGCCAGATCTGCTAAAGTTATTATTCTTTACCAAAGAAAGTATGTTTCAGATGTGTCGGAAGACAATGGTTTTTCTGGTTCTAAACTCGTTAGCTTTCCTATGGAATCAACTTTGAAACTCACAACTAATGATCCTAGTCCTTTATTATCTGATCTTGTATCCTATCGAAGACTTATTGGCAGACTTCTTTATCTCACAATCACACAACCACATTTATCATATGCAGTCCAAGCTCCCATCCAGTTTATGTCCAATCCTCAGACAGTGCACTTACAAGCTGCAGAGAGAGTCCTTCAATATCTTAAGGCAACCCCAGGTCAACGCTTATTTCTCAAAGCGGATTCTAATTTGCATTTAAAGGCATATTCTGATAGTGATTGGGGTGGTTGTATTGATACTAGGAGGAGTGTCACTGGTTTTTCAGTTTTCCTTGGGGATTCTCTAGTATCTTGGAAATCAAATAAGCAACCTATTGTCGGTAGGTCCTCGGCAGAAGCTGAATATAAAGCTTTAGCAACTACAACATGTGAGCTTCAATGGTTAGTTTATTTGTTGATTGATTTCAAAATAACACATTCTCATGTTGCATTGTTGTACACTGACAGCGAACTTGCTTCAGAAATTGCTTCCAATCAATACAACATGAAAGAATTAAACATATACAACTAGATTGTCATCTAGTTAGGGAGAAATTGCAGGAGGGTTTGATCAAAATCATCCACATTCCTTCTAAGTTTCAATTAGTTGATATTCTCACAAAACCTCTCGGTTGCCTCAATTTTCATCATCTTCTTAGCAAGATGGGAATGATGAATATACATTCTCATCTTGAGGGGAGATGTTGGAATATACAAAATGTGATTGATAAATTAGAGTTAAAGTCTGTAATTAATTAGAAAGTGGTTAGTAGTTAGAGTTAGTTAGAGTTTGTTACTAATAGATTAAAGTTAGTTATACCAACAAGTTTATATATAACATCATCTTGTAAAGCAAAATCAAAGAAATATCATAAAGGAGAATTCCTTTCAATCAGAACACATGTTTCCTCTCTAGAGTTCATATTTCTATTTTGTACGGTTTTACATGTTTTCTAGTTTTTCCAACTAACATAATCATCATCTCCAATAATCTCTGGTCTATATCATCCTTGAAAAGAGTCACCTCATCATTATAGATTTTCAACTTCATTAACTATCACTACAGTCTAGCCTATTGGAGAAATACATATGCGTCCAGTTACGATTGTTTTGCCATGCATCGCGAATATGCAGGTGCTAGATTGGGATGGTGGAAACGAGCCAGAACTCCCTCCCCTTACTTTTTTTTAGCAGACCTTTTCCAACTTCCTCTGGATAATGGATCCGTCGTTTCTTTTTGTAACCTAAGTCTATTCATCCTTTATTACCCTTGAATGACACATTTCCAGCTTAGTATGGAGAAACATGCATGTCTGGCAGACATTAACATGAAAAACGTGTATAAAACGAATTACAAATTAGAAAATTTGGCAAGATACACATGCCTCGTAGTGTAAACACATCCCAAACTTTGTATGATTTCGTAACTTAATATGTTTTTAAATTCTTGATGCACAACTATATAGCTTTCTTTTCTTTTTCCTTTTTCTAAAATGTTTTTGAGAATATGGTAGCAGTTGCTTTTCAAAGTGTTTTTTATTTCAAAACACATTAAAATAATATTTTTACTTTTTAAAAATTATTTTTGACATCAGCATATTAAAAAGATCTGAAAACAGAAAAAAAAACATATTAATTTAAAACAAGATAAAAAATAAAAAAAATAAAAATTTTTAAAAAACACTTCCGAAACACAATGCAAAACACATCATTGTGCTTATGAAACCACATTGAAGGCTAGGGAGCAATCCATTATAATCATAACCACCAGCCATGGTCAATATCCGGGGAATGAGAATTCATAATGTAGGGAGGGAACCGAGTAAACCGTTTGTAGAGAAGAAGGATGCTTTCTTATTGCTATTAATTTTATGTACAATACTCAAGATTAATGTCACTTTCATCCAACCCGTATTGATGGAACTTCCTCGTCGAAGGGTGTCGTGCTATTATTAGGACGTGCTAAAAAATCTTTTAAACTTGCAGGGGAAATAATAAATGAAAAACAATATATTTATTATAGAGACAAATAGTAAGATAGAAAAAAATAACATATTAAAAATAATAAATGTTGCTGACATATGTTCTCCTAATATCATGACAACTATCGGCATAAGGATATTTCCTCCAACCAGGGATGGAGTAATCATTGAATGCTAAGCTCCATTGCCCCCTCCAACAATCACATTTTCATAAGAATGGCTATGACTTCTACCTCTCCTTCTATCTACACCAGACAATTACAATTGATTTTTTAATGTGTATTTAAACTCTGACCTCAACCACATCACCATCTTTGAGCTCTGTATTGGGTAATACCAACTGACCATTAACCAAAACCAGCTTTCCGTCAAATCCCACTCTTCTTGCAGCATCTGCAGCAGTGCTACCACTTCTTAACCTGATTATTTCACCATGAGGCCAACATACAATGACCACTTCCCCCAGGCCACCGGATTCAAGACTACCATAAGACTTCCGCTCATGCTTTGGTTGCCCAAGAATTGCTTCATATCGTAGTTGCTCTTCCCACTGAAGCATTGTCCTTAAAAGACGCACCTGAAAGTAAAACAAAATTCAATCATGAGAATGTTCTGAGCAGCTCCTATCCTATTTAGGCAAGAACATGTGCCTGGGCTCACATGCATGCCTCTGTGGATGGACACTCGTAGGTATCTTGTTTGAGCAGACGTAGATTTGTGAGACAGATATTTCTACATTATAAACAGTAAACAAATGAAGATTACATGTAGCTGTATGTAGTTCAGAGTGAATCATTAATCTAACAAGACAGGCTGAGAGCTTGATATTTCCTGATCAATGTTCCAATGTGATTTTTAATTTTTTTATGAATACCATGATGAACTTGTTATGGACCCTTGTTGCTTCTCATTATGGAATTTGAGGGGGAGGGGAGATGAATTCCGTTATCTGTTAGTTGGCGGATGATGCAAAATAAATCATGTTTCACAACACATTAAGCGAGAGAATGGTTTCAAAATCCTTCCCCATTTTTTAAACTCAGTCTGAAATGATACGAGAAATGCACCATGTAAAAACTTGTTGCAAATAAAGCATGTTTCACAACACATATTTCTCAATTCACATCTGTGATGTTCCTTAAATAATATGCTAAGCCTTTAGTTGATACTCACTGCCTAGACTTGTTATCATAAAACAGTAGTAAATCATGCATGGAGCTAAAGGAAAATGTGGACATGTGGACGAGTGAGCTAGAGTACAAAAGTGACCAATTTTCAAGACTTCTGAAAGGATCTCTCACACATAATATTTGTACATGTGTGTAAGAAACTGAAACTATATGTAATTGATAGAAATGGCAGCAAGACATGAAATTGGGGAAGAATATAAGAATGTCTTTAGTATTTGACCCGTTAGTTATCAGGGTTAAGAAATAACAGGATAATAAAACTAACCTTATTATTGATGCTAGCTTCCATGGAAGTTGAAGCAACAGTGTCTATGTTTGGCCTAGATGCAATAGAATCAACTGGCTTGCCCTCAAAAACAGCAGAAAGAACAGCTCTATATTCAGATTCTTCTTCTTCCATTAGATCAATAACCTGGATGAAGGTTGGCAATAGGCGCTCAAATTGATCTTGCTGCATGATAACATAAGAATTCATTCATTTCTCATAGAAAATCCAATTTTCCACTTAAGTTGGCTAATTTATGATTGTCCATAGATATAAAAGTTCACCAAACGAAGCAAGGGGTGAGTGAGATAATAGACACTTGTAGAAGGGTAGCACAAAACCTAAACGAGAAATATCATGTTTAGACAGTTGTTATTACCACAGTTCTCATAGTTTTACGCTCCCACATCTAATTATGATCCTCCATATTTTAAGCAGGTTTTGAAAAGCATTCAGGAAAGAAGCGGGAAAGGGAGAGGAGAGTGGCAGCAATCCTAGCAATCATCTAGTACTCTAGCTAAATCTTCTCCCAACCACACATTTATAACAGCAAGTCAAGGCTCTCAGACAAAAACAGATCTAACTACATTCAATGTGTTTTCTATTGTTTGACCAAGCTCTTCCAGAAGCAAAAGAAGAAAAGAATAAAAGACAGTTTGCAATGGAAGTTCCACCATCATCAGTGCTAATCAAGGACAGGGAAAGAACTACCCCAAGCAGCGAAATTCTGAGGTTGCTTCTTTTAGTTTGAAGCATGAATCATGAATACAATCATTAGACCTACCTCCAAAGCTCCAACAGGAAGGTCAGGTTGCAAAAAAACATTCAGTTTAGGGTGTCTACCTCATTGTAGCAACTAGTGGAAGAAATTGGATACATAACATTGTTGATATAAAAGTTAAGGCTGGTTGAACCAGCTAACCAGTAGATCTGGCACCAATCCATTCCGAATTAATATTTTGATTGTTTAAGCAATTGATCCATTAAAATCTCGATGACTCTCATCTAGATGACCCATCCATGCAAAAGTGAAGCCAAGAAGCCAGGTTTGTAGGTGGAAGTTGGAACTACTAGCAAGAAGCAATGGCAAAGCTCTCTTTTAAAGAGGCAAGGTCCAAACTCCTTTCAATTTTTTATTAGTCAGGGACCTTGCAGTTTAGGAATTAAAATTACCATATGTCCATGTATCATATCAATTTGATTACACACACACACACACACACACATGAAAAAAAAAAAAAAAAAAAACTATAATTGACCCCTCCACCACCCGAATTGGACCATTTTAGACCCTCCATCCATGTCCGAAAGTTTGATTGAACGATGTCAGTTGACCAGTTGCTGGCCAATCAGATGTTGACATGTTACAGTCCCACTATAACAAGACTGAAAATTGTCGGATGCCTCTGTGATATGTGAATTTAGTTAAAATAAACCCTCTACTTATAATTTGATCAAATCAAATCCTTTAATTCTAGAATTAAGTTATTTTAAACCCTTCGTCCATGTTTTCCATTAGATTGACTATGATTTGTTAATTGACCAAAGGTAGCCAATTAAAATTGAAATTAAAAATTCAACAAAAAAAATTAAAACATAGAAAAATTAGAAGTAAAATACAATTAAAATTTATTAAGGTCAATAAAATTGGAAATAAAAAAAAATGGAGCAATTAATTTTAATACAGGGTGTAGTGCACGTGTCATCATGATATTGGCTATCTTCCATCAATTAACAAATCATGGTCAATGTAGTGAAAAACATAAATGGACCCAAAAAATAACTGAAAATCTGAAACCAATGGATTCAATTTGACTTGACATTTTTCACAATTTAATCAAATTTAAATCCTGTATTTTTGCTATTTTCTTTTTATAGGGACTACACCCGCCCGCCCTCCACCCCCCTCTTTTATTTGCTAGGTGTATCTTAAATGATATGCATCAAGTCAGATGTGAATTTTTCCTTAAAATATTTAGTGACCAGTTTTCATTATTGATTTGTCTTCACACTTAGCACTAGGGTTTGCGTTAATTAGGGTTTCTTGATAAAACAAAATACTTATCGTCCAGAAAATTTTTGTTGTTGCGTCAGGATTATATATATATATATTTTTTCAAATCAGTTTGGGTCAAAAGTTATTTAATTGGTTTGGTTCAAAAAAATTTGGGTAGTTACAGGTTTTCCTACTTGTTTTAAGTTTCAGTTAGATTATTTCTATAGTTTAGAGATAATTTTTGTGTTAATTTCAGTTTCTCATATCGTTAATCAATTCTAGAATATCCTCGTCTTGTCGTAAAGTATCTTGTGAATCATCACAGATCCTTAAGTAAAACACGAGAGTGTAAACACGTGAGGAAATGGGTGAAGAATATATATTTCTTGTCAACTAACCAACTTTTTAGATTCAAAGATGTCTGAGTCAAGTAATAACATGGCACCACGGACAAAAGAAAATATGATTGGAACTCAGTTGTGAATTATGAATCAGTGAATGGATCAGAAAGCCAATAAATTTGGAGATAGATTGTATAGGTTGGAGAGGCAGTGTGGTAATGATCAAGATGAGGTTCAAAATAGACCTGAGCAAAGAGAATTTAATATTATAAGGGTTAGATGAGTTAACACAGATGTGGATGAGTTTGTGGCTAATAATGTGGACATGAGTGATATTGATTTTGATAATATGTCGTTGGGCCATGGGAACAGTTTGGACAGCAGCAGAATCATTGGTATGAAGATGATAGATATGATGATAATTTCAACCAAAGAAGTAATTACAGGTATGGTGACCATAATATTGAGTTTGATGAAGATTTTGATACTATTAAGTTGAAAATACTGGCTTTTTAGAGAAAGAATGATATGGGAGCTTATTTAGAGTGGAAGAAAGTGGAATGGATAATTTTTTAGTCATAATTATCTGGAGCTCAAGAAAATCAAGTTTGTTGTGATTGTTTATAATGACTATGTCATTGTGTTGTGAGATTAGTTGGTGACCAACCACAAGAAGAATTATAAGAGGCAAATTGATACTTAGAATAAGATGAAATCCATTTTAAGGATGAGATTTGTGCCTAGCCATTACTACAAAGAGTTGTATCAAAGATTGCAGAGTTTGTGCCAAGATACAAAGAGTGTTGATGAGTACTTCAAAGAGATGAAACTTGTTATAATTCGGGTTAATGTTGAGGAAGATAGAAAGGATACTATGGCTAGATTCATGAATGGAATTAATAGTGATATAACTCATATTGTGGAGTTGCATCATTATGTGGAGTTGGAGGAAATGGTTCATATGGTCGTGAAGGTGGAGAGATAGCTTGAACAGAAAGGTACCATTCAGCAAAGCCAATGATTAAGCCCTTCGACACCTTGAAAACCTAATTGGAAGGCTAACACCAAGGCTGGTCCATCACAGCCGAATGATGAGGGTAAAAATTGAATACCCAAGAGAGAAGAAAGACATCTTAGGCGCTGGTAAAGGTAACAATGATACTTCTACTTCTCGTAACCATGATATTAAATGCTTTCATTATTTGGGTTTAGATCATGTTGCTTCACAATATCTAGACCTAAGAGTCATGGTTATGAAAACCAATAATAAGGTTGAGATTGATGGGGAGGTTGAAGAGGAAAAGATGTCACCATTGGAAGATGCTGATGATGTTTGTGTTGAGTATCAGGTTGAGGGAAACTCTTGTGATGATGAGAGCACTGAATATGCATGTCCAGGTGGATGATTTGGAAAATCAGATGGAGAACATATTCCACACGGGATGTCATGTTCAGAATAAGGTATTAACTTTAATTCTAGAAGGTGGTAGTTGCACTAATGTAACTAGTACTAAATTAGTAAAAATGTTAAACTTGCACAATACCAAACATCACATACCTTATAAATAACAGTGATAGAATAATAGTGGTGAGGTGAAGGTGCAAAAGCAGGTTTTAGTTGTTTTTTTCAATTGGTAACTATTGTGATGAAGTGTTATGTGAAATTGTGTCAATACAAGCTAGTCATTTGTTGCTTGGTAGACCATGGCAATATAATAGAAGAGTCATGAATGATGGATTAACAAATAAATATTCATTTGAGATAGATGGAAGGCCTAAACTCTTGCACCTTTGACACCTAGGCAAATATTTAATCAGCAACTGAAATTGAAGGAAAAGATGGCTGAAATTAAAGGAAAAGATGGCTGAAAATGAGCTAGTATATCAGGGAGACGCTTGTATATCAAGGAGATCTTCTTTGCTAACATAGTTCTTCCGAACTTTAATGATGATGCTATTTTTCAGCTTGGTACTCATTTGTTTTCTTCAAGAGATGATCTTCATGTTATAGATTCGAGAAAGAATCCTTTTGAAGAGAGAGGAGATGATACGAATCAGGTTAAGTTTGAATTTTGACTTGAAATGCCTACTGACTAGTTTTGCGAGATAGAGCATATCTCTCAAAATATGTATCAGAGCGAGCTGAAATTTTACAGAGAGATACTAGACATATGAAAATATATTGTGGTAAAGTTTCAAGTCAATCAAAGTTCAAGAACATATTATTTAAATTGGTCGAAGTTATTGTTACTGCTTTGGCATATTCGTCGACAAAGTGTTCTTTCTTGGCTATTTTCAGCCCAATCAATCCAGATCTGTAATGGTTTAATTTTGAATAGCAAATGCAGATTAAATGATACTTATTTAGACCCTAAACTTATGCATGGACTTGGGCTACAAGGATTCCTAATATGGCCTGGATTCATTGAATAATTGGAGTTTATGCTTTGCAAGGATTTCAAATCCCACATCGACTTGATGTGATGGCATCTAAGGAGATCTTTTTCTTGGGTTTTTTTTTCTTATTTTGCAGGTATTCCTAGCACATCAAGAAGACTAAAAAGGGGCAATATAAGAAAGAAAATTATAGCAATCAAAACAAAGTTTTCTAGTTGAATGAATTCCTAACACTAAAAGTTTCGACCAAAACACCACTCAGGAGAGCTTGAGATTTTAGCTACATGGAGAAATTCTAGCATGAAAACTTTGTTTTATCTATTTTATTTATTTGAAGTTGAACAAATATTTTTAATTTGGATTAGTTATGGCCCATTAAATATTGTTTAGGGTTTACTTTATTATTGGACTTCTGGTAGTTAATCCTTAGATTGGACCCAATGGCTTGCAATCCAAAAGGGATGCATTAGGGTCATTTAGATGAGACTATATAATGTTTTTGGAGCCGTAAATTTCAGCAACTTAATGATAATAAACGTGAGTTTCTTCCTTTTGATTGTTTGTGGTAGAACATCCTTTTTCTGCAAAAAAAAAAAAATATATATATATATATATATATATATATATCGTACAACCACCTTATCGAAAATTAACTGATTTCGTGGCATCATTTGCATACTTCGAGTTGTTAGGTACAGAGTTATATCTGAGTCCAAGTTTATTCCAATACTTTTGGTTCTTATGTACTGGGTTTACCTCTATATCATTATTTTATAAAACCTGGTTTTTCAACTTTTCGAGTTATATTTCAACTTCATTAAGGTTACTTGACCACGTGATCAAGAAACCCACATCGTTTAGTCCTTGGGGTAATAATCTAGTTCTCATATACAATACATATTTCCATAAACAATAACAACAAAAGGTCAACTCCTTGAGAAAAAGTATAAGTTATAATAAATAACCAATAAAAATTGACACCGACACCAAACAACAGACCCCACTCCACACTCCAACACACGACTTTAAGTCTCTAGCCTCACTTCTAGCTCTTAACAAGCTTTTCCCTCAAAAAAAATAAAAATAAAGGTGGGCTTCATAATTGCGACCAAGTAATCTCTACAAAATTTGGGTTTCGTTTTCTATTTTTTATAATTTAAATTAAAAGATTACAAAATCACAATCTTATTTTATCTTGAGCCAACAGTTCTACCAATGCCCTACTGGTTTAACTAGTGACCAATTGACCTAGACTCTTGCTTGGGTAAAGGTCTGCTATAGGGTCAATAACACAGGTCAATAACACTAGTACAAGCTAGGGAAATGGGGAAATGGAGTTGAGAGATTATAACACTACTTCCAGTTGCTTTGGGAGAAAGAAAAATCCTTTATAGGAAGCTTTTTTTTTAGAAATCACTCATATTTGCATTTGACAACATGTGAAGTGATGAACTACCATTTTTCAAAATACTGTGACTCTCCTTCATAATTCTTATTTGAAAAATGTAAGTTTCACATTATAAACAAATTTCATGCCATGCTTAAATATAATGGAACAATGAAGTCAGCATTTACCTTTTCTCATCAAGCCACATAAAACATGTATTAAAAAAAAAAAGGTTCATATTAAACATACCTTGTGGTACATACCATCACGACAAAATGTATACTTTTCAAGGCAAGTACACCAATCACCATGTCCTGGCTCACACCACCACTCGTCAGATACCTAGAAAGCCAAGTCATCAATAAAAGCGCACGCGGTAATTAACCTCATCATTAATACAAATCTAAGGGTTCTTGTTTCATGTAAAATATTTTACAAAAAAATTGGTTTATGTATAATATTTTACAATCAAACTATAAACTAAGTTTATTTTTTAGAAAATATTTTCATATCATAAAGTTCTATAAAGTAAGACAATTATCAAGTAACAATCATCCAAATATTTCAACCAACATCACTTTCACCACTATCACTCTACCACTATCACTACCGCTCTGCTGTTGCTGCCACCATTACCATCGTAGTGGTTGTCATCACCGCCACCACCTCCTCCACCATCACCACCATTATCTTATTGCAACAATCACAATTACAACACATCATCATCATTTTGCTACCACTATATTTTCACATCATTACTATCAAACATTGTAAAATTTGTTCCAAGTGATGGGAAAAGTTGTTTGCAAACAACAAGATTATTATGAAAAATAAAAGACTAAAGAGTTCAAACCCCTAACAGCTTGGAAAATTCCAATCTAACTCTTCTCAAGTTGTTTTCCTCAAAAGCCAATTTCTTTATACTTCACAAAGCATGGCATTTTGAGCATTAAAGAATAAAAGTTTCGGGAGATGTTTAGAATCTCCAATTATCTATCTTGAATATTGTTAAAATTCACTACACGTAATAAATATAGAAAGAGGAGCAGCTCAACCTTCTTATATAATCTTGCATAAGCTTCCCATTGCTTTATTTGAAAAGAAGATCTTCTATCAGCTACTGCTTCAGAAGCTGCCAATCCAAAGCTAACAGCAACAAGCAATTCTCTTCCACCCTTTTCTACTCTGAAATGCAAATATTGGGGAATTTCAACCTCTAAGTCATTATGTTTGGCTATAATGTGATGGGATGAAAAATAATAAGATGGAAAACAATAAACCCACCATGAACGCAACCTATGAATTTAGCTTTGATTCAGGTGAATATTTAGGCAAGGAACAGAAGGAGACAAACATTCAACCCTAAGCTTTAATTTGGTTCCATAAATGCTTTGACAATTCCAAGTAGGAATTTAGTTTAGGTTTTCCAGTGTGCTTTCGATTCCAGCAGCAGCTGTGTCCCAGGTAGTAGAGTCGGGGATAATTCCATAATTTTGCAAGTTGCTAGGAATTTCTCTAGTAGAGTCAAGTTTTTTTTTTTTTCCTAGTAGATGTTTTATTCAGACCTTAAATAGGCGGGCTTGTTAACGTTCCTATGTTGGAATCTAAGCAAGAATAACTCGAGCATTATAAATCTGCTTCGTAGTCTTTCAAGTGCAGCAGAAAATTATCATGAATCAAGTACAACCTTTTGCTAGATATGTGAGAAAGCGGTGATAAATTTAATCAAAAAGCAATTAATTGAACCTCATGATGAGAGTCTAGTAGTACTCTATCTTGTTTTTAATTTTTTTGCCCAACTTCAGACCCACCTAGTTTGGGACTAAAGCTCTATTGTTCAGACCAGTGTTTTTAACTTTTAAGCACCTAAATCACCATATTCTACAGAACTCGCCTAAAATAATCAACAACTTTCTCTAATTTTTTCCTGTGAGAGGAAAGAAATCATAGCATACCTGATTATAACAGCAGCAAGTAAGTGACTTCTTTCCACTCTAAGGACAGGATGTCCTGCTTTGAGGGATCTGTACTTTTGAAACTGATCATCTTCCATGGAAGTTTGATCATCAATATCTTTGGAAAGATACGAAGATGCTTCAGTTTCAGATTCATCAGTGCTTCCAATGGAAGACAACGTGTTTCCAGTTTCTTTGTAAAGCCAGTGGGCAGCAAGTCCATGTTCAGCATACTCGTGCATTTTCTGTGAGAGAATAGATATTAATTATTAACAAAACATAGTGTGACCAAATCAATATATTCACACCCACATAATACTATTTCATTGTTTTTTTTTTTTAAATTTTATCCATCAACCTTTTTTTTATCTTTTAATATTAAATTGTTTTGGGAATTGTGTTTGCTTCGCAATTTATTTTTTCCTGTTAGATTATGTAATTATGTACGGGTTTTATTAATTTAATTATTTTTCTAGATTTCAACCTTCAATATTAGATCCTTAAAAAAGAAGTTTTGTAATTTTTTTTGATTTATTTTCTATGAATTTATCTCAATCTCATCACCAAAGTTACGGGTTTAACAAGTTGACTGGAATCTTTTTTTTTATTTTTGCTGCTTTTTCTTTTCTTTTCTTTCTTTTTTTTTTTTTTTTTGCCACTTTCTAATTGATCATTTAAAATTATGCTTCATAATGTTTTTTGATTGATCTCATGACTTAGATCACTGGTTTGGCAAGGTAACTCGGTTGACTCAAGTACTATTTTTCGTTTTTTTTTTAATTTAGTTCTCTTTTTTCAATTTCATCTTTCAATATCAGGTTGATTAGAAATTGGCTTTTATAATTTATTTTAATTTGTTTTATATAGAGTTATCACGGTCTCATGACTTATATCACAGATTTAACAAATTAACCCGGGTTGATTCAATATGTCACTGTCTTAATACTTTTTTAAAAAAAAATCATCCAATATGTATTATATTTTAAGTTCATAATTAAAAAGATTATTAAAAAAACATATTATCAATATTTGAATATTTTTTTACGGTAAAAAAATTGATCCAACAGCACTAAAAAATGATCTATTGCAAATTTATGAGCCGTGTCACAGAATTGACATTTTAAATTTCACTTCATACCTGTGTTCTTATTTGGACTTCCAAAGGTGCATTATCGGGACCTTGTACTGCAGTGTGTAGAGACTGCAAATGTAAACAAAAAGTTCAGATTTAAAATATGAAAAAACACACGCACAAACAGAGTAGACCTTGCTTTATTGAGACACGTAACCAAACAAATTTAAGTCAAATGCAAATCATGCTAAACTTTGTAAGTAAGAACTACAATGAGACCAAATTAAAAAACCAAAAAAAAAAATCAGAGTTTTATTGTACCCTCAGGTTACTATAGATTGAAACAGTAAAATTCTCATGTTGCTCTTATCAAAAAACTCAATAACTTGTCTTCTGTGTAGAACAATTTTTTCATAAGGGTTCATTAATCATTATCAAATTAATTAGAAACAAAATGTCTTCTCATAATTTTTTAGCATGGTAAAATAATTTAATTAATCTTAAAAGTAAAAAAATATTAAACTTGCATTCTAAAGTGTTTGTCTTTTCAATTTTTTAACATAGTAAAATGACTTTAATAGCCTTAAAAACAAAAATTATTAAACTTGCTTTTAGGAGCTTTTTAGTAATTTCATCCAGGTTTTTTTATTATAATCAAGTTGACTTCGAGGAAGTATGGTATTTTGATAAATGTATAATATTATTAGATAAAACTACTAGCACATGGCTCACGCCAAATTGTGGAGTTCTTTCACGCTCTTCAACAACACAACAACACGTGTAGTGATTGAGGCAATAATTTATCATCAGCAACCTCTTCTTTCTTCTCCTCTATTCTCTCTCCACTCCATTGAAATTCGCGCTAGCCCTTCAAAAATTCAAAATTGTCCTCTTGTTTATTGATATTTTAATTTTGATCCACCTTTTTTATTTCTATTTTTTTTTTTTGTCCCTTTTGTTAAATTTCAATTTGTTTTCAATTCATCCTTGGGTCTATAATTAGGATTTGTTATTTTTTTCAAATCTGGTAGTTATTTTTTTATTTTAATGTTTTTTTTAATTGTTTGGTGAATTTAATTTTTCTTTTCAATTTTACCTTTCAATTCAAAATTCTAAGTTGTCCTCTCATTTATTTTTATTTTACATTTGATCCTCTTTCTCATATAATTGAATTGTTTTTTTTTTAATTTCATCCTTCGATATTTTATTTGTTGGGAATTAACTATGGTTTTTCCAGATAGGATGTTCCCAGTTTAGTAATTTGAGTCATGAATTTGAAAAATTAATACGAATTGGCATCTTTTTTTTTTGCGCTTCTTTTTTCAATTTCATTGTTCGATGTTTGGCCAATTAACCCGACTATTTTTTGGGATCATTTTTTTATATATTATTTTGGTTTCATCCTTCCAAATTGAGTTCCCTTTAAAATTAAACTTTGTAATTTTTCCTGTTTTGCCTTTTATATCAGACTCACAAGGTTTGGCGAGCTTACCTGGGTTTGTAGGTATTTTATTTTTTTGAGCTTTTTTATATTGACTTTTTTTTATTTTAGCCTTCTACATTTGGATTGTTGGGGATTGGTTATCCTTATTTTTTTTTAATTTGCTTTCTATAAGGCTGACCCTCAAGACTCAAGTTGAGAGTTTGGCTAGCTTAGGTCGACTCAAGGCTTTTTATTTTTTTTTTTTTCTTCTTTAAAACAGACTTGCAGCACTTGAGCATCGATTTTTTATGTTACAGAAAAATCAACCCGGACCACGATAAATCACAGGCCATAAATCTAGTACATACTAATCATAATCCTTTTAGAACTTGCATTGTACTGTGGAGGGATTACAAATGTAAAAAAAAGTTAAGATTTAAAATATGACAAGACATGCGTGTGCGGAATAGACCTAGCTTTATCGAGACAAATAGCCAAACAAACGTCAAGTCAAATGCAAATCATGCCAAGTTTTGTAATAAGACCAAATACATACTATTCCTTTTAGACCAATTTCATGCTCACTGCGTGCAAGATTATTAAAAGCTATTCATTTAAGGAGAGATATCATAACAAAAGCATTCTAGAGAGTATAGGGCAAGAATCTTACGTTTCACTTTTCTTATTCCTATTGAGTTTGTGCTTTGACTTTGGTGCATAAGGAGCCTAAATAGACATTCTCCAGGGATTGGTTTTAATTGATCAAATAAACTGATTTTTCATGTTTGGTTACCTTCAGGTTTGTTTCCTTTATCATTTGGTTCTATGTTTCACTTACCCAAGTTGAGAAAATGTATAATGAAAGTAATTATACCCTCACGTCTTGAGATTTAGTGGACATCTTTGTACATCAGAATGTCATTTGAAATGGGATAAGGTTTTGTTATCAGTAGCAGCAGCAGTAGCTATATGCCTAGATTGAAGAATTCATAAAGATCATCATTTCGTTAGTCTGTAGGCCTAGATTGGTTTTATGAGTACATCACTTGATAATAAATAGGCTCCTCGGCTGCTGGTCAAAAATGTAATAACAATGTATCTAGGCTTTAGTTATTACATCTTTCCCTAGACTATATTAGAGAACTAAAATTCCATTCTAAAACCTCCTTTCTTCTCCCCTTTGTTTCGAGTGTGTATTTATGGCTCTATGGAAAAGATGGATGGAATTTAATGCTAATAGATTTTTCAGTGACTTCTCTATAGCTAGTAGCAAACATTTATATGTCTGTCAGACTATAGCGTTCTTGAATGCAACAATAGACCTACTTATCTGAATAAGCATTTAATAGCACTTATTGACTCATTTCATATATATTTATTACCTGATAACCACTAGGCTTTGGATTAATAATGTAATCATCAAGTTCACCATCTATTGGAGTCCAAAGCCTGCGAAGGAAGATAGAAAGACATAACCCATTATCTGGTCACAATCAGTACAGACCGAGACAATTCATAGATAGATAGATAGATGAGAAAGACAGGAACCAGTCCTTTTTATGAAATGCATAAAATATGCCAATATATTCAAAGTAATTGATAAAGATGTATAGACTTGAGGGGTCAAAAAAAACCCAGAGCTAACACTACCAAGCTTTGTAGTAACCTCGTCCAAGTAACATTACCACTAGAATAAATCATAAATGATGCCAACATACCTCAACTGACAAGTGGCAAGTATGGTTAATAATTGGTCATTCCATATGAGTTAGACGCAAATGCGAGCTGTTCAGCTAGCATGTAATGGATATAGATGAACATGTTCATGTACCTATGCACAATGTCAAGAAGACTGTAGCAACACTGAATAGCAGGTCCATGTAAAGTTCCATTTTTGTCTCCAACAACCACTCTCAAAGCACGTGCATCATATACTTTATTGATGCTGACATCTTTCCGTTTCATCTAGAGGAAGCAAAGATAGAAACGTGTTCTAATATAATCAAATGAAAACTCTCTGTGAGAACTTGAGCAATGAAAATAAGGCCACTGTCCCATATAACTTTAACTAGCGATGAAAAGAAGATGGTTAGGAACACTCAATTTAAAAGATGTAGAGAATATTAAAGGCCAGACAAAATAATGAATCACCATCAATGGCCAGAGAATACTCTTTCAACATTTATAACAGCGAAACTTCCAAAGGAGTACTAAGGACTGAGTTGCAAGTGTTACTCCCAGTATTCACTCGCACAAATCAAGCAATACACATCCAATCTGCACCTACTCCCACACAATTATGCTTTCAATAACTTTATTGGGATATCCAATCTTCCTCAATTCAAATTGAAATCACCAATGCATCCCTCAAGAACAACAGAAACTATAGTTAGCTGGTTTACTACTCAGTCCTTTAGACTACTTGCTAGACCTATAACACACTATTAGCTACATAAATTCTGAATGCAAATGCATTGTCAAGAAAACATATAGAATATGCTCATGAACTGCAACAAAGCAAAAGCCTGCAAGCAAAACTCATGGCAACAAAAATCAATTCTCAAGTGGCAAAATTATTAAATCTTGGAAAAGTATAAAGAAGCTTGGAAATACCAGCCTCAAGTTAGTATCACTGATTTTATAATGTGACAAACCTTGCTATAGATGCTATACAAGCTTTTCAGTCTGCTAGATAAAGTTACCTCCATTCCAGGAACATAACTGCAAGCATGGTAGAATCCATTGCATGAGTTTTACTGTCATTGTAAAGCATAAGATAAGAATAAAAATTGTCAATCTTCTGGAATGATATACAAGAAATGTGAACGAGAAAAGAAGTCATACGAAGTTGATATAAATAGTTCCCGCTCCAGCATTTCCTCACAAACGGCAAGAGATGCTAAAGCAATTCCAGCATCCTGCACAACCTTGGGTCGTGTTTGAGTCTCTGATGTTAGGCCAAGATCATTAAGAAATTTAGACCGTTTTCTTCGATCTAGCAAGATATCAAAAGGCACTACAGCTTCTAAAAGATCCTGCACACCGACAATAATTGAATAAAAATGACTTGTGGACAACTAATATCGCCACTTCAAAACTATTGCAACCTTGTACAAAAAGTGTAACCATACAAAAATAATGGTGACAAATTCTATCTATCATTAATGCAATGAATCATTAAATGATAAACATTTGAGACATATAGTAATAGAAATAACCCATAATTTAAGGAAATGAGACAAAAGGTAAGATACTATTTTAGAACAAACCAAATGGATGCTTAATTAAATCCAAATATCAATGACAACAAAAAATATGGCATTGACCTTTTATCTCCCAAAATCTCTATTTTCCTTTGTTATCAAAGGCAAGAGGATAGAGTACTTGCCAACAATTCAATAGTTACCTTCATGGTCGAGACATCTTTGTCAATTGTCACAGAATTTTCACAACCAAGAGTTGAATTTTTCTCATTCCAAGCTATAATTCTTCTCAGATATCCAGGTCTATTGCTAGAGCTCCACATGGAAGATAGGTCAGCCCGCATTTTTTGAAATAGTTGTGGCTGCATGCCGTAACATCAAGCAAATTGAGAATGTTATTAGAGAAAATCAGAGAAGAAAAAAGAAAAGAAAAGATGTACAAAAACTAATTGAGAAAGGGAAATCATTGTTTCCGTACTTTTTATTGTAACAGTTTTTTTTTTTTGTTGCTTTTTTCTTTAATTTTAAATTTAGTTTTTTTAAATTTTGCTATTTAATATTAAATTTATTAGAGATTGAGCTTTATGATTTATTTCGATTTATTTTCTATAGAGTTGTCATGACCTAGGTCGCGGCTTCTACAAGTTAACTTGGTGTTTTTTATGTCTTTTTTTGTGATTTAATTTTTGTTTCAATTTCATCTTTCAATAATAGATTGATTAGGAGTTAAACTTTATAGTTTGTTTCGGTTTGCTTACTATGGGTTACTCCAGTCTTAACGTGTTAATCCAGGTTGATATAGGTTTTTATTGTGTTCTTTTTTAATTGATTTTTTTTTAATTTAATCCTTCAACACTGGATTGATTGGGAATTGAACTTCATAATTTGTTATGATTTACTTTCTATTGGGTTGTCCCGGTCTTATGACCCAAGTTTGGCGGGTTGACTTAAGTCATTTTTTTATCCTTTCTTTAATTGATTTTTTTTCAATTTAATCCTTCAACATTGAGTTGACTGAGAATTGAACTTCAAAATAATTTTTAATTTGCTTTTTACGAGATTATCACGGTCTCATAGCTCAGGTTATTAATTTTACATGTTAACCTAGGTTAACTCAGGTCAATTTAATATATTATAATCTCAATATTTAAAAAATAAGATGTCGTCTAGAATTTTTTTTGCGTTAAACTACGTTTTTTTCTAGTTGTCCAGGTTTTTGAACTTGTCAAGTCGACCAGGTCAAATTGGATAAATCCCTACATGATTTAGCTTTTTTTTCCCTTCTTGATAACACGTTAGCAATACCTAAATAGTTTTTAAACATATAAAAAAAAAATTTGACCTGCAGCATAACAAGAATAAATAATCTAGTACTATCCTAAACTTGATCGTCACAACAATACGAGGTCTCCAACACAATCAGATCTGCAATTTCATTGTATTTAAATTTTCAATTGCTATTTTGGTGCGGATACCAGACCCGAGACGGTTCACACAAGCATATGACCTTCGATGATGGAGGATAGTCCAACTATTGTTCATTGGTTGGGAAATTAGGGTTTAGCTTATGTTACTAGGTTTAATTTATTTGAACTTTCATTTTGGTTTTATTATTAAGTTTGATGTTATTTTATTTTGGACTTTAGTTTATTTTTTGTAGGCTTTTGGTTTAATTGTTAATTGATTTTGGGTTTTATTATTTAAAAATAATTTTTTGACATTATAGTTAGATTATGATAAATTAATAAAAAAGTTAGACTTTTGTTTTCTCAACCCTGATTTTTCCTCTCCTTCATCTACAACTTTCTTTTCTTCAGCCACTTTCTTCTAATTTTAAGCTTTTCTTCTTTAATTTTACCTTTTTTAAAATATTTTTTTATCCCGTGTCATTTTTGGTAACAGAGCAAAAGTTTTTTTAGTTATTCTCACAACTAAACTAAGTGGTTAACAGGAAAAAAAAATCAGTCACTGCTTTACAAACCAACAGCCCCTCCCTTCTGTCTTTGTTTTGTGCAACAATCAGCAGCCATCAAAAAGAAAACAATAGGAAAAAGCCAGCCAAAATTTCTTCATAAACTAGCAGACAACTTCCCAAAACAGTAGCAGCACTCCAGCAGACTTTTCATGCCAGATTGTCTCCTTATATCAGTTGACAAATCTTCTAATACCAATTGATGTGACGTATAGCGTGGATAGAACTAAAGTTCTTAATCTTTAAAGATTACAGACCTAAACTGTAGAGAAATTTAAAGAATAAACTCTAGTATTTTATAAAATCTAAATAATCATCTGAATCTCCATAAACTAAACTAGACATTTTTATTTATACTAATTCTAGATTTAAAATTTTTTATAGAAAATAATTTCTAATTAAAATTTACATAACTAATAGAATTCATCTATCTAGCATTATGATTTCTAAATAGTAAAATATTAATTAAACTAAAAGTCCTAATTTAAAGAGGAAGAGAATCAAAATACAAAAAAACAATCTCACACAGTAACTTTTGAGGCTTATTTGAAGACCTTTTCAATCTTCAATCATCATGAAATTTTAACCCAAAAGCAAACAGGGCCTTCAAAATTGTCTGTCAATATTTCAATTCGATCCAACGATCGAATTAAAAGTTATGTTTGATTTACCAAACTACATTTTGGACTCTTCTTAAACTCCTCAAAACCTAAAAAATCTTAATCATTAATGAAAGAATATAATAGATGTTATTAGGCCAAGAATAGTCAATAAATTTCCTCTTTATTCAAGCACTTTGCTTATAGGAGTTTCAACATCCATTACTAAAATTACTAGTTTATCATGCTATTTTCCACACGATCATAGTAACCACAAATTATAAATTTATGCATTCAGATTAACCTACATATGCAATTGGCTTATCATCAATGTTAATGCACTTCACAACAATCAACAAAAATTGTGAGGAAACCTGAAGAACTGCAAAGCATAAATCTTCTAACTCTGCTTTCAATGCCCACAAACCCAGTCTGGAAGCAAGTGAGCACCAGATAAGCAAGGTCTCTTCAGCTACAGCTCGAGCCTTTGAAGGTTGCAAGGCATAACTACAATAAAAAAAAAACAAAAAAAAAACATTATCGAGAATTGTGATTAATATAGTAGACTATAAACCAAAATGTTCGCTTGCAAAAGGCATCTTCAAAAATAAAAACAGCATATGATTTATTATCATATTGTCTCAAACCATAAAGAACCTAGAAGCAAACCACCACGTCCATCAACAATAAGGAAAAGGAAAGAATTTAAATATTTGAGGATTTTTCAACATTTTTTATTTTTGAAAAAAAAAGGACCTCTCTTAGAATAGACATAGATTGTGGATATTAACAGAAGTTGAGTCCATACATGGTTCTCATGTTGTGAAGACGATCTGCAAGCTTGATGAGCACCACACGTGGATCATTAACCATGCCCAAGAGCATCACTCGTAAATTATTTGCCTTGATATGTGAACAATAAAATTAAGGGAGTTAGAAAAAATTTGTAAATCTTTGTGGGAAAAAAAAAGATAACTATTGTAGATATGTGGTAAAAAAAGAAGTCTATAATATGAAATGAATTATGAGAAAAGAAAACATTTTTTACACCAAATGACATTAAATTAACCATGATTGACACTGGTCAAAGGACTAATTAATTTTTTTAAACAAGAGGGATTATTTAATTCATTTTGCAAAACTAAATGGAATAATTTATAATTTACTCCACATTGATGCTGATTATGATAATCACAGAATAATAAAACTCTAGTATTCTCTGTCAATAAGCAAAATAAAATTTTCACAATGCAGACTACACATTGGATACCTCATCATGACCGAGGGTACCCTGGTTCACATTTAGCCTACGATGTCTCCTTAGCAGCTGGAAAAAAAAAAGGTGAATAGTAACAGCTGAAAATCGCACCAATCTTAGAGTACATAGACCTATAAAAATTAGGACAATCACCATATGAGAAAACAGAGGAAAGTAATTTGTTTACAATATTAGGGAAAAAATAGTACAAATAGTTTATGTTTATTGTGGCCACGAGGTTAAGTGATTACAATTTGCAACTCTAAACTATCTATTTCAACCATCAGCATGGCTTCCTTTTTTTCCCCTAAGCTATTATCGAGACTATTTCCATCCATATAATCTTAAATTTCATAATTCATAGAATATTAAAATCTTTGTTTTTGCATCAGTGTTGAAGCAACATGGTCAAGAGGAGTGCCAACTTTCCCCTCGGGTTAATTACTAACACAATATGTGGTGCATTAAATCAAAATTATTTGACCCTTATGTGTGTGTGTATCTGATCTTATGCTTAAAGGCAAAGGGAAGACAAAATGCTAGACACTGAAATGAGAGTGAAATAAAGGAAACAAAAAATAGCGATGACAAAACATAAGAATTTAAATTATTCTGTTCAGTTAATCCATTAATCTTCTTACCCTTTTGTTTTCTTTCATCATTTATTTTTTTACCAACTACTACTATTTCCTTTGTCACTACTTATATGAGTGCTTACTTTGAAAGTTGTCGGAGCCATATACATGACTGTGATAGCTAATTTCTGTTACTTCAAACTTTTTTAAGGAAAAGATAAGACTAAGTTTTGATTATGGATCATTATTTGAACAAGTAACAGGGGAGCAATTTAAATTTATTCATATTTTTTTATAGAACTACATATATAGAGGATAGATCTTTTATAAGCAACTTCATGTGCAAGGTCACATATAAAATATATTATTTGTATACGCTTCGTATGAGAATTATTTGTGATGGTATATAGTTTTGCTAACAATATAACAATTTATGAGAATGTCTTAATTTTTCTCTAACGTACAACCACAACAAGATCACCAAATCAAGACACACTTAATCTTGAGTTAACCAAAGTAAGAGAAACAGCCTCAGTCTTGGAGAAAACTCTTGGTTTTTATTTCAATCAATAATAATAAGTTGAACAGAATATTTGTCCAAGGTGTTTATTTATAGGCACCCAATAAAATAAGAATTCTTAAAGTAGGGAACTAAAATATTAAAATTAAATCTTGTATTTCTTTCTAAAATATGTAGCCTTAAAAATCTATTATATGGGCTTGCATCATTCCCCTTTTTCACCCAAACTTTTTCATGGCATCTCTAATTATCCTGAAAGGACCTCTTCTCCAATGATGAAAATGGATAAAGAACGCATCTCTCATGCAACATTTCTGGATAAAGGCAAGGAACTGAAAAGGACATCCTCAGATGCATTTATCTTTCCAATTCTAGAAACAAACTGTCGTATTAAAATTTATTGTTAAATCCAATGCAAAATGATTTTCGTACCTCTTCAAATCCCCGAATCAGTTCATTAAAAAGCCTAGCTCCACCTATCCTCAAATGTCAATTTTCCCAAAAAAAATGACTTAGAGAGTAGTATATGGATCTTTTCATTCATCTACAAAAGGCAGCTATGGTCTATGGGTTGACAGCAAAATGAAAGCATCCCTTTAGGCCAAAAATCACTATTTGTCTCTGTACTATCGACTTTCAGTCATATCACTCCCTCTACTCAATTTTAATCCATACCAGCTCTTCTACTTCAACTTTTAGGACATGAAAACCCTTCCATCCATCTCCATGACGGAACTCTGTTAGTTTAACCTCACATCGTAAGTTGATTTAGCATTGAACAATCAAGTGTTGCCACATGGAATGAAAGTATTAATTTTAAAATTTCAAATTTCAAAAATTATTTTTCTTTTTTTCCCTTTTATTACAAATAATCCTGATTGGTTTTTTATTATTTTTTAATTCCAAAAATTATTTTCATGTCACATGGAAGCACCCGACTAGTCAACGCTAAGCCAACTAATAGTATGAGGTCAAGGTAATAGAGTTCCGTCGCAGAGAAGGATGGAAAGGTTAGTTCATCCTATATGTTAAAGGGCTGGTATATAACAAAATTGAGTAGAGGGGTTGATATGATTGGAATTCAATAGCAAAGGGGCACACAATGGTTTTTTGCCCATCCCCTTAACCTTGACCCCGGAAAAAAAGGTATACACAGTTCCACAAGGTTGAATTCTACAATACTTGCCAACCAGAATAAATAAAGTTCACATTCCAAAATTGAAAAGAAAAGGAATGGGAGAGGAGGAGTTTACAAATATAAAATTATTACCTGATTTATGTAACTAATTTTGGAAACACCAGCTACTAACTTTGCCACATCCTGACCAAAGTTTTCTTCTATACTGACTAAACTCTCGCTTGTATCTTCAACCACATCATGGAGAATCCCAGCAACAAGTGTGTCGATGGCCTGCAGCGGGCTTTAAAATATAAGCAAGAGACTCAATGCAATCATAAAATAAGTACAAAAATACACGAAAATCAAGTGGGACACTAACAACAAAGTAGAATAATGGAAGTGGTGTTCATCATGTGGTTATTTACGAGTGCAGGAAAGAAGGGAAAAGAAAGGTACAACAACATGAATCAGGAGTTAGTATTAGAAAGCATACTCGTTTGCCAGTAGATGGAACCAACATAGCCAAGATTCTAGCAGTATGGATACAGTGAGTGAAATAAGGGTCTCCAGTTTTGCGAAACTGGCCATGGTGAGCTTTCTTAGCAAATGCAATAGCCTTAACCACCTGCCTTCACAAATTTAATTCAAAGCGGTTTTTTTTACAGGTAGCAAAGAAAGAAGCAACGGTGATTAAAACAAGCAACAAGAAACCGAACCAACCTTGGCCTCATTAAATATCGGGTACCCAGTCACATCAACCCCATCCACTATAAAACAACCTGTATGTCTAGACTTTCAGTCATTAGCTCTATTTCTATTCTATTCTCTTTTTTAATTTTATGAATTAATCAATAATTTTACCAGGTTGTTCTTCTCCTTTGGGCCATAAAAAATCCACCCTGGTGGAAAGGCAAGCGCCGGAGGCAATAGCGACGGCGGTAACAGCTACGTGAGTTATTGCAGAGGTAACTGCACCATGGAGGTAGCCAGAACCAGAGGAGGCGACGGCGGCAGCCATGACGTTGGCGGAAACGGGGGCAATTTGGTCAAGAAGGCAGCGGTATTTGTATTTCGAGGAATTAGAGGAGCGGAAATGGAGGCTGTATCGGTGAAAGAGAGACGGTGACGTTTTTAGGGTGATGAACATCGTGGAGATTTGAGTTTGGCATGAGGGAGAGGGAGAGACGATGGGCATGGAAATGTTGTTATTAATTATTACTCTATTGTATTGGAGGTGGGTGGGGTTTTTCTTTCTATCAAGGGGAAACGAAGGAATATTAAGGGAGTCTTCTGCCGATCGAAGTTTTAAAAGTTTTGAGATATTTTTATTATGATTATTATTATTATTATTGAATTGTTTTAATGTATTAATATTAAAAATAAATTTAAAAAATATATAACAAATCTTATTATAATATATTTTTAAATAAAAAAAATATTTTAAAATATTATTATTATTATTATTATTATTTTAAGCAGATCACTGTTTTTTTATATTTGAAAATGTAATAACGATTTTTTTTAAGTATTTTTTATTTAGAAATATATTAAAATAATATTTTTTATTAAAAAAATTATTTTTGATATTAACACATTAAAATAATTTAAAATATAAAAAAATTATAAAAAATATAAATTTTATTTAATAAAAACTATATCAAACAAAGCTTTATTTGGGTTTTTTTGGTTGGACCGGAGTTGAAGGGTTAAAAAGTCTGTGAATTGTAAAAGATAAAAAAAACAAAAAAAAAACATAGCAAGAAAACAATAAATTTCAAAATTAATTGTTTTAGTGTGTGGTTGAGAATTTTGTAGTCATTTTCTTCTCTTTTAGAAAATAAAATTATTATTTGCTATGAATGCTAAGTAGAGAACAACATTGGTGTGTAACCAAGATACTTAATAGGCTTTCAAATTTAACAAGTTATTTAACTAATTAGCAAATATATTGAATGGTCAATTAAATTCAAGAAAGAAATTGAATTTATAAATTATAATTATTATAAAAAAAAAACCTAAAGAACGGTGAGATAATTCATTATGGACTTACATAATATAATTATTTTTTTACCCTTTTCAATACAAAGTTTTTGTCTTGCTTACGGGGTAAAATGATATTTTTAATGTGACCTAAAGGTCATTTGCAAATTAATTAGAGACAATTTAGTAGTTTATATTTTTATATACATTTTAATTCACATAGATATCATTAAAAGGCAAAAACACATTAAAAGCTAAGAGAGTGTTTGCATAATTTTATTTTTTACAAATAGTACAATTACTTCATTGTCATTAAAGTTAAGAAAATTAAAGGATGAGTCAAACGGTATTTTAGTATTTTTATCATGATTTTTTGTTATATTCTATTTGGATTAGGAGCGCATTAGTATTTTTATAAATAAAAATAATAATTTGAAAATATATTGGCGCGTGCGGGCCACACACCAACGAGTAGATGTTACTTGCGCCCTATGAGCAGGGCATGCAACATCATTCGGCAACAAAAATCTCCTAACTACAATGTCATATGAAACGTCCGATTAAGGCAAAGCTTTTGGGATAGCGTGTTTTGCTTATATCATAGCGGTTCGCTTTTTTCTCCTCCCTTTATTTTCTCTCTCCACTCACTGAAATTTATGTCATCTCAACCAAAAATCAAGAATCAAGGTTGTCCCATTTATTGTTTTACAATAATGATCTTTTTTTCTTTTGATTGAGCTTTCTTTGTTTTGGATTATTTTTTAAATTGTTTTTTTCAGTTTTATTTATTTTTCATTTGATTTTGTTTTATTTTTTATATTAAATGTGGTACTCATTCTCTTGATTGTTGTTTTTATTTGTTTTTTTCTTTCAACTTTATCCCACAATATTTTATTTCATTTCATTGTTTTTCTAGATTGATTCTTCATTCTTTTAATTGTTTTTTTATCTTTTTTTAATTTGTTTTTTTCCTTTCAATTAGACCCTTAACATTTTATTTTATTTTTTTATCCAATTTTGGTCCTCATTCTTTTAATTGTTTTTTTATCCTTTTCTTCTTTTTTAATCAAGTCCCTCATTATTTTCTTTCGGTGGTTTTTATACCAAATTTGACCTTTATTATTTTGATTAATAGTTGTTTTCTTTTTAGTTTTTTTATGGTTAAGATTTTTGTTCAAGATTTTTTTTATTTCATATAGGGTTATCCCGGTCTCATGACCACAATTGCTTGTTTTGAAGATTAACCTGATTTAACTTCAATCTTATTTTATTTTATTTTAGTTTTATCATTTGATATTAGGATATTGGGCCTTGAGCTTTCTATTTTTTTACTCTTTGCTTCCTCTAGGTTATCCCATGTTACAGTTAGTCAAGTAAAAAAGGGTTGCTTTGGATTTGTTTTCCAATGTTATTTAATTTTTTTAATTTGATCTTTTGACATTGGGCTATTGGGTATTGAGATTTATTTTTTTATGTTTTTTCTTTCTATAAAGTTATCTCAGGTCATATGTTCGTTAGGTTAACACAATGTAACTCAATTTTTTTCAATATTTTTTTTATTTATCTTTGATCCCTTTTTTAGGTCGTTTTATTTTTAAAAAATAAATTTTCTTATCGCACTCTTATGTCGTGGGTGGTGGGTTAGTAGAATGAAACCGGGTTAACTCAGGTTTTTATCTTTCACATTTCTTTTTGATTTTTTTTTCAATTTTATCTTTTGAAATTAGCTTTGTTAGGCCTTGAGCTTTCTTTTTTTTTTTTTCACTTTTCTTCCTCTAGTGTTATTCTGGGTCGCGGGTTAGTCAAGTTAACCAGGGTTCACTTAGGTTATCATCGTCTGAATATCTTTTTTTATGTTAGAAAACAATTGACCCACAAGCATTATAATGTAGAAAGAAAATCTAGTAAAAAAACCTAAAAGAAATCAGTAATGTATAGTGGCACGTGAGACAATTCATTATAGATTAACATAGTTAATTGTTCCCCCTCTTTTACACAAAACAATTGCCTAGCTTGTGAGGGTAAAATCATCATTTTCAAGGGATATAATGGTCATTAAAAAACTCATTGGGGACCATTTAGTTGGTATGCTTTTTTTAAGAGTAAAATGATTTTATTATTCTTAAAAACAAAAAATATAAGGCTTTTGCCTAGAGGTTTTTTTGTCTTTTCTATTTTTATGCATTGTAAAATGACATACATATCCTTAACAGTTAAAAAATATTGAACTTGAAGATAGGGATTTTTTTTAGTTTTTTCATATTTTTTAGTACAATTTAATGATAGATTTACCTTTAAAATAAAAAAAAATCAAGGATAGTTTAGAAGGGGGTTTTCATCTTTACAATATTGTTTTTGTAATTTTTAGATGTCCTTCCTTAAGGGCTGTTTAGTAACTTAACATAATAAAATATTAATAAATAAATAGATAAAAATTGTTTATGCATGCATAGCTCACATCAACGTGCTCACCTTTCATGCTTTTCTAACAACGCATGGGGAGTCTTCTAGAGAGAAAAAAAACCAACCATCATGTCATTCGATGCATCTTGTAATGGTGCAGCGGATGGAGCTGCGTGCGTGGTCAAATTCACAGTGGTACAACGACGATGATTTTTTTTCCTCCTCTTATTTTCTCTCTCTTAAGCCTTGGTATTTGCATCAAGCCTTCAAAAAATCAATTGTGTCCTCTAGTTATCATTTATTTCAAATTTGATTCTCATTATTTTGATTTCTATTTTTTTTTATTTTAATGTTGTTTGAAGTTTTTTTTTTTCAATTTCATCCCTAAGCATTTTATTTCATTTAATTTTTTAATCAAATTTGGTACTCATTCTTTTGGTTGCTATTTTTTTATCATTTACTTGATTTTTTTAGTTATTTTGTCCTTCCTTGTTTTATTTCATTTAATATTGTATCCAATTTTAGTCTTCCATTTTTTATTGCTATATTTTTTTTATCATTTTCTTAATTTATTTTGTTTTTCAATTTAATCCCTAGTTATTTTCTTTCATTTATTTTTTGTATAGGATTTGGTCCTCATTGTTTTGATTGTTGTTTGTTTTTATTTTTTATGATTGGAAATTTTGCTATGTTATTTTTTTATGCCTACCTTCTACAGGGTAATCATGGTCTCATAAATCGGGCCATAAATTTTAAAGATTAGCTCGATTTAAGTTTGGTCTCTTTTCTTAGTTGTTTTTAGTTTTTTTTCTCAGATTTATCATTCGACATTCAGCTACTGAGCCTTGAGTTTCATGAATTATATCATTTTTTTTTGTGAGGTTATCCCTATCTCATATATTGAGTCACAGGTTCGTCGAGTGAACTTGGGTTGACTTAATTTTTTTTTCTTTTTTTATGAAATTTGTTTTTTTTCAATTTTATCCTTTAACATTAAATTATTGAACCTTGAGCTTTGTGATATTTTCCATTTTTCTTTACGCAAAGTTATCCCGGGTGTGAGTTAATCAACTTAACATGTGTTGGCTCGGGGGTTTTTTCATCATTTTTTAACTTCAGTCTTTTTTTCTAGGTCCTCTTCTAAAAATTTTTTTTTTGTGTAATCCCAATCTCATACTGTGTTTAATGGGTTAATAGAGTTGACTTGGGTTGACTTAGTTTTTTTCTTTGACGTTAGGTTACCGGGCCCTAAGCTTTGTGATTTTTTTTCGCTTTTTTCTTTGCAAGGTTATCCCGATTTCATATCCTATGTCACATATTGATCATGTTAATCTAGGTTGATTTTATCATCATTGTTGCTACCTATTTTAACAAAAAAAAAAAACTAAAAAATAATAATATATACAAGGAAATACATATGAAGCAAGCCTAAAAAGGACTGCTCAAGTTTGTTGGTGAAAGACTGAAACGCTAAGTGAGAGTTAGTAGACCAAAATGTCCAAATTAGCAACCTAAAATTTTGATTGACTAAGGAACCTATTAGTGAAAATGCTTTATTTGGGTTTAAGGACTCAATTGAAATTTTGAAAGGTTTAAATAAATTTATTAAGTGCTTAATCATAAGAGAAATGAACTTTTAGAAGTCAATTTTGATGTAAATTGAAACAAATAAAGTTTAGGGACCGAAATTGGATTTTGAAAAGTTTAATTGGTCAAATCAAGGGCTTAATTACATCAAACTCGAAGTCTGATGAGCAAATAGGGACTTAATTAAACAAATTATGAACCAAAGACCAACTTGCAAAATGCACGCGACTTTAGGGACTAAAATCAGGTGAAATTAGAGGTCAAATCAAAGAAAATTGGAAGTTTGATGGTCATCTGGGGATCCAATTAAACAAATCAGAGACCAAGGATGAACTTATAAAAGACATTTAAATTTGAGGCTGACAATTGAGTATGACAGGGATGCAATTGCATGAAATTAGGAGTTTAGAGGGAAATTAAGTGTAAAATTAAATGTAATTTGAAAAATAAGGATCAAATTGAAAATTATCAATTCTAAAATAAAAAAACCTAATATGTAGGGATTAGCCAAAATAGTGTCATTTAAGATAATATGCATCTTTTTCTTTAACTTTTGGTTGATCGGGTAGGCAATTTCAGACAAATGAATGTGATGTTTCCGACCACTCTAGAGGTTGCAACCACTATCATTCAATTGAGAAACATCACTCTACAACCCTATATGTTTAAAATCAAACATTTACATCCCATATTCTCCATTGATCTCCACAAAACATCTTGTCCTTAATCAGCCAACATTACAACCATTCAATTGAGAACACTTTCAAATGTTTGAATATGGAGTTATAGACCTCCAAATCAAACAAGAATGGATTCGATTAAAAGGTGTGCACTCCCTCTACCAAGTCCAAATGGTCACAGGTAACATTAACGTTAGAGTTGCTCTAGCAAAGCCACGAAAGTAACCAACCCAGTCAACCTTAACTAAGACACCAATTTGCAGAAAACCACTTAACGTTTTTTTGTGCATTTCTATTTAAAAACCCCAAAGGATTCATATCAAGGGTCTAAAACCCTTCTCCCTAAATCGAAAGGCCAAAATACCTCACATTGGTCTTTAAATTTCTTACAAAACCACCTAAACCCAAAACCATTGGTTCTGTGGCAAAACTGGCTAGGCTTTAGTTTGTTAAAACCCTAACAAACCCATCTAGAAGACCTGAATCCATTTATAAAAGGAGGGGCATCTAGGAGCAAAAAAAGAAGAGAAAGGAGAAGAAGAAAAGAGCAAAAGAGAGAAGAAGGAGAAACTTTGGCTAAGGTGCAGGTAATTCAATATAAAAGGATTTGGAAGCTTTAACTTAATCTGGTGAGGTCTGAAGATAAAGAAGAAGGAAGACAATATCAAAAAATCAATTTAGATATGATTTTTTCTAAGTTAAGAAAGTATATACTTTTAAACCTTGAAAGTTGAGTCCATTACGCCTCCTAGATCGATCTCTTGTGTTCATTGAAAAGTTTTGACATGTTATTGATTACCTTTACACATTATATTACATGTTTTGATTCAATGAATCCCAAAAGTGGCAGCAAAGAGGAGTGTTTTTTTTTTTTGTTGATGGAAAGATAGTTCTAGGTTTTAGGTTACTACTTTAGTCCTTAAAAATGACAAAAGTTGGATTTTGAAGTTCATTTTGTCCAAGCACACCTTCTGTTTTTGAGTTGTTAGTTTTTTAGATTAAAAATCAATGCATTTTCTAAGTTTTATTGTTGTTTTGTTATTGTTTTGGTCCCAATTATATTCATAATGTGGTTTGTGAGAATAAGGAAGACATGTTTTAAACCACCAATCAGAAAAAACATCAAAACCTCTAAACCATACAAAGCAGCTTACCTCAAGTAGGGTGCGCTAGGGGTGCTAATACCTTTCCTAGCCATAACCAGTCTCTTACCCTTTGAATATCTTATTAAACCAGTATACTCGGGTTTTCTAATGACCTTGAACTAAACAACTAGATGATGACTCCTTCAAACCCCCAACGCTTCACACCCACGTGCGATAGAATGATGACTCTACTGGGGAGAGTATTTCTTATGACAATATTGTACTAAGCTTTGTGTTTTATGTGGTTTATTTGTCTGCAACGTGTTTAAATTTCCATATTTATTTATGTTTACCTCATTTTATTTATGCTTTAGCATATGTTAGCCTACTTATACATGTATATTGGATGTAAACACATGTTTTCATGCATTTTTTTACTACTTTAGGATGCAAATGAAAACTTCAAGTTAGGTGGGGGAGTAACGGCTTGCCCTATGAATTTTAGTCAGGGTTTAAGTTCGTGAAACCATTCAACTCCTTGTTGAGTGCTTGGACTTATAATGATTGGTATATAAGTCATCCTACTACCTATTAAGCCCCGTATACCTCCACAAGGGTAATCACTAGGACAACAAAACACTCTTTTAAGACTAGATAATGTTTATTCTTATCTCTTGTAAAGTAACTAGAATCTACCTATAAGATATATGTCCCTTAAATAAACATTATTGCATTATGACATACTTAACCCTGAGCATCTCGCAGTGCAGGACTTTGGACTGATAGCATGACCATCAATAAAGAAACAACTTCTGTTGAATACGAGTTGGAATCTAAATCCCTACAACTGTTAAAAAAGGATTGCCTAAGACTAGATCGAATTGGAATCTGAATCCCTATAGCTGTTAAAAAAGGATTGCTTGAGGCTAGATGATAATAAGTTGTCACCCATCATGAACCTAAGTAGCTCAGGAAAAAACTTAAAAAAACTCCCCTCATATGTGAAAAGCATCAGCGAAGAGAAGTTTTTGAAGAAATATAAAAGAATAGTGGAAATTACGAGGGTATCTATTCAGAATTCAACCATTAAAACTCTGATGCATTTTTGGGACCTCGAGTACCATTACTTCACCTTTCGGGGCATAGATATGTGCCCTGCCCTAGAGGAATTTAGTTTACTCACTGAGTTCCCTAGAGATCTATATAAGGTTTATTTCCACCAAAGGCGCGACAACGTGATAACTGACTTGGTCAAGTTGATCAAAATTCCAGATTTGTATAAGATGCCATAGAAAAATACAGGTGGTCTAAAGTGGAAAATGATAGAAAAAGTATTCGAAGGAAGAAAAAATGACTCCAGATTTGCTAAAGAAAACAGCAGGATACTCGCATTAGGAATCTTCAGGTTGATGTTATTTCTGAACCTAATATGAATAATTAGTTTAGAGGTGACTGTAACTTTCGTTGAGTAAAAAAAAAGTCAGATAAATTTCACTATAACAATACAAACAAAAACTATCCTAACACTCAATCATTGCAGGAACATTGACAAAGGATCAATAAGATGCTGTGAATAACTGCTATATATATGGTTAATTAGCCATATAGAAACCAAGAAGCCAGTATTTAACAATTTTTAGTGGTTTAGTAAAAAAACCATTGGAAATAGTTAAAGAGGAAGAATGGAATGATCTGAGTGAAGAAAAGTGGAAGGCAAAACTATAGAGAATTCCAGAGAAGTAAAGTGGAAAGCTTTGTGGATAAGAGCAACAAATTATCAGATGAGTTATGGACAAAAACAATGAGTGCCTTTGATTGGGCACCTATAAAGCCTTCAGAATCTCCCTCGAGGAACAACTCCTTACTGAAGAGAAATTGAGGAAGTTTGTGGAGCAACAGTTAATGGAAAAAGACAAGAAAGTCATTTTTTTAAAGAAGTAGCTGAAAGAGAAAAATGTGGCTAGACACCGAGTTGAGAAAGAGAGAGGAGAATTGAGAGAAAGTTGGATGCAAACTGACACGATCAAAGAGTTGATGTCTTATCCCAAGTGCAGGAGTGTCACAGTAATAAATAACCCGGCAAGACCGGGGTCGAACCACAGAGAGGTTAATTGTATAAATTATAATTAATAAAACAACAACAACAACAACAACAACAACAACAACAACAATAATAGTAACAATAATAGTAATAGTAATAATAATAATACTCAGTACGTGGCGTTGTTATACCTGAGAATGATCTAAAAGATCGGGTCACAGGTTTCCAGCCTATATACTGAGTTTATGAAAAGATCAAAGAGATATATTATATAATATAAACAGATTTCTGATGCGAACCAACAATGTCAGGATCCTTGATCAAACACAGAGCATACTTAAAGTACATAAAATATAACAAGAATAATAATAATAATAATAATAATAATAATAATAATATTAGTAGTAGTAGTAGTTGTAGTAGTAGTAGTAATAAAGAAGAAGAGGAAGAAATTAATGAGAACTTTGAGATGGAAGATTAATGTAAAGATTAAATAATGATAAAAACAAATGTCAAGGTTAGAGGGTTCACTAATAGTATTAGAGATAAGTAAAGTATAAACTCTTTATAAATTATCAACATAATCATATTAATCAAACACAGAGCATACTTAAAGTACATGATAATAATAATAATAATAATAATAATAATAATAATAATAATAATAATATTAGTAGTAGTAGTAGTAGTACTAACAATAATAAAGAAGAAGAGGAAGAAATTAATGAGAACTTTGAGATGGAAGATTAATGTAAAGA
>Ga0325404_1000521_pt1 | contig 38483 bp, 22 predicted proteins | sample PopdelMetagenome_18_FD_205664 | JGI IMG/M metagenome (GOLD analysis project Ga0325404, IMG submission 205664) | Populus deltoides microbial communities from Bellville, Georgia, United States - Xylem-Control-R1 | ecosystem: Host-associated > Plants > Phyllosphere > Stem > Wood/Secondary xylem...
AACTTGTAAGTTAGTCACGACCCTCTGTAGTTGAATAATTTAAATACAAGAAAAACTTTTCTACATCAACAAAATTTCTGACTCTGCCTCCAATTCTATTTAGTTTTTAATTAAAACTACTTTCAAAACATTTACATGTTTATTTATTATTATAAAAGTTGGTAAACTTCAAACACCTTCAAGTATAAGAAAAATCTTATTTGGCTTTCATTAAATTGTTTTTCTTTTATTTTTGGTGGAATATATTTTTAAAAAAAAATAAAAAAAAAACTATCATATTATTTATTTATTATGTCAAATTTGATCATCAATTTTTTAATTTTTATATATTTTATTTAGAATTATATTTTATTTATTTATTTTAATTTTACTCGTTGGAATTTGAGTTAATTTGAATTTTAGATATGCTTTAGTCTTTATTCTTTTTATTATTATTTGTTTTTCTCTTGTTCTTTTTTTAATTGATTTTTTTTGTATTTATTGGATTTGATCCCCATTGTTTTTATTACTATTTATTTCATTTGAAATAATTTATGAAATTGATTTTTTTTAACTCATCATCTTTTAACTTTTTTATCTATTAGATTTTGTTCATATTTTTTTTCGTTATTTATTTTATTTTAAATAATTTATGAAATTTAAGGGTTATTTTAAATTTATAAAAAGTGTTTTTTAAATAATTTTATTATTTGATTTAAAATAAATATTTTTGATATTTTTTAATTGTTTTAATATGTCAATGTTAAAAAATAATTTTAAATTTTTAAAAAATAACAACTATCGTAACAACTAACATGCTCTAAATAACTACGGCATTTAGGATTTTAAGATGAGATGAAGCAGTGAGCATTCACACGTGAATTGATATTAAGAGCATATATAGATATACAATTATATTGTCAATATTTTACCATTTTAATATAGTTTAATAAAAGTATTGAGAAAATAATACGAATAAAAAAAATATTTGAAAAATTATACAGTTTCAACACGACTGTGGTTCTGAATGTTATGAAAAATAGTTGTTCACCTGAGAAATTAAAAGTAAAATTTATTAACATGTACAAAAATCAACATAGAATTGTACAAAAATTTAATAGTTAATAAATAAGATTCAATATATAATCATTAAGAAATAAAAAAGAAGATAAGTTGATATAGTGCAAGACATAAATGAGAGAAGAAATAAAAAATAGGTTATTGGGGCTCAATTTTTATATACCCGACACTGCAAAGATCTCAACAAAATAATTATAACTGAAAAATCACCAAATAAAATCATAATTGATTAGTGGTATTGCTTAATATTAATCAAATCCTAAAATACCTTAATCTAAATTTTACTTATTTAAAACTCGATTAAAATAATGAGTCAACCGGTTAGGCAAACTAACTTCGTCATAATGCTTCCAAACTATAGGAACCTTTTTTGTACAAGAAAAAAAATCAGATTAATTTTAAAGTTCCAACAAAAAAGGCATTGGTTAATAATGAAACCACAACGACAAACTCGCGTAATCAATGGATCTTATTTATTTTAGTTGATAAAATGGTTTGGCATTGTACAAGCAACTCGCAGTTGATTTTCACCTACGCAAGAAACGAGAGAAATTAAAAAACCTTCCAATGAAAAAATAAAAAAATGAAAAGCCAGGGGAGGATATAAAAAGAGGCTAAAAAAACCCACGTTCCTCGAGCATTACTACCTTCTGAACCAATTAACTGTTTTTGCTCAAACCAAGTCATCGACTCTCGATTTACCCCATGATCGAGTCCGTTCGTGCACTTCTTTTCCCAGGATATGGCAAATCCTGGTGGCTGGAGTAAGTTTGTTTTTGTATTTTAAAAATATTATTAAAAGAATTTGATTGTTTTTACTTTATTTTTTTATTATTGTTTTCAAATTATTTTAATATGTTTATATTAAAAATAAAATTTAAAAATAAAAAATATTATTTTAATATATTTAAAAAACATTTTAGAAAATAATCAATACTATAATACAAAACGAGCTCTAAATAAACTTTAATTAAATAGAGGAAAGAGATATTCAATTCTAATAATAAAAAATTGCATTGAGCTGACCAAATATTCAAACTCGAGGGACTACACCACGAATAATTTAACTGTATTAGAATAAGAAACTGTTGCAGAGGAGCCCAACCCTTCTTCCAAGTCAAGCTACCTCATTTCACGTTAGATAGTTGAATCTACCTAACCCAACTACCTACCCCTCTCTACCTCCCTTCTCTCTCCCTCTCCCCTCTCTCAGCATTCAACAAAGGCAAACTAAAAATCTAAAAAAAAGACAACATTTCGTTTTTTACGAACACGAAAAGAAAATTAATGTTTAGCAGCGCATAAACAAGTCGTAGGTGGATGACATGGTCCGTGAGCGAACCAAGCACCACCTAGCAGATAAAATACCGCCACGTGACCCATCTTACCATTCCTCCTCTACTCCCCCTATATAATCGCCCCCCTCCCCCTCCATTTCATGTAATAATCCACTTCATTAACATTCCCCTCTCCTTTTCTTCAAATCGAGGCCAGAACATACAAAGAAACAGGAGTTGCAAAGTCCAATTCTGGTTAGTTAGATCCCACTTTTTAACTAGGAGTACAGTCTAAACAAAATACTCCTGGTATCCTTCTCAGATCCGCTTTTCTTTCTATTCCGATTCCATCTCGTGTTTCTTTCTGTTGTCCGTTATTATTATTTTTTTCTTATTAAATTACAACCGTTCCTCGGTGACATCGAAAATGCGTTTTAATCCTTCGTTTTGTTTTTCTTTCTTCTTCAGCTAATAAACCACTTGAATGATTCATTTATTTATATAAATTCGTGTCGTTTGGAAGAAAAGAGATCCAAAAGTGTTGTTTGGCAACTGAAGAGATTTTGTAAACGACATTTCATTTTGATATTTTTTCTCTCATCTGTTAAGGATCTGTTTGTTAGGTAGGTGTGGTTTGGTGGGTGTTTGTTTTAAAGTTAGGTGCGATGGCGTTTGTCTGGTTACTTGTTTAACGTTAGATCTGCATTTGGTAAAACATGGATTTACCGCTTGTTCACATATATTTTTTTTGTAATTAATCACACTATTAAGCGTGCAATTAAAAACATTTTGCTTCATTTTGTTATTATTGTTTTTACAAACTGAGGGATTTTTCTTGTTTGATGACAGGCCAGTTTGAGTTTTGTACAATATGGCGGCAGGACAACTCTTCTCTCGAACAACACAAGCTCTGTTTTACAATTATAAGCAGCTGCCTATTCAACGCATGCTTGATTTTGATTTTCTTTGTGGTATGTTTTTATTTTTGGATTCGTTTTTATCGAGAAAGGAAGAAATGTTATTGAATTGAATGTATTTTTTTTGGATTATTGAGTTTGCTGTTATGTGATATTCAATAATTAATTAATTTATTGATGTGTTTATAGGGAGGGAATTACCGTCTGTAGCTGGAATCATTAACCCTGGTGCTGAGGGATTTCAGAAACTCTTTTTCGGTCAAGAGGAAATAGCAATCCCTGTGCATTCGACGTATGATTTTCTTTTCTCTCTGTTTTCTATTCCTTTTACTTGTTTTGTTTCTGATTATATGAGTCATTAAATGATTTCTGTACCCAGTTATCGATCTTGGAAGGGTTCATTAGTTATGTTGAAAAAGCAATCAATTTGGTTTGATTTGCTGAGGTTGAGTGTTTTATGATACCAAATCACGATCTGTATCAAGATTACATTTAACTCTTATGATACTCTGCCTTCTGGCGTGCTGGTTCATTAGAACATCAACTCCTTGATGATGAGGCTCCGTCTACTCAAATGTGATTGGATTATGAGTTGTTGGATGTGGATCATGTGCTGGTTTTGTTTCTAGTTTTACTAGTCACTTTGTAATTCACGTACCGATTTTGGAATGGTTACTAGTTGTGGTTTGAAAAAAGTCCATTTAATTTGTTGTGATACTAGATCACGATTATTACTGAGATTACACTTAATTCACATGACCTTTTTCTCTCCCTTATGTTTGTTCATTACACTAACCATTAAATGTACTTGTATTTTTCTGAGGTTTAGTTTCCCACTTTTGTTTTATTGTCTTTCTTTGCAGTATTGAGGCAGCTTGTGCTGCTCATCCAACTGCTGATGTGTTTATCAACTTCGCATCATTCAGAAGGTCTGTATTTGTTTGCTTGGTAGTATCAAAGATTGCATGTTTTTGTTTGAACTGTGTAATAATCATCTGTAAACTTGTTTGCAGTGCGGCTGCTTCATCCATGGCTGCTCTGAAGCAGCCAACCGTTCGAGTTGTGGCTATTATAGCTGAGGGTGTTCCTGAGGCAGATGCCAAACAATTGATTGCATATGCTCGGGCTAACAATAAGGCAAGGACAGTGATGCAATGCTATTTGAATTGCAATGAAAGAAAAGTTTAAATGGCACAGTATCTTTGGGTCCCTGAGTATCCATTACCCGGTTGACTTAAGTTTTTGCTAATTTAGCGCTGCTGGTGTTTCAGGTTGTCATTGGTCCAGCTACTGTTGGAGGCATTCAAGCTGGAGCATTCAAGATAGGCGATACTGCTGGAACAATCGATAACATAATTGCTTGCAAGCTGTACCGGCCTGGATCTGTTGGATTTGTCTCCAAATCAGTATGCATTCATTCCATTTCTCCTCTTTCTTTTCTGAGATGTTTATCAATTAAACCTGAGGTCTCGTTTGGTCACTATACATGTATGACATGGAATTTATCATCAATGAAAGAGCTGTTATACCAGAAATGAAAGGAATGACATTCTAATTGGTCTAGACTTGCTATCGCTCTCCTCTTACTCACCATTGCTGTATGTTAAGGGTTCTGAGAATAATGCATCTTTTCCAATGCAGGGTGGTATGTCTAATGAACTATACAATAGCATTGCCCGTGTAACTGATGGAATTTATGAAGGTAATTACACATGCTAACTACTTTTTTTGGGTTTGTTTTTATGACTTCCCTTATTCAGGCAGATTTCAATTGGAATTAAATCAGCATTATTTTTGTAAATCTTTTAGGTATTGCAATCGGAGGGGATGTGTTCCCAGGATCTACTCTTTCTGATCATGTCCTGAGGTTTAACAACATCCCACAGGTATATTATTGTTCCCACGTATTTTACATTTAATCAAGAGCATGTGCTTTTTGTTTCTCTCTTGCTGACAAAGCTGGCAATACATCGTGCCAAATTTGTATACATGCTCATTCATAAAGTTAATGTCTGTAATTTGTACTGTTTAATGGTAGATTTGTAATCATGCTATTTTGCCACTGCAACTCTCTGCTGTGACCATTTACTGATTTTGGCAATCTGCACTTTAAACTGCTGCATATTATCATATTTGAGGCCTTTTCATGTATTTTTGTGCCTTCTCCAATTCTATTTTCTGATCTTACGCAGGTTAAAATGATAGTTGTGCTTGGGGAACTTGGTGGAAGAGACGAGTATTCTCTTGTTGAAGCCCTAAAACAGGGAAAGGTAAGCAAACCAGTGGTTGCTTGGGTCAGTGGAACTTGCGCGCAACTCTTTAAGTCAGAAGTGCAATTTGGTCATGCTGTAAGTGGTTGCCCAACTTTATCACACTTATCTGTTTTAAATCACAGCTGCCATTGAAGTACAAGAGGCATATTCTGAATCTCCCTTGTGACATTGTAAACTAGGGTGCTAAAAGTGGTGGCGAGATGGAGTCTGCTCAAGCAAAAAATCAAGCACTGAAAGATGCTGGAGCTGTTGTTCCCACTTCATATGAAGCTTTTGAGACTGCAATTAAGGAAACATTTGAGAAACTGGTTAGTCTATATATGCTATAGACTTTTTCCCTTGAGTAACTCTCTAAACTTGGATAAATTAAAAGAGAAACTTTCCAAACCAGAAAAGAGACACTCAAGTTTCCCACAGGTGCTTGACCTGCTTTGAGAATTTTATTTGGTGATTTGCTTCTAGGTTGAAGAGGGGAAGATATCATCTGTTAAGGAGTTTACGCCTCCACAAATCCCGGAAGATCTTAACATTGCAATCAAGAGTGGAAAAGTTCGGGCACCAACTCATATTATTTCTACCATCTCTGATGACAGAGGTATTTTTACCTATGCATCCCGAGTTATTGTTATGGTGCGACTTGGTTTAAATGTCTAATAATATACTCTTAACCCAACTTTGCAGGTGAGGAACCATGCTATGCTGGCGTGCCAATGTCTTCCATTGTTGAACAGGGTTATGGTGTGGGTGATGTCATCTCTCTTTTATGGTTCAAGCGCAGCCTTCCACGTTACTGTACCCATTTTATTGAGGTAAGTTTCTCATAATTAATTGTATGACCCTTATTTACACTTTTAACTATTACGCTGAGCTTTAAGTTCTATGTTGCACTTGCCTTTTTTTCTTTTTGTTTTCATAGAATGACATTCATTTAGAAGCAATTTTTGGTCCAGCTTCTTTTTAACTGATACATATGAACTCAATCAGATATGCATCATGTTGTGTGCTGACCATGGTCCCTGTGTTTCTGGTGCTCACAACACTATAGTAACTGCAAGGGCAGGAAAGGACCTAGTTTCCAGCCTTGTCTCAGGTACACAATGGGCATGGGATGATTTATTTTCTTTTCTTTGGTGAAATTCTCTACACTTTAATTGATGGTAAGGGTTTTTGAGATAACATTACCAGAAAGAATACTGAATCATGATCTTCTGAGACAGGTTTGCTCACAATTGGTCCCCGATTTGGTGGTGCCATTGATGATGCTGCTCGGTACTTTAAGGATGCATATGACAGGGTAAGGCGTAATAAATTTTGCTTGTACATTTGAAATTGGCCTCCCATATTTCTGATAGTTTGTAGGGACTTAGATTAATTTGTGTGCCATTTCTTGTCAGGGTCTAACACCCTATGAGTTTGTTGAAAGCATGAAAAAGAAGGGAATACGAGTTCCTGGTATTGGGCACAGGTGAGAGCTTTCTAGAATTGCACGCAGCTTAAATGCTTTCATTGGTTTCCATTGCTAATATGAATGATGGAAATTCTTGTTTGCTTTTTTGGAAAAGGATCAAGAGAGGGGACAACAGGGATAAAAGAGTTGAGCTTCTACAGCTGTTCGCTCGCACACATTTCCCTTCTGTGAAGTATATGGAGTATGCTGTTCAAGTTGAAACTTACACTCTCTCAAAGGCCAATAACTTGGTCCTTAACGTCGATGGCGCGATTGGGTCCCTTTTCTTGGATCTCCTTGCAGGCAGTGGAATGTTTACTAAACAAGAGATTGATGAGATTGTTGGGATTGGTTATTTGAATGGGCTCTTTGTGTTGGCGCGTTCCATTGGTTTGATTGGGTAAGTTGGATTCCCCTTCAAAATTTCTTGTTTACATCAAACCCTTGATATTGACACATTGGCAGTGAGATCACCGACATGATTAACTCTTTTATTAATATGCTTCTAAAAGCTGAACTCCTTGTAGTCCCATCATAGAATTGGCTGGTTGTATGGCTGCTCGATGGATATGACTTAATTAGGACAAAAGAGCGCATAGTGTAATGTGTTTGGGGGTGTCTGGCTATACTAGCAAATGCCTGGCTTATGTAAAATAAGGTTCAGTGGTGGGTAAAAGGACCTTGTAAGGATGAGTGGCATGGACCACCATGTACTACTGCAAATTTGCGTCACTACATGCTACATAATGTTGCATCTGACCCTACAAGTATTTGTTGTTTCAGGCACACCTTTGACCAGAAGAGATTGAAACAGCCTCTATACCGTCACCCATGGGAGGATGTTCTCTACTCCAAGTGAGAGAATAACAGGTAGCAGGTGCAGCTCTCACGTGCTCTACACGAGCCTTTTGTTTTTCAAATTTCTTGAGTCTCTGCTGAAATGTCTGTTCAGTTGTTAGATTAGTGTTGAGCTGCGGCGAGGTCAAGCGTTCCATTGTGTTTGGAAGTTATAAGTAGCCTTTTTATCATTTATTAAACAGATGTTGCTATAAGATGCTAGTTTCAGATTTCAAGAAGGAATAACTATGTTGCTGGGATGTATGGGTAAAGAACATTAACCATCGCCCAAATGTAAGAGAATTTGTCCTTTCGTGGTATTCCCTTTGGATTTTTGGTCACATTCTCCTGTTGTGGATGCTAATAAAGTAAATGAAATAAGGTTTTTTTTTTTTTTTCATAGCTAGAGCTATGAGAGTTTTGTTATAATTATTCTTGTTTTCCGTATCACTAACGATACTGAATTATTACGAGAAACTATCACACATCAGACAATGTTGGTCCAGTCCACGTGAAGAACTCGGTCCGTGTTATAATTTCACATCTTTATGTTCATCGAAGATGCACGTCAATCTTTCAAAGGATGTATATTTTTGTGTCAGCATTACGATGCAGGTGGTCAATTCTGGCTTTCAAAATAAAAACCTCCATCACCGTGGAAACGATGGGTGGGTTGTTACACGAAACAAAAGACAAGACAGGTTATGGAATAATATAGTATCTCTCACGTGGACGAGATGGTCATGAGAGGAATAAATCACATGGGCATTGTACTTGGTTGTCCCCTGCCCTAGCTCATAGAACAGAAAAAAAACAGTTTTGGTGTCGGAAACCTTGTCCTGCTCCCTTGCCTTATTTTGTAGAGTTTGTTGTGCACGTTGTTAGGATGGACGTGATGCGGGGGGGAAAAAACAGAAGCAAGCAAAGAAAGAGAAGCCAAGAATCATAGTAGGAAGAAGAGAGAATTTAATTAGATGTGTAATAGTGTGATACTTTTATTAAATCAATAATAGTTGCGACACAAGTTGAAAAAAAAACAAGTAACATAATTCTAAAATATCCAATTATTAAACTCAACTCGTCAATAAAAATAAAAATAAAAATAAAATAGATTTAATTAAATAAGCCCGGTCTCCTAATTAAAAAGTAATAGGCCGGGCATATATTTGTATAATTTGCTGTGGGGATATAATGCCCCCACCGGTACCACTTCTCTGCATTTGGTCCCGGAATAAAACCAACAAGATAAAACATTTGAAGACATTTTATTTTGAGAAAAAAAGGTGAAGCTTGCCAGTCAGGACGATCATGATCTCTTTCAGAGAATGCTCTCAGATGTGCGTGTGTCGCAAGCAACTGTATATAGGTGTCTTGATAAATGATGAGTGTTTAAGGTGTAAGGGCCCTAAGGGGTAGTGAAATAATATTATAGACTTGAAAATAAAAGGGTGTTGGAATGGGAAGTTGCTTGTGTTTTTTTGAGTAAAAAACATGTTTTTATAGTTTTTAAAGATGAGATTTATGCTTAAAAGATATTGTACTTTTGACAAAAAATCACCACATCTTCAAGTCAAACACACCCTAAATCGTGGAAGAATCGCTTACTGTTTAATTATAGACATCTACTCGTTTGACAGCGTGTAGTATTATTTATTTTTTAAAATATTTTTTATTTAGAAATATATTAAAATAATATTTTTTATTCTTAAAATTTTAATTTTAATATCAAAACATCAAAGAAAAAATATTAAAAATATATATATAATTTGAAGGAAAAAGTCAAAAACAAATTTAAAAAAATAAAAAGAAAGTAAGTGTAATAAATAAGATAGAACTCGGAGATCGCGTCGAAGATTATGGACATGGTTTGGGGATCCTTGACCTCGTACTTGCCTGCTCGGGATGAAGAAACATGCTTTGGAAGAAGATTTGTCAACTAATCGTGTTTAATAAATTAATATATTCTCTTCTGGTTTTAGCTTCTTGAGTACTCTGTCTGCCTGACAGGAACTGATTTTTTAGAGGACACGGCTGTCACGTGGGATATGTGTTCAGAGATGTGTGTTTTTTTTTAGGTTGTGGCTTTATTATATGAATTTGCTTCTCTTAAAAAATTGGAGATTTATTTTTGGTAGGTGAGAGTATGTTGGAAAAAAAAAAAAAAAAACCTTGCTTTGAAATTGCTTTTAAAAGGGTGTAGAGGTCTCAAAACATTATTTTTGATATATTTTAAATTATCTTAAATAATTTTAAAATAAATCAGTCAAGATCACTAATGAAATCTAAAAATATAAAAATGATAATTTCCAATTGAAAATCCTTTTGTTTTCAAAATCACTTGTCATGCACATGATCTTTCTTTATATTTTAAATGTCAACAATAAGTTGATTAGTATATTGCGAGAAATTTCATCTTAATCAATTTATTGATATATTTATGTTACACGTGATTTTATCTTGAATTGGAGCTGAAATAATAACACAGGGAAGCATAATAAATTAAAATTTAATTAATAAATAAATAAATTTCTAAGTGTTTTACTATAGTTATGTCATGGTGCATGCTCTCAAATTCTACTTTATATTTCAATGGTGGATTCTTTTTAATTTGAAAATGTATTAAAATAATAATATTTTTTATTTTTTAAAATTTATTTATGACACTAACATATCAAAATCATCTAAAATTATATTAAAAAATTAATCTAAAATAAAAAATATTTTTTAGAAAAACAACAAAATCTAAATTTGTTAGCACGAGGTAAAGAAACAAGAAAAATACAGTGCAAGCCTGTAAAAAAAAAAATGAATGTTTAGTTTGGAGATGTGATTGATTTTTTTTTATGGGATTTACATAAAAAAATATTTATTTTTCACTTATGTGAGGTGTAATTTATATTTTAAAAGGGTATATTATTAGAAAAAAATCATCGAAACCAGACACACACAAATATCTTGGTGAGGCAACTTCCCAAAACCCACTCTTCTATTGTCCACCAATCAAGTGGTCCTCTGTTGGCATCCCTCTCCCCTTCCCTTAATGGAGCTCTTCTTGAAATTTTAATTTTTTTTATATAGTTTTAGATTGTTTTGATTTATTGGTATTAAAATTAATTTTAAAAAATAAAAAATTATAATATACTTTTAAATAAAAAATATTTTAAATTACAACTGATACCATAATCTTAAACACACTTGCAATTCTTAATGCCCACAATTAAAAAAATTCCACCACGCGCATACGCGCTGTAATCCAAAATACATTACAATATATAAAAAGAAAAAAAAAATGCAATGAAACTTTTTTCGTCAATTTTCTTTTCGGGATTTAATGGTCTCCGTATCTCGAGACCGGACGTCGGGACTCAATTCCTGCTGTTGTATAGCCTTAAACAAGGGTGTGTGCAGTACTCCTACTTAATTTTCTATTCAAACATTTTCTTTCCCTCAAATCCAAACTAAAGTCTCTTCTCCTGCCAATCCACACACACAAGATCAAAAAGACCAGACCAGACTTTCTTTGTTTTGATCTCCTTCCCATTTCTCTGTAACCCAACACAAGATCTTAGTAACCCATGTGAGGTTTTCCTTCCCTCTTGTCTCTGTTTTGTTGTTGTTTTTTGTTTTGATCCTAGTAACCAAAAGCAAGGAAAATAATTGAAAAAAAAGGAATGGCATCACAATCACAAAGACAAAGCAACCAGCGGCAGCACCAGAATCAAGCGGCGCAGTCTTCTGGTACCAGTAACATGAGGCAACACCATCACGCCACAGAATCAGTAAGCAAAGCAATTGCACAATACACTGTCGATGCACAACTCCATGCAGTTTTTGAACAATCTGGCGGGTCTGGTAAGTCGTTTGATTATTCACAGTCAGTTAGAACTACTAGTCAGTCAGTACCCGAGGAACAAATCACTGCTTATTTATCAAAAATCCAAAGGGGTGGTCATATCCAGCCATTTGGGTGCATGATTGCTGTAGATGAAGGGTCGTTTAGGGTCATTGCATATAGCGAAAATGCCAAAGAAATGCTTGGTTTAGCTCCACAGTCAGTCCCTTCTCTAGATAAACAGGAAATTCTCTCTGATGGGACTGATGTAAGGACTCTTTTTAGGCCTTCGAGCTCCGCTATGCTTGAAAAAGCATTTGGTGCAAGGGAAATAACTTTGTTGAATCCAATTTGGATCCATTCCAAGAATTCCGGGAAGCCTTTCTACGCAATTTTGCATAGGATTGATGTTGGTATTGTTATTGATTTAGAGCCTGCTAGGACTGAAGACCCTGCTTTATCCATAGCAGGGGCTGTACAGTCTCAGAAATTAGCAGTTCGTTCGATTTCACAATTACAATCACTTCCTGGTGGGGATATTAAGTTATTGTGTGATACTGTAGTGGAGAGTGTGAGAGAGCTTACCGGGTATGATAGAGTTATGGTTTATAAGTTTCATGAAGATGAGCATGGTGAGGTTGTGGCTGAGAATAAAAGGGCTGATTTGGAACCTTATATTGGTTTGCATTATCCTTCTACGGATATACCACAAGCTTCAAGGTTTTTGTTCAAGCAGAATAGGGTTAGGATGATTGTGGACTGCCATGCTACACCTGTCTGTGTTATCCAGGATGAGGCGCTTATGCAGCCTTTATGCTTGGTTGGTTCAACTCTTCGAGCTCCTCATGGTTGTCATGCTCAGTATATGGCGAATATGGGTTCAATTGCTTCATTGGCCATGGCTGTTATTATTAATGGAAATGAGGAAGAAGCTATTGGTGGGAGGAATTCAACGAGGCTTTGGGGTTTGGTTGTTTGCCATCACACTTCTGCTAGGTGTATTCCATTTCCGCTTCGTTATGCATGTGAGTTTTTAATGCAGGCTTTTGGACTTCAATTGAACATGGAATTGCAGTTAGCGTCACAGTTGTCAGAGAAACATGTCTTGAGGACTCAGACTCTCTTGTGTGATATGCTTCTCCGTGACTCTCCTACTGGCATTGTTACTCAAAGTCCAAGTATCATGGATCTTGTGAAGTGTGACGGGGCAGCTCTTTATTACCAAGGACAGTATTACCCATTGGGCGTGACCCCAACCGAAGCCCAAATAAAAGATATTGTGGAGTGGTTGTTGGCCCTTCACGGAGACTCAACTGGTTTAAGCACAGACAGTTTAGCTGATGCTGGGTATCCTGGGGCAGCCTCACTTGGCAATGCAGTTTGTGGAATGGCTGTTGCTTATATTACTAAGAGAGATTTTCTTTTCTGGTTTCGGTCTCACACTGCAAAGGAGATCAAATGGGGTGGCGCGAAGCATCACCCAGAGGACAAGGATGATGGGCAGAGGATGCATCCACGTTCTTCATTCAAAGCATTTTTGGAGGTGGTGAAGAGCCGGAGTTTACTGTGGGAGAATGCAGAAATGGATGCCATTCATTCTTTGCAGCTTATTTTGCGAGACTCATTTAGGGACGCTGAAGCAACCAATTCTAAGGCAGTTGTACATGCCCAGCTCGAGGATACAGAATTGCAAGGGATGGATGAGCTCAGTTCGGTCGCAAGAGAAATGGTGAGACTAATAGAGACTGCAACTGCTCCGATATTTGCTGTAGATGTTGATGGCTGCATAAATGGGTGGAATGCAAAGGTCGCTGAGTTGACTGGGCTCTCAGTTGACAAAGCCATGGGGAAGTCTTTGGTTCACGATCTTGTTTATAAGGAATATGAAGAAACAGTTGACAAACTCCTTAATCGTGCTTTAAGAGGTACCTGCTTTATATCTCACATATTTAAGTTGTTTATCAAGTAAGATTGTCATCTCATGGCAATGAATTTTTTTTTCTAAAGTTGCATCTGAGCATGCAGTCCCCTTTAATAGAAATAAATCTTGGAAAACGTATATGGGTTTTGCAAAAAACTGGAATTAAAAAAGTTGATAAATGGAAATGTAAAAGAAGGTCAAACTCAAATCCTGGAAATAATTCTAATAGAAACTTTCATCAAACTAAGAGTACAATTGGCTCACTCATAAGTTTTACATGAAGTACATTGTAATAGTTTCATCTGCATGGGATACCTGACTAGTCTTCTGATCAAATGACTTGAATGAAGTAACGTGTATAATTGTTTCTCTTGAATGCTCTCTGTTGACAAAGACAAAATGAAGTGCTGATGCGTCAAAGGCTGTGGCAATGCACAATTTATTCAAAATTAGCAATAAATAAAAAGGAAATTAAGGGTTTTGGGCTTTTAAGAGGAATCAGCTAGTCAGGAATTTGAATACTGCAATGGAGAAGAATATATTCTACAGACATCATTCACTAGGATCTTGGGTGCCTCATCTTGGGCAAAATCCAGTAGACATTTGCCATTAAGAAGGATCTAGAGGCTGAAGTATTTCTCATCGAACTTTCTTTGAAAGTGGATTACTGCAGTCTTGTGTATGACTTGACCATTGAGATTAGTCCATGTTATATCTAGCAGCTTAGAAGCAAAGCCCTAGCTTCCCTGTTATTGTAAGACTCTTAAGGACTGAGAGGCTGCTGACGATATAGCTCTGTGTTCATAAGATCCAGCCTCAAGTAAATCTCTAGGCCCCTGAATGTTGAGGCAGCTCCAAGGACTGAGTTTCCACAGCCCAAAAGAAACTGCTGATCCAGTTACTATAATTTCCAGGGAACAAACTTGCACTCAACACCTCTCGTGTAAGAAAATAGTTGTTCACACATGCTTTAAACTCTAAAAAGTTAGTGAAGAGATCAGTTCCCTCTTCCAAGTACTTTGTAACTGTTGGGTGGATCCAAACAGAACATGTTCGAAACGACTCCTTTAATCATGTTTCAAGCATGTGATGGGCCTCCATAATATGTGCTTATTGCTTACATTACCTTTATCTATGCATTTTTTTAGGTGTCAAAGAGAGTATAACCTAGAACATTGTATGCTATATCGCTACAATAACACAGTTTTGATTACAAAAAAAAGAACAGAAAAGATAATGCTCACGCAATGGTTTGAAATAGAAATTTGATAGATGCCTCATCCTACAGTGCTAATATGGACAGTGTATGTGATCATTCTTAGCAGCACTTTAACATAACAGTAAGACAAGCTTTGATATAGTTTTGAGGAACTGAAACACAGCAACATAAAACAAGGCCACTTATTGTGGTTTGATATTCTATTAATTTTTTATAATCTATTGCTTCAATTATGTTTAACTGATGTAGGTGAAGAGGATAAGAACGTGGAGATAAAATTGAGGACATTTGGCTCTGAACACCAAAAAAAGGCCCTTTTTGTGGTGGTAAATGCTTGTTCTAGCAAGGATTACATGAATAATATAGTTGGAGTCTGCTTTGTCGGTCAGGATGTTACAGGTCAAAAGGTGGTAATGGACAAATATGTCCATATACAAGGTGATTATAAGGCTATTGTACACAGCCCCAATCCTTTGATCCCTCCTATATTTGCTTCAGATGAAAACACATGTTGCTTGGAGTGGAACACTGCCATGGAAAAATTCACGGGGTGGTCACGGGGGGAAGTTATTGGGAAGATGTTGGTTGGGGAGGTTTTTGGCAGTTGCTGTCAGCTCAAGGGTTCAGATGCACTGACAAAATTCATGATTGCTCTGCACAATGCAATTGGAGGGCAAGATACAGACAAGCTACCATTTTCATTTTTTGACCGGAATGGAAAGTGTGTGCAAGCTCTCTTGACAGCGAACAAGAGGGTAAATATGGAGGGAGAGATTGTTGGAGCCTTCTGCTTCTTGCAGATTGCAAGTAATGAGTTGCAGCAAGCTTTGAAAGTCCAGAGACAACAGGAAAAGAAGTGCTCTGCAAGGATGAAAGAGTTGGCTTACATCTGCCAGGAGATAAGGAATCCTTTAAGCGGTCTACGCTTTACCAACTCGCTTTTGGAGAACACGGACTTGACTGAAGATCAAAAGCAGTTTCTTGAGACTAGTGCTGCTTGTGAAAAGCAGATATTGAAGATCACTCGAGATGTTGATCTTGAGAGCATCGAAAATGGGTTAGTTTTCCTCTAACAAATTATCAAAACTTACTATTGATGGTCAGGTGATTATTTATGCTTTGGTACTATTTTTTGAGAAATGTCTGTTAGTTGAGAAATAATACTTTAAAGGTATGGACATAATCATTTTGGCACTAGGTGAATATCTTTCTCATGCAGTTTCATTCCCTTGAGTTCATTTGGAGATTTTTTATGTCTCTTCTACACATTTCCTGATTATGAACCAACTAAGACTTTAAATTCTTGACTTGGATGTTACTATACTGATCTGCTTTTAGTAGTCGACACTATTGACTTGACCACCTGTGGATGCCAAGGCGGTAAACAATATGGGTTTCTTTTCTGTAATTCCATTTTAAGTCTTTTTAGTAATCCCAGGTGATAGCTTTGCTTTTGACAACATCTATAAGGAACAAGATGTAGGGACACAAATCATATCGTAAATCCATTGCTCATAAATGCTGAATTACATTTTGATCCATAACTTTTTATGACTGTGATTAGGTCCAAAAACAACTAAAAAATAAAACTCTCCTTTTATAACCTTTTTGCCCCTGAAGTCTAGATGCATCGACTTAATTTTACAACATAGATAAGCAATGCATAATACTGCAGTTCACTTTTTGATAGACCTTAGACAAAAAATTAATTAATCTCTAAAGAAAAGAGATATGTCCAATCAATAAAACTATAAGAATTAGATCATCCAATCCAATTATCACGAATTAGAAAGTAAAAGGCGGAGAAAACTCAAGATCTACAATTAGAGAAACTAAAAAATCTTTTAATGGTTTCATTAGAGAGGAGATGTCAAAAAATTGGATCCTCTTGCTATTGATAGTTGAATGTATATGAAAAGATTAAGTTACCAACAAAATTACAAGGAAAATTCATATTTTTAATTAAATAATTTGGATGGATTCATGTGATTATAATTTCATATTTGAAATTGAATTTCTCAAGTAAGATGAAATCGGTCATGTTACTCATTGATAAATTGGAAAAAAGCATAGCGGACAAGGTAAGGTGCGCTGATATTATTTCAAGTATATAAGTTGATTCGATATTTTAAAGAACACTGTTTAGGTATTGTTGTTACTGTGAAAGAAGAGTGCAAATGTTAGAAAGATAATCAATATAAAGAAGCCAAGAATTTCATCAAATGATAGAAAAACTGGATGAACCTAAAGCGATAAAGAATTATTACTAGGATAAATAACACTATCATGTAAAATTCATGAAATTCAATTAGAAACAAAAGATATTATCTTTGACAACATTGAAAAATTTAATAGACTTGAGAAACAATTTCAATCTATGATAATTAATCATATCATGTGAGTTTGATTATTAGTTAAAAAATTGGTTATTTTTGCTTATATTGATAAATTGAGAAAATTTAAGGATCAATATGGATTCTAGCATCAAATCCAAGGACAAATGAAATTACTAGAAGAAGACAAAAATAAATCTTTGACAACATTGAAAAATTTAATAGACTTGAGAAACAAGTTCAATCTATGATAATTAATCATCATGTGAGTTTGATTATTAGTTAAAAAATTGGTTATTTTTGCTTATATTGATAAATTGAGAAAATTTAAGGATCAATATGGATTCTAGCATCAAATCCAAGGACAAATGAAATTACTAGAAGACAAAAATAACAATCTAACGGTTGCAATTCAATTTATTGTAAAAGTGTGTTATACACATGTGACACGGTATCATGGTCTTACATATGATTTTCTTTTAAATTAATTATTGTGCATTCAAGTGCATTTTATTTTATTTCTCATCTCAACCTCTAGCAGACATATCCTAACGAGAGGGTGTCCATTTGCTTTTGAATAAGTTTACTGGAGCTTGAGAAGGCTGAATTCTTACTCGGGAGTGTCATAAATGCTGTTGTTAGCCAAGCAATGCTCTTGCTGAGGGAAAGAAATCTGCAATTGCTTCGTGATATTCCAGAAGAAATAAAAACGCTGGTGGTTTATGGTGATCAGATAAGAATTCAACAAGTACTGGCTGATTTCTTGTTGAGTATGGTGCGTTATGCTCCATCTTCAGCAGGTTGGGTAGAGATTCATGTTTGTCCAACACTGAAGCAAATCACTGATGGACACACTCTCGTGCATATGGAGTTCAAGTAGGCTCTCCTCAACTCTTTTGCATGTTGTTGATAACATTATCTATATTGATAAAAGGAAAATCCAAAAAATTGATGATGACAGTTACCTGTGTTCCTTTTTCCTTCTCTATTTTCTTTTAAACCCCTTTTTTGTGGTATTCTAATAGCTGCAGTAATGTCATCCTGGAGTTTCATTATAAATGCCGTCTCCTTATTCTATTATTTTCTTCTGTGAAACTGTGATGGCTTCTACAATTTTTTCTTTAGCTCAGTCTTTTTGTATCTTGTTTGTTCTTCCCCAATCCTCATGATTGGTTACACATCCTAATAATCTGGTCTCCAAGTTGTATAGAATTCTGCCATAACCATGCTTCTCACCATGCACAGAGCTATAGTTGTAGAATTTTGACATCTAAACTGGTTGCTTCCTCGAATTTGTAGAATATTGGTTGTATGAACAAGGATGGTTGATGATGCTGTAATAGAGAGCTATCTGTGCTAACTGTTTGTTGTCTGAATGATAATGTGGTTTGTATGAAGTCCAATTTATGCTTCTTCATTTTATGCTTCTTCTGTTCATCGTATCATATAGACCAAGGAAATATAGATGATAGTTGTTAATCACATTGCAGTTTGCTCCTCCCCCTCTTCAATGCACTTTGGTACTAAATTAACTAATATTATTTATTATCATTTTTCTTGAAGGATTGTTTGCCCTGGTGAAGGTCTTCCTCCTGAATTAGTTCAAGACATGTTCCATAGTAATAGATGGGTTACTCAGGAGGGCCTAGGGCTCAGCATGTGCAGGAAGATTTTAAAGCTAATGAATGGTGAGGTCCAATATATTAGAGAGTCAGAAAGATGCTATTTCTTAGTTATCCTCGAAGTACCCATGCCTAATAGTGTGAGAGGTATAACTGTAAAAAGTGCTGCAGACTAGGATGCTTGGCCTGTAACGTCTATTAAAGAGCTTTCTCAATTGCAAACTGATACTTGTTCTGCTGCGCCCGAGGGGGTGGTTCCAAAAATCCAGGTACAGGGTGCATGTGCCAGTGCGGGCCACCTAATTTGGCAAATTTATCCTGCAAACAGAACTGTTTTGCTCTATCCATTGAGAATATGGTATATGCTTCTTTATCAACACGAGTCCAAATCAACAACCTACACATGTGAGGTAGCTTCTTGATTTCTATCCTCTTAATTTGAGGACATCATCAATGTAGATAGCCAAGTTATAATGCTGTGGTTTGCTTTCGTTGTTATAAATAAAAAAGCATCAAAAGGATGCCATTAGATTTTAGCAGAGGCTTCCACAATAAGGGCCCTCCAAGTATGGATACATTCGACTGCTGCAAGTATATATCTGTATGTAACGTAGCTTCTGAAATCCCTATAACTATAACATGTTTGTCTTTACGAGGTTACTCCAGCTAGAGCCAGTCAAATAATCTATCATTTTCTCAAGTTTAATAAAGTCAAATGTCCTGCTCTAGCATGTAGTTTCAGGATTTGTATTGTCTTTCCTGTTTCCCCTTGATTGAGGATTTTGGACTGCGTAAGTTCGGACCACTTGTTTTATATAGCTTGGTTGGTCTTTCATTGTACGGAACGGTCACGTGTATGCCCAAGAGTGTGCTCGGATGTGTGCTGCTCGCATGCTTTGCAGGTGGGTTTGTGCATAAATTTCGTCGTGTACAGCTAGCCTAAGTTTAGACACTTCATTATTTTATTAGTGATACCATATGCATGAATGTGGGTACATTTAATAACTTACTTTTTCTTGAATTAATCACCCAGTGACCCCAAAGACGAACTCAAATTCTAGTCCCCTCTGCCTACAGGGTCATGGGTACATTGAATTACTCAAAGATACAAGACGTCTACTATTTAAGATGTATGTGCTTGATGAGCTTTCGCGATTCTTTTTAGTCCCAGTGGGCTGGTTTTGATAACATGATTTGACTTAAACGGCAAGAGGGTAGACTCTCCACCTTTTTATGATTTTGTGTTTTTCCTGGCTTTTATAGCAGCAGGGTAACTCTCTCCTGCTTTGTGTTGCATTCCTGATGAATAGAATCCTTAATTCATCCAAAAGAAGAAAAAAACTCCACCTTGTTGGAGGATTAGCTCGAAGACCAAGATATAGAAAAGTAAAATAGCATATCATTAGAGATTAGTTTTTGTCCCCATGCATGCAAGTGGTACCGATAATACCATCTCATCATACTTGATGGAAAAGTTTGCTTGATGAGATTTCCAGATCAACTTGCAAGACAGCTTGAATATGTCTGTTTTATACTAGCTCTAGTCACATGAGCGGAGACAAGGGTGTGACTTGTAGAGACATCTCAAAGCTAGTGGAATTTCTATTTCATTGCAAATCTAGTGACCCCGGACTTGGTCAGGACAAGTTTCTCAGTAGATCGTCCAGGCTATTTAGCCTAGTCCGATACTTGATTGCAATCAAAACCTAATCAGGTTAAACATTGAAATAAATTAATGACGCAAGAAGGGGAAAAAAATGCTCTGTGGATCGAATTCTTAACTTACAAATTGACTCGAAGACATAATATTTTGAACCCTTGACCATATTAGACCCGACCAGGAATCGAATTTAACTACTGTAATGCCCAAGGGTTTATGAACTATCCCTCGTTAGTTATTAGTATAAGATGTGAGCTTACCTGAATCTGCCTCCAGTCACTATCACACTAAAAAACTACTACGTCCATGCACGCCCTTAATCATGTTGTGCACGCAAAACGAAAGCTGTAGAGAGGGCAAAAGCTCTAAAGAAACAAAGGAGCGAAAAAATTAGGGCTAGTTGCCTCTTGCTTCCAAAATCGGAGCTAACCATAAAAAAAGATTTACTAAGAACAACACACACATTTTGGGGAGAGATTAGGCATAAAAATAGCTCACGGGCATGCATTTAAAAGAGGGGAAACATGGTCAAAACTTAAAACAGAACCATGCCCATGCTTCCCATTCAAAAAAATAAGTCAAGCATCCTGCTGTTTATAGAAGATAAAGACACCAAACCTTTTCTTCTCCCTTCATGGTAAATTCTTCTAGATATATGCACACACAGAACAAGCATTAATATTTTAAATTACAAAACATCCCCAAAAAAGATTTGAATATGTAAGAAATCATTTTGCAAAGACAAAAAAATATTCTCCTAAACCAGTCTTAGATTTTGGTTAGATATGTCATTTCACTGTATGTAAAATATGCAAAAAAACTAAAAAAACCTCGATCTCCAAGCTCAATGTTTTTAAACTCTTAAAGGTAACAGCGTCATTTTACTTTGCAATAAAATGTAAAAGACACAAAAACCCCTAAGTTCAATAATTTAAACGAAGGAGGTGCCAAGGCGAGCAATCGAACATCCCGTCATCATATTTTTTTTTTTTTGTCAAATCAGGGTATTCTAAATGCTGGCTCAGACTAGCCCGGATAACAAGGCTTTCTCAAGCATTTTTTACAAATAAAAAAAAAGATCGAATCCCCAACCTTATAAGCGATGAGAGGATGATTACCGCTCCGCCGGAGCTTTTAGGTTTCGTCATGACATTTATTGAACAGTAAAGGCAGAGAACCGAGAGAATATAATAGTCATCTCCAACAAGTCAATTCAACTGAGGCTTGCCTTTGCAAAATGTTGAAGCTGTCAAGCTCCCGCGTTATCCATAATTAAAGCCAAGTGGCACCATTGACAAAAAGGTAATTTAAGAGAAGGTGGAGTGAAATTAAACTGTAATTTAATGGGAGGCAGGAAACTCTAACCTGACACGCTGTATCGCGTCTAATCGACGCGCTACTACAGCGGACAAATAGGCAAAAATCTACCACTACCATAGGCTATAAATATACACGCAATTGAGTAGATAGTGTAAGGGACAAAAGTGTCTTGGCATTTTACTGTAACAGGAACGTCTGGTCCGGATTGTTTGATTCAGACGATGAAAAAGGAGCACAGAGCCAGAGACCCAGAAAAGGACAACATGAAATGACCATAACCGAACCAACGACAATCAAGCGCAAGCCTTGTGGGAGAGGAAGGGTTCCTTGCTGGGGAGGTTTTAATGCACATGGATCAATCATCCGGATAAATAAATGATTTATTTTTCCATTGGAGATATATTTTTATTATCATGTTAAAAAAAAAGTTTACATATAGTGTATTAAATCATTTTATAATTGGATTTTGTCTGGATCATGCATAGAATCCACTAAATATTAGACCAATTACTTCAAAAAAATATTTGAGTGTTGGGTGTTTCTACTTTATCTATATACATAAAAAAAAAAAAATTACCCCTTGTACATGTCACTTGAAAATTCTTATTAGAATATTTCATATAATTTTAGCTGTATTTCTTTTGAGATTTTCTTTTTTTTTAAGATGTTAAATTAAAATCAACTTATTTAAATTAAAATTCGTATGATTTTGCAATTGTATTTATACCAAACAAGGGAGTTTGATCAAGTTATTATATAAACAAATATTTACTATAATTTGAGACGTGCAACCTCTCTCATGATCAAATCAAATAAGTATTGTGATGTAATTTTAATTCTTATTATTATTATTATTATTATTATTTTAATTATCATAGTTCAAATCCCAATTTCTAATATTTTATAAAGTAAAATTCCTTTTGATTGGGTTTTAATGATACCATTGTAATGGAGAAAAAATATTTTTTAATTAAAAAATTAACTTGAAAACTTAATTGCAAGTAAAATAAATATTTATATAATGTGTTGAAAGATTAGTTGAGATATATGAAAGTTGATTTAATATTTATTTTAATAAAAATATATATATATTTCCATGATAGTTCAGTTTTTTAGAGAGAAAGTAAGTGAAATAAAATATTAGAGGGAGAAAGTAAAAAGAGGAGAGGAATAATGACAATAGCAAGCAACAAAAAACAAAAGAGAAAGAGGGAAGTCTTGTGAGCTGAAAGTGATTAGAGAGAGAGGGAGGGAGAGAGAGAGGGAGGGAGGGTAAAATAAAAGAAGAAGAAAATAATAACTCAAGAAACAAATTCTTGACCCCTCAAACCCTATTCATCACGAAATCTAGAACAAGCAAGTTAGAAAAAGAAAGAAAGATTTCAATGAACTGATTTATCAAGAAGCAAAGGAATGGAAAGCACAGCGCCAGCAGAAGAGCTACTAAAAAAGATCGAAGAACTTGAAGCAGGACACCATCATCTTCAACAAGAAGTGTCAAAGCTCAAGCTCTCCTCTACTACTACCGATCCAAAATCAACCCAGCAACGGTCCCATTCAATATCTCCTCAAAGGTCCGGTCCCAGGAGACGGGTTTCTGGTGGGCCAACCGGGTCAAGTTTTGAGCATGCTTGGAAGAAGGGTTCTGCTTCATCTAGACATTCATCGCCTCTACAGAAAGAAAGTAGAAGTTTGAATAGTGATAAAGTTAGAGATGGCAACAGTAATGGTGGTAGAGAAGGAGGAGATGGCAATAGTGGACCTTCTGCTGTGAAGTTTACTGATAAACAGTATCTGAATATATTGCAGTCTATGGGACAGTCTGTTCATATTTTTGATGTTTCAGGTCGTATTATTTACTGGTAAGCTTGTGTGTTCGTGTCTTGTATTTTTATTTCACATCATTTGTCATTCGGGGCTGTTATTTGCGTGTATGGGGTATTTCTTTTGGTTTGAACTTTGAATGGGCAGTTGATTTATAATCAATGCTGTTGGAACTGTATATATTTTGATGTTTGACTATGGAAATTGTGATTCTGATTTCTGAATTTGGTCCGTACTGTATGATAATCCCTTTTAATTTGGAGTTTTATTGTAAATTTGTGCCTTTGAACAAGTTTTGCGTGGTTTCTTTCTTCTTTTTTTATGTGAGAATTTGTTTGGAGGACATTGATTTATGGGGTTTAGGTGTATCTTATGATTGTGCAGGAACAGAACAGCGGAGAACCTTTATGGTTATTCAGCTGCTGAAGCTCTTGGTCAGGATGCTATTGGGCTGCTAATTGATCCTCGGGATTATGCGCTGGCGAATGGTATTATTCAACGGGTTAGTATGGGGGAGAAATGGACAGGGAAGTTTCCAGTTAAGAACAAAATGGCTGAAAGGTTTACAGCTGTTGCTACTAATACTCCACTATACGATGATGATGGCGCTTTGGCTGGGATTATTTGTGTATCGAGTGATTCACGGCCTTTTCAAGAAATGGAAGTTGCATTGTCGGGTTCAAGGAACTTGGAAACAGAGGCGAGCCATAGAAGGCCCAAGAATACTGCCATGACCAAACTTGGTCTTGATTCTCAACAGCCCTTGCAAGCAGCGGTAGCGTCAAAAATATCGAATTTGGTCAGTTCATTAGTTTTTTTCTGTTCTTGTGTATTTAAATATTCACCGTGGTGTATCTTGATAGTTAGAATCACCAAAACAGGCATCCAAGGTGAGTAATAAAGTCAAGTCCAAAATTCACATGGGAGAGAGCAACACGGATCGTGAAGTAGGGAGTGGGGATAGTCACTATTCTGACCATGGGTACTCAGATGCAGCTCTATCTGACCATCGGGAGGATGCAAATTCTAGTGGAGCTAGCACACCAAGAGGAGATTTGCATCCATCTCCTTTTGGTGTATTTTCTAATCTTGATGACAAGTCCCCAGTAAAACCATCCAGAGACTCTGGTGATGAGAGTGAAGGAAAGCCTGCAATTCACAAGATCATTACCTCAAAGGCAGAAGCATGGATTGGTAAGAAGTTGTCATGGCCCTGGAAAGGGAATGAAAAGGAAGGTTCAGAAGCAAGGACAACCCGTTTTGGGTGGCCATGGTTGCAAAATGATCAAGAGAGTGAAACGTATCATCAGACAAGTCCCTCTTCTGGTGCAAAATCTGAAAGCCAGGTCAGTGAAAGTATTCGGCCTGCCACCAACGAGGCCTCTGGGTCTTGGTCTTCAATTAATGTTAACAGCACAAGCAGTGCTAGTAGTTGCGGAAGTACCAGCAGTACTGTGAATAAGGTGGATATGGACACTGATTGCTTGGACTATGAAATATTGTGGGAGGACTTGACAATTGGAGAGCAAATTGGGCAAGGTAACTGTCTTTAAATTCAAAAGCATGCTTCTCGAGCATTGACTCTAATCTACATTTGATCTTTCCTGAACTTGAAATTTTTTGCGTCCTCATTGAATGTCCAGTGACAGAACAGTGATCTTCCATTATACTTCTTTATCTTTAAGCTGGGACTATTTTTTGACTATGCTTCCTTCTCATTTTCACCTTACCCTTTTTACTCTATATTCCTGCAGGTTCTTGTGGAACTGTATATCATGCCCTGTGGTACGGATCAGTATGTTCCTTTGCTCTTTCCCTTTTAAACATCTTAATTCTCAATGATGCATAATCACAAATGTATATGAATTCAGATTTTTGAGACAAGATATAGTGCTGTCCCTGCTCTGTCCAAATCTAAGGCTTTCATTTATGTTAATTATGGTTAATTTGAACAGAAGCAAATTGAAATCCAAAGTGACTGTCTGAACTTTGTAAGCATGTATGTGCATGACATTGATAAGTGTTACATAAATCTCTTAAATGTGATGTGCAATTAGTGCATATGTGACTTTGCTTTCTTATTCTTACAAAAATAAGATGCTGCCTTGTGAGCTAGGATCTTTATGAAGCTTTAATTGTTTTTTTGCATTGAATGAATTGAGGTAAAGAATAACAAAAAAAAAAATTGTGATGATGATATTTTTTGTCTTTGGTTGAGTAATATGCATTTTATTTCAGGATGTTGCTGTCAAGGTATTCTCCAAGCAAGAATATTCAGATGATATTATACTTGCATTTCGACAAGAGGTGGGATTTCCAGTTACCTCAAGAAAATCTTAGTTACAGTTTCTTGTTAGCTTAAGAGAATCTTACTTACAGTTTCTTGCCATTTAAATGCATTTCAATTGGGATGTTTTTAGAATCGTCAGGTCTCTTGCTATGCATGCTCCGTTTTATCTAATTCTTTTTCTTATCTGCTACTAATTGGTCCATATATATGTACATGCTTTGTATTATCTCGCAATCAGTGTCATATTAACTTTTTAATGAAAGGTCATTTCTTTAGAATGTCACATTGTCTACAATGAATATCGATGCTTATGTTGGTGTAGACAAGTAATACCATTTAGTTGAAGGCTTTGAAGTCAGTAAACATGTAAATTAAGATAGTAAGGATTGAAATGCTAGTAGACTGAACTATACTGGCCTTAGTTGGAGATAGACGTGCAACACTAGATTTTCTTAAGTTGATACTTAAAGCTGTATTATGATTATTGGTATTGTCAAATCTTGAATGAAAATAGTGTAACAATGCTGGATCTTGCATGAAGAATTGAGTTATTTTTGGGATTCAGATTTGGAATCTATCATTTCTTGCATTGTTATATAATGAAGGATCCCCCTTCTCCCGCTATAATATAGCATTGATGGCATTATTCTTTTCATTCATGAAGGTATCTCTCATGAAGAGACTCCGGCATCCAAATGTTTTGCTCTTCATGGGTGCTGTGACTTCACCTCAGCGTCTCTGCATTGTTACAGAGTTCCTCCCACGGTAATTCTGAAGTCCTTTTCAACAACTATGAATGATGAGCTGTCAGTTTTATTAATTTTACTATTGCTTACTAAGAAATGACATTTTTTTTTGTAGGGTATCATATGACTGAAATTAACCTGTAAAAACTTGAAAAGATTACATGTACTTTTCAGTAACTGTTCTATTTTTCCATTAATGCAGTGGAAGTTTGTTTCGCTTACTGCAAAGGAACACAACCAAACTAGATTGGAGACGGCGTGTTCACATGGCATTGGATATAGTGAGTATCGAATTTATTTACAGAAATATGCTCTATTTCCCTGGTAGGAAAATTACTGTTTGGTAAAGTAGTAAAACCCTTATGCTTGTAACCACAGGGGTTACGAGAACATCTACTTTACGTAAAAAATTCTGAAGAGTAATGATGTCTCTGAATTTTTCCTTTCTAGAAACCCATTTTGGTTGTGATGATTTTGTTGTTTTCTTGTTGAGAATCTCTATGGTTTTTGCATTTGTTGGGGGTTTATGAGGTGTTCTGATTGATATTTAGTAATGAAGACTTACTCATCCTTTATTTTATTGTTTGAATCCTCTACAGGCTCGAGGTATGAACTATCTTCATCATTGCAACCCGCCTATCATTCATCGTGATCTGAAGTCTTCAAATCTCTTAGTTGACAAGAATTGGACTGTAAAGGTCTGTCATTAATTATGAGTATTTTCTTTTATTAATTGTTTGTTCATCTATTTGATTTCTTCACTTTGAGATATCTTGCATCTTTGTTTTTCCCCATTAAGGAGAAAAAGTAACCAGATTATATATAACCAGGTTGGAGATTTTGGTCTATCACGTCTAAAGCATGAAACTTATTTGACAACAAAGACCGGGAAGGGAACGGTACTGCAACTTTTGTTATTTCATCCCATCAAACTAGTCATTCTGAAATTGTTTTTTCATTAGGTTGCAAAAAAAAAATTAGGGTCAAATTCTCACTCAACTTCCCATATTTTGCTGTTGTAGCCTCAATGGATGGCACCCGAAGTTCTCCGTAATGAACCCTCTGATGAGAAGTATGTTCTACCCTTTGGGCTGGGAAAACATTAAACTTTTCAAGTTCTGATTGAAGTGTCTTCTGCCCTAAGCTTGGAAATAATTTCTTTCTTTTCTTCCCCCCCCATCTCGGTTCATTTAGGTCTGATATTTACAGCTATGGAGTAATACTTTGGGAGCTTTCCACTGAGAAGATCCCTTGGGATAATCTCAACTCAATGCAGGTATAGTTTTCACTTAAAAATTGGTGAGGGTATTATTATTAGGAAAGCAAATACCAAACTGTTGCATATGCAAATAGTATAGAGTCTTTGATTGCTTAAACAACAGAAAACATTGCTGGCAGCACCTGTACTGAATGTATAATTCAGAACTTTTTCAATTTTGCAATTCTGCAAATAATAAATAATGCTAACATGGCAATGCACATATGAACAATAGTCTGTTTAGTATACTTGCAGGTGATTGGAGCTGTAGGGTTTATGAACCAACGGCTAGAGATCCCAAAAGATGTGGATCCACAGTGGGCTTCTATAATTGAGAGTTGCTGGCACAGGTGCTTATTTTCTTCTACTTGATTCCAAAAGATGTGCTTCAAGTGTTAAGCAATTTACCCTTGTTGAAAGTGCTTCTATGGTTGGTTAGGGTGCTTATTAGACTTCCACTGCTTTAAAGTATTCGACATGCAAATTCTTTTAAATTTTGAGGGTTCCATGTTTTGATGCTAATTGATGAGCCTGAATCCTTTTAAATTTCTGCTTCCATATTTTGGCCGACAATGTTATGTTATGTTTTTCCTATATGATTATAAATATATTTTTTTATTTTTCTAGACAACACATAATCATAAATGTAGACACTCATAAAATTTGAACTATTGTCCTGGGTAGAGCGAAATAGGATTCATGTTACTAACACCATGTTACTAAATGTTGGGTATGAAATGTTCGTTAAAAAGAGATTCAGATCGTTGGCTTTGTTTGACTCTGGCAGGCTGTGGAGATATTTCAATTATTGTTGGTAGATATCTGATGTTGATCTTGTGGATTTCATTTTGGTGGTAAATATATTAAAGAATAAATAGTTTTGGTCTTAGGTATTGATTAAGACGTACTGGAAAGTGAAATCATTTGTTTTTCTTGCCACACCTTTTTGCAGTTCTCAATTATTTATATTCCCACTTTTTAGAACTTCCTAGTGGCTGAATTTGTAACTTTGTCAAAACCAGTGATCCAAGGTGCCGTCCAACGTTCCAGGAATTGCTGGAAAAGCTTAGAGATCTTCAAAGACAATATGCCATTCAAGTCCAGGCAGCCCGTTCTGCAACTGGAGACAACACACAGAAGGAACCGTAGTCCTAGACCTGATTCATGTGTTTGTTGTCTCATTAGCATGGCCCAAGAGCAATGACCTGACTTTTCAAAAGGCTCGTCTACCCAAGTGCTGATGAAGAGAATGGTTGCTAGGATAGCCCTCGGGTTGCCCCCAAAGGCTTTTGGCATTGGCATGGAAAAGCTCGCACCAGACAGACAAAGAAAAGGAAAAGAAAATGGAAGTCGTTGGCATCCATGTGAGCTGCCTAATCTTTAATGGTGTTTTCTGGGGTTGGTTGGTTGTGGATGGTTGTTTATTTACTGACATTATTAAAATCTTTTGACATCCGACAGTGGTGCTGTGTGATTGGAATTGTGTTGGTTGGATTCATGTAAACCCATTAGTGATTTCTATGTTGAGAGATGTTTAGGACCACTTAGAAAAGTTGTACAGAACACAGTTTTCAATTGATCAAATAGGAGAATCAGATAGATAAATGTGTTTAGTCTGTTATTTTTTATTGTTTGTTTAAAAGAAACGGATGCGTCGCCCTAATTGTTGCGCTTCCATATCACCCACTTGGGGCAATTTTAAAAGTCAGAATGAAGCACTCAGCTCGCATGAATTAATCTAATGTTTCTCTGTATCTCTTCTATGATGTAATAATCTAAGTTGGCTTATAATGTATACCCTTTGATACTCTTCTGGTAGAGGTTCAATTATATGGGATGAGAGCAGGTTTTGGCATCTCGTAGTTCGACTTATCTTGGAGGATAGATGAAGATTGATCAGCTATCTCTCCCCCTCGAGGGGCAGCATGAGCATAATCTAGTAGATGATCCCAGAAATTCAGTTTAAGAAAAAAAGAAAGTACCATTTTCTGGTTCTAAGTTCTAACTGTACCTTGCATTTAGTAGAATGTTAAAAAAACAGGAGGAATTATGACGGAAATAATTATTACATTGAGCGATTTTTTTTAAAAAAATAATATATTATATGAGTAATTTAAAAAGGTGTAAAGTTGATTTTAGAAATAGTTTGTCAGGAGGCTAAACACCGAAATGTGCAAGAGAACCAACTAGACATGATTTTAAATCAAATATCGAACCTTGCATATTAGAGGTTTTCATAATAAGATGCAGGTAAAAAAGGGAGGGTAGGTTAAGTTTAAGACGGAAAATACACCTCCCTTTTCCCTTAAAATTTTTTTACCTCTCTCCCAAAGATTAAAATTGAGTAATTTTTAACCCCCACCCCCCAAACAACCTTCTGACTGAATTACCATAAATCATAGAGCCCGAGTCACCAAGTCACGAAGCAACCTCTAAATCGCAAAATCAACCTATAAATCATTGTCCAGAATGATGTCATTTAAAAAAAAAATTCTTACAATTAACCTATCCAAGTCTTACTTGGAATTTGAATTTGTAAGTCAACCTCCTCACGGATCAATCTACTAAGTCACTTAATCGAGTTAATATTCAAAATAATTCAAAGTAAAATCTAACACAGGTCAAGCTTTGAGGAGACTTGATCTACCCGCCAAGCTGAACTGGGTTAAGTAACTATGATTCAAATCCGAAATAATGCTTTGCTTTGCCCCAATCGTCCCTAGACTACAAATACACAGCTTTACCAAGCCTCCAACGGTGAAACCGTATACTGAGATGGTTGGCTAGCTGATACCGCCAAACGACAGGTCGGGAGTACATTGCACTGTTACCACATGTGATGAGCAACAGTTTTCCATCGAAGTTCCCCCCGTTGGTGTGATCAATATTTGATATGCCGATAAAGCTCAAGAAACATCCACTAGGACGATAAAGGCTTTGTATGAGCTAAGCAGATCCAGGCCCACACGTTCACTATTTCACGACAAGAGGTCAAGAAACACAATAAATTCGGAACAGAATGGATTTTGGGAAATGATTTCTGCGGCCTACTTCGATTTGGCCTTTAAATATGTGGTGGATTACTGATCAAAGAGAAATAAAAAAAATGGAGGCACGGAAATAAAATATAGTTGGGCATCGCTAATGGGGATGCTAGATGCAGCTTTTGGAAAAGCATAGCAAGCATGTTTACATAGATCATCAATTCCAAAAGAAATTCTTCATGTAGCTCGTTCTATGAAAAATTTTGAACCCTAACATCCCCAAAGAATTTCTAGTGAAGAAGATGGCGGATAGCAGCGACAGCATCGCCCTTGTGCTCGCGTAAGGTTCTCTCTGCTACCTTCTTGTCCAACTGGCATCAACATCAAAGTAAAATGCTATAAACCACTGACAGATGCAAATAGAAATTCGTTAATGCAAATGGAAAGATACTAGGAAAGTAACCTCTAATTCGTTTGCAATTATGTCAACATCAGCTGCGTTGATCTTCACAGCAGCCAATTCTTTCTCCCTGTAAAGCAGCACAAGTGTAATGTTTAGTTGATAAAGGGAAGACATTAAACAGGTATCAGCCAAAGAAGAATCAAAATATACCAAAAGATGAGGGACAAATTTCCATGAAAAAAATCATGCTGCAGTGCCTTTTGGGTTGCATACAGAATAGTGCATGATTAAAATTCAGATCAAGTCACAGAATTCTGTGATTCTACATCAAGATCTGAAATACCAGCTCAGATGGAGAAAAACGCGCGCGCGCGCGCACGCACACACATATATATGTGTATATATATTCAAATATATATACTAAAAGAATAAATTTATTTTCGTCAACAAATGTTCAATGTAATCCACAAACCAATATGTAACAGGATCGTCTCCAAAGTCATCAAACCATGATGAACTCATTGAAGTTTCACTCTTTTAAGATCACCTATCCTTTTTAATGGTATTCAGAGAAAAAAAAAAAGAAAAAGTCTTCTAAATTTTTGATAAGTACTGGTATTAAAGATTGTCATACCTAAGAATTCTCCATCCCCTATCCATTTGTTTAGTTTAAACTCTCGTTTAAACAACAAAACAAGGCATCGACTTATCGCATTCACCAAAGTAAAATTAAACCAAGGCGGAACGTCATTAAGAAACCCGACACAGCTAAAATAATACGTTTGTATTGTTCAGCAAAATTTCATAAATCATACCACATTTACTAGTAAAACATATCCATTTTTTTAACTAATTCCAGAACATTGTAATATTTAAAAAAAAATCTAAATTATTTAGGCAAAAACCCCCAAGCAGTGGAATTCGAGCTTCAGATTATTACCCTATTCTTAATCAAGAAAATAAATGTTCCACACACAAGCAAGATCTTTTAATAATACCATTAATTAATAAGATATCTTTAAAAAAAATCTTGAAAAAGATTGGTACCTCAATCTCATTGCGTTAGCATCAGCTTCAGCAGAAGCGGAAATAGAAGCCATAGCTTCTTGAACACGAGTAGAATCGAGTTGGCGATCTTCTACACGGTCGGTGAGTTTATCAAGTGCTTTGCTTTGTTGCTGTAAATCTTTCGAATCTACTACTCTGTCTATTCCTTCTCCGTCTCCGCCTTCCATTTTTTCAATTTCAGTTTCAGTTTTGGAGTTGCAGGCTTCAGTAGAATAAATTTTGAAGCTTCTGCTTCTTCTTGTGGTTTCGGCTACTAAAACCCTAAATTGCTTCACCCCTCCCCCTGGGCTATCTGTTTTTCTATTCTCGGATCGGGAACAAAGTGTGAAAGGACTGGAGTAACCTTCATTTGACCCGACCCGGTAGATTCGGTGGACTGGTCTGGTGCAAGTCTACATATATACTTCCACATGGGCTTTGACATATTAAATATGTCTCAAGCTCACTAGAAAGGGATCCCGACTCAATCCTACTAATTCAGCCCAATGGGAATGGAGGCGCTGATCACTATTGATTATCGAATGCATTGTCGGCCCTGCAAATCCGAATTAAGTGCCTTTTGGAGAACCGAGGACGTGCATGTAACGCTCACCTGGTCTCCATCCAATACCAAGTAAAAAAAAAATCATGTGATTAATTTCAATTTGATTCGGTTTTTATCAAAAAAAATAATTAAATTAGTTTAAAAAAAATTAAAATCGAACTGAATCCAATTCAAACCAACCAGTTCTGTTATTTTAGAGCAAAAATCAGTTCAAACCGGTTTGGTTTGGTTTAGCTCGGTTTTTCCAGTTTAACTCGATTTTTCTGGTTTGGCTCGTGTTTTTTTTGTTTTGATTTAGTTTAATTTTTTCGGTTTCAGACTTATAAAACTAAACAAATTGGTTTTTTAAATTATAATCGGTTTAATTGATTTTTTTCACTGTTTAGTTTTTTAAGTTATTTTTTTCTAATTTTCTTAATTAATCAATTTTTCAGTTTTTTTCTCCCCTCTAACAAAATCTGGAGTAAAATATGAAGGGACACTCGTCCTCAAAGAATAGTTTTAAAACCCAGCCTGACCCGACGGGTCGACCCGGGACCTAGCTGACCAGGGGCTGGAATCGGGTCGGGTTGATGAAAAAACAGGTCAGGAAATTGACCCGAAAAAACCCATATGAGACTCGGTTGATTTATATATCATTGTTCCTCCAGCTCTTTCTTTCATCAATTGTTCAAGATCTCTTGTTATCCCTGATCTTTCATTCAACCATCTTTCTTCATCAATAGCCCCCTGGTTGTCCAACTCCGGTAATAGCCTTGTTGATCTTGACCTATCTGCCAACCAGTTACAAGGTTCTATTCCAAATGCTTTCAGGAAAATGACTTCTCTCATGAATCTTCATCTTGCTGATAATCAACTTGAAGGTGGAATTCCAAGATCCTTTAGAGGAACGTGTAGCTTACGTGAGCTAGATATGTCCTCCAACAACCTCAATAGACCCCTTCCACTAAGGTTGCTGCTTTGAGATGACATAATAGCTATGGTTATGAAGGTAGGCATTGCTCTTGTATTTTGTAATCTCTTCTACGTCTTTGAGAAGGAACTTTGAATCCCAAAATTAAGGAGGTGATGGTGGGCTTGTGATGGTTGTGGAGGTGGTTTGTAAAAAGCGAGGTAGAGATTTGTGTGTACTGTGTTGTGAGGGTGATTGTGCTAATTATATAAAGGCAAGCAATGTTTGGTTTTAGATCTGTCAAACATGAGTGGCAAGCAAAGTTGTTCTCTATAAACTTTTCTTTCTTTCAATGACGCTTATTATTATTATTATTATTATTATTATTATTAGTCCAAGGGCAAGGGCAAGGGCAAACAAGAAATTCTTTTCTTTTGAATTGACCCGGGTTAATCGGGGTCAATCTATCCGACCCGTGAGCCGATCATTATACGGCTCGACCACCGGATCGGGTTTAAAAACTATGCCTCGAAGACACAACATCCTCGGATAACAGTAAGGATCCCAATTATCCTACTTATCCCTGTATGGTCTCTACCAAGCATTAAAATCCTTGGTACTGTCCCTTAAAGTAATTTGCCTATCATGACAAAAGGCGTGTGCTTATCAAAACTAGTTACAGGTTTTCACGCATGACCCAATGATATAAAACTATCTTGAATTTTGGATTAAACTAGACTTGACTCTTGAATTTTATTTTATTTTATTTTAGAATCATGAGTTCTTTTTTTGGTTAAGATAAGCTCTTTTTGGACTTAGATTTCAATAATAAAATAATATATATTGTTTTAAATAGTTTTTTTTTTTACGGGGAATGTTTCATTATGGTGGTTTTTTAGGCTTTGCATTGCTTTTAAAAAAGACATAAACCTTGGAAAGTTTTTGGAGTTTAGGTTAAGCTTTGGTTTTTACACTGATTCTTGGGTTATTTTAGGTCACATTTATGGTTATTCATTTTCTATTTATATGTATTTTTAAATAAAAAAATTATTGAAAACTAATTTTAGAGTCTAAATATCATCTTTTTTGTTTTTCCACTCGCTATTACGATGACTAGATTCTAGACAGACAAACAATACTTCCTTTGCCATAATTAAGCCTTGACAGAGCAGGTTCAGATATCAACAACATTCTCTTTTTATTTTTTTAATGGCCACGTTTTAAGTAGTTTTTTTTTCTTTTATCTTATTTTTTCAATTTTTTTACCTTTTAATTTCATCCATTAACTGTTTCTTTTTTTCCTAATAAATAATTTTAAAAAATAAAATTATTAAATTTAATAAAGTTCATAATATGATCTTATGTGATGGCCTATGCGCCATGTAAGTGGCGTTTAAGAGCCCGTACGACAGCGAAAATCTTGCTTTCTTTGTAGTGTTAGGAGTGATGCGTCGTCCTTCTTCTAGCGGCATGATGCGTGCTTATGGATAACGTTCGATTGAACTTTTTTCTTTCCTCACTCTATTCTCTCCTGTTCCCTAGAAAACACACGCGTGAACTTCCAAAAAACACAATTGTGTCATCTAATTTGTAATCTTATCGATTTTGGTTCCTTTTCTTTTAATTACTGATTATTTGGCTTTTAAACCTTTTTAAAGTTTGGATTTTTTTTTAATTTCATCATTGGCCATTTTATTCAATTTGATTTTTTTATCTGGTTTGGTCCCTCTACTTTTAATTGCTCTATTTATGTGTCTTATACTTTTCTTGATTTTTTTATTGCAATCTCATCCCTCTTCTTCTTTTAAGCATAGAGGCAAACAAACTAAGCGCCATATGTGTGTTGGGGTGTGCTTAGCACATAGGCAGCAGCCCAAGTGTCGCGTGTGCGCTAGGGTTTGCTCAGCACACAGGCATGACGGCCAAGCGTCAGGTATTCGTAGCCTAGTGGGCACGGCTCTAACCTGGCGCTTGGGTCCTGTAAGATGCAGCCTCACCACATGTCCTCACCAAAAAATATAATTCACAGTGAAAATACACTCACAATCTATAATATACACGCTACAATACAGAACAGTCTAATTTATAGTGAATTCATTTAGAATGCATAGTGCCACCGCTAAAGTAAAACACTGATTAATTTTAATGATAATTAATATCTAGATTATATTTTTAAATAATTTAATTTGAATTATCTCGGATTATCTGAATATCATTTTGTTAACGTAGAAATAAATTTAAACCGTAGCTAGGGACATATACATCTAGTGGTTACTAAGAAGAGACAAGCCGGGAAAAGGTAATAATCCGGTACGAGGGTACAAGTAGGGGAGGGGCTACCTGTAGACCCAGCCCAGCTGTGTGCATGCTGTCATTAAAGTTTGGAAAACTGTGGCCGAAATGTCTGCCAAGCCTAAACGAGCAAGAAATTGACGCTTGCCAGCCTATTTGCCGCTGCTATCTGAACATTTTAAGCAAAAAGTCATCTGTGCCATAAATACTGAGAAGATTGCTTACGTGCATATGTTTTTTCCTCTTGGGAAAATATTTTTTGATATATTTTATTTGACTGTCATATAATATATATTTTTAGACTAGTTTTTCCTCAAGGAATTTAGATGCTAATCAAGTAAATATCGGAGAAGCGCACAACCCGCTCGACTCAACTGCTAACTAAAATGAAATCTACTGATCTGATTGGTGGCCAACAGATATGAATATTCCTACAATAAATATTCAAAATCTCATGGTTAGATAAATTATATATATTTAAATTTTTTATATGATGAGCAACAAATAGATTGTGGAACGTGGATGGATATAAAAAACCTCATGGAATGCATGGGTATTGATTGCCATCCGGGCAGAAGATTTCATCTCCTTCTGTTAGTACTTCATTGATATTATAATATATGATATTTTTTAAATTATATTTTTATTTGAAAATATGTTAAAATAATTTTTTTGATTTTTAATTTAATATATTAAAATAATCATAAAATACTAAAATAATATTAATTTAATAATCTTTCAAATTTAAAATAATTTCAAAAACCATTCAAGAACGAGAGCAAAAGCGGAGAACTACCCATCACATCTCTACTGACCAGCGAGTAATATATTCCCAGATCAGTTTGTGCACAGCCAGATTAAAAAGTAGATGTCTGGGCACGGTCATGTCAAAGAGACAGGCCATCGAAGCCAGGACCGAAGAGAACGCATCCTTATGATCAGATCTTGGAATTGATGAAACCTAAAGGAGAAGGTAGAAAGGACGTGTTGATTTGCCCTAAAAGTTCCAAAGAAAACGTTGCTGAAACCATGCATATAATCGATGACTCAAGTGTAAATTAATACACAACTCATCGATGGTCTTTAATTTCACATGTAAATTAATCAGCGCGGGTCCGCCTTTTGAAGATATATGATCGTACGTGATCAGAGTAATCTGGGGATTAATCGTAATTAATGTATGAATCCTAACCTTTGCATTAATTACCGTGTTAACCAGGAGGAAGGTGACACCTCTCTCTAACTCTCACCGTCACTGCTATTTCAACACACATTGTGCATTTGCTTTCCCTCTACATATTAATTAGGACAGCACCATAATGAGCCCACGTACCATACTAAAAGAGAGTTGATTTTTTGCACCATTTCATTCAAAGACTTTGCCAGTCCAATATATATATATATATATATATATATTCGCAGAAAGAAAGAAATGAATTTGACTTAATCAAACTTCATCATTAATGCTTTAGTAGTAGGATTTGAGGACCATCGATATAAATAAGCTCACCCTACTGGTGATCTTCTCACAGCTATCCTCTTCCTATAGATAAAGAGAGATGGGGAAATTCTCAAGCAAGTATGTTGGGGTTTTAGCTCTGATATTTGTTTTAGTGCTAGGTATAGCAGAATGTAGAAAAATAGAGAAAGATGGCTTTGGAGATGGTGTTGGGGGAGGTGGAGGCTTTGGTGGTGGTGCTGGTCTAGGTGGTGGTGGAGGTGTTGGAGGAGGAGGTGGTGCTGGTGGTGGCTTCGGAGGAGGCAAGGGTGGTGGTGTAGGAATTGGAGGAGGCAAAGGTGGAGGGGTTGGGGGTGGTGTAGGTGGGGGTGCTGGTGGTGTCATTGGAGGTGGAGCCGGGGGAGGAGGTGGTGCTGGTGGTGGGTTTGGAGGTGGAGCCGGGGGAGGAGGTGGGGTTGGAGGTGGAGCTGGGGCAGGTGGTGGAGTTGGAGGTGGTGCCGGTGGGGGTGGTGGTGGAGGTATTGGAGGAGGCAAAGGTGGAGGGTTTGGAGGTGGTGTAGGTGGGGGTTCTGGAGGTGGCATTGGTGGTGGAGCCGGGGGAGGTGGTGGGGTTGGGGGTGGTGCCGGTGGTGGCATTGGAGGTGGAGCCGGGGGAGGTGGTGCTGGTGGTGGTGGAGGTATTGGAGGAGGCAAAGGTGGAGGGGTTGGAGGTGGTGTAGGTGGGGGTTCTGGTGGTGGCTTTGGTGGTGGAGCCGGGGGAGGTGTTGGAGGTGGTGCTGGTGGGGGCGCTGGTGGTGGTGGAGGTATTGGAGGAGGCAAAGGTGGAGGGGTTGGAGGTGGTGTAGGTGGGGGTTCTGGTGGTGGCATTGGTGGTGGTGCTGGTGGGGGCGCTGGTGGTGGTGGAGGTATTGGAGGAGGCAAAGGTGGAGGGGTTGGAGGTGGTGTAGGTGGGGGTTCTGGTGGTGGCATTGGAGGTGGAGCCGGGGGAGGTGGTGCTGGTGGTGGT
>Ga0325404_1000522_pt1 | contig 38467 bp, 31 predicted proteins | sample PopdelMetagenome_18_FD_205664 | JGI IMG/M metagenome (GOLD analysis project Ga0325404, IMG submission 205664) | Populus deltoides microbial communities from Bellville, Georgia, United States - Xylem-Control-R1 | ecosystem: Host-associated > Plants > Phyllosphere > Stem > Wood/Secondary xylem...
TTTTGTTAAGAAAAGAAGATTCTTTTTCCTAAAAAAATTAAACAAATATATTTAGATTACAATCACTTTTCAAAAAAATAAAATAAACCATAATTTATATAATCATCTTAATATTTTTATGTTCTTGATAATCTAATTGTAGAATATTAGTTTTATTTATTCAAATTAAGAGTTATTATAAAAAAGCTATATTATCAACTCAAAAAAGTCTTTATGTTAGATTTGTTATAAATATTAAATTTATGACACTAACTAATGTCAAAATATAAAAATCATCTTGCTAGCAAGTTGGGTTGCGGCAGCCTTTGTTAATAGGCTGTGGTGTCATAATGCAACCTTTATGGCATCTTTTAATTAATTCATGACCTGTGGTCTCAACTTCATCACAATTTTAATGATGAGGAAACGTGATCAATATTGAACATTATTGGGGTATTTAGAAGAAATTATAGTTTTAAAAAATTTAAAAATTAATTTTTTTAAAATAAAAAAATATTATTTTAATAATATTTTCAAATAAAAATATTTTAAATCAAAATAGCTATTACATTTTTAAATATCAGTTTAAAAGTCGGAATGTTTATTCTACAATATGGAATACAATTTTAGTTTCCATGCAGCTACCACTGTGGACGCATCCATTTTCCAGTCCCCAACGGTCAAAACATAAACAAAAAAAAAAAAAAAACAGCTCCCGATGGCTAACGTTTGTTTTTAATCATTGTTTATCCTGTTTATGTATAGTATGTTTGAAAATATGATTAATATAGTTATTTTTTAAAGTGGTTTTTTATTTATAAATATATTAAAATAATATATTTTTTGATATTTTAAAAATTATTTATAACATCAGCACATTAAAATGATCTAAAAATATATAAAAAATATTAATTTAAAGCAAAAAAAATAAATTTTAAATTTTTTTTAAAATATTTTTAAAACACAAAAACAAACAGAACCGTATGATTACAAATATACTCTTGCAATATTAATATTATGGTAAAAAAGAGTGGACGGAGGAGAAATAACTCCATCATCATCCATTCAATACATAGCAATGCTTTACTCGTCAAGGAAGCTAGAATATGTGCAAATTCGGTTAAATATATACCAGCTGTTTTGCAAGTATCAAAATTTGAAGATACTGGATTACTATGGTTGTTGTAGTTTCTATTTTTAAATATTTTTTAAAATTATATTTGTTTTAAAAAATTACAAATTGATTTTTTAGTATTTTTTAAATGATTTTGATATTAAAAATAAAAAGATTATTTTAATATATTTTTAAATTAAAAATATTTTTATAAAACTTTATACATCACATTGGCATGAAATCTGAAATAAACCACCAGAGCAGATTTTTTTTTTTCTTTTTGAAGATCCCACTTACCAGCCGATAAGGTTGATTATTAATTAGGCATTAATTGAATTGAAAGGGTCAAGGTGCAATGTTTACTCAGCCGATATTTATATATTGGAAGTCTTATGAAAATGTATGACTTAATTAATTTTCCCGAAGTAGAACTTTTTTTTTTTAAAAAAAAAAACAGAGAAAAAAAAAAAGAGTGCACAATTTCTTTTTTAGCTGTCCGAGAATTAATGAATTTGAAGGCAATGGATAAAATATCAGCAACGGTCAAGCTCCCTCGTTAATGGACACCTACACAGATACAGCACTGGTTTGATCATAACTATGAGTTAAGCTCCCTCGTTAATGTCAACATTCAAACTAGGTTGTCAGAAGTGAAATTGTCATAAATCCTTCAGTCTTGATATATATATGGATAACCTGCTTAATCTTGACCTGATCAAAATATAGTGTGATGGGAAATACGGTAACTCGCGGTTGTTTTTTAAAGTATTTTTAGTTTGAAAATATATTAAAATAATAAATTTTTTATTTTTAAAAATTATTTTTAAAATTAGCATCTTAAAATATCTGAAAATACAAAAAAAAAATAATTTTTTTTAAAAAATTAACAATTTTTAATTTTTTTAAAAAAATTTTAAAACACAAAAACCACCAAATATGCACGTGAAAGTTTAATATATGATGGCAGGTCACTACCAAAATAGAAAGAAAAACAAAAACAAATTACACACAATTATGGACTGGCTTTTTCCCATAAAAATAAACACACCTCTGAATTTATATAGTCAAACTTCAAATAATCTAACTTAGGGTTTTTAATTCTTGGATTTAAATTAAGTGAGAAATATTAATTAATATAATTAATGAAGTTGTTATAATCTTCATATTGCACTAAAATATTTTAAATTATGTCCATTTAATCTTAATTGAATGATTTAAATTTATGCAACATGACAAAACACACAAATAGGAAAATGAGAAGATGCGCTAAGTCATTAGTTTTGATGGCCAGAGAGAGAGAGAGAGAGGGTGAGCGCCTTCTTGATCAATCATTATTTTGAACGCATATATCGTTAAAACGGAGAAAGAAACATTCTGGGGGTTAATTCACCTGTAAAATCGTGGGAACGGAAGTCCGATTTCTCTCATCGCTTGCTGTACAGAATTGAATTTTAAAGCCATATTGGTTATAGGTCAGTAACGGTGAAGTCAAGCTATCGAACACGAAGCACTATAAATTACCATTACTATCTCAAATGCAATCACAGCTTAATTTGCAGCAGAAAGAAATATTTGTTAGAGGGTGAAGAGCATTAGGAAAGAACAATGGCTTCAGAGTGTCAAGGTAAAGACTAAACTCTATCATATATATAGTTTAGAATTAGTAGCATTTGTATAAACTGCAGTGTGTTATGATACAATCATTTGTTCCTTTTGCAGGTAAGAGTTCATGGCCAGAGCTCCTTGGAGCACAAGCAAGGGTGGCTATAGTGACAGTGGAGACGCAAAACCCTAATGTTGATGCTCAGGTTGTGCTGGAAGGAACGGTTGTCACCGGAGAGTTCTCTTGCACCAGGGTTCGTGTTTGGATTGACAGGAACAGAATTGTTACTCGAGTTCCTATAATTGGTTAATCGTTCTGCCAAAAATGAGATCATAAGGAGTCCCTTGGTGCTTATTTTACTGTACTAAATAAGAGATCATATGTTCTCCATGCATCACTGTGTTGCAACTCAAATAAGACCAGCTTAATGCTGTTATTTTAGGCTTCTTTAATCACCATAAATCTCCCTCTCCCTCTCTCCCCTGGAAGAACAACACTTGTGTTGTACTTGTACCGCCCACAGAAAGTTCAATCAATCACAGTGATTTAATTATACTTTTTATTTGAGGGTAATTGTTTTTGTTGGCAGGAAAAAAGAAAATTATGAGCGGCAATTAATGCATCTCTGTTTGGATCTGTATGAAAACATAAAAAAGTTGAAGGAATGAAGGAAAAAGTTCAAAAGATTTACGGAGGCAATTGCCCTCTACTCCATAATCTAGCTTTGCCCATGATGAATCACAACCGTGAGCAACACAAAATTAACAAGCTATCCGATAATTTATATAGATAACTGTTTGAATTTGAATTTGCAGTCTTACAAGAAAATGAGAATCACTAAAAACATTTTTCATTTAAAAAAATACAAAAAAATATTTTATTAATTTAATGTTCATATAACCAAGTCTCTCAAAAAATAAATATTATATTTTGGCTTATATATATATATGGCATGATTTAATATTTTTTTATATACACAAAAATTTAAAAAATATCTCTGCATCTATTTTTTTGGATTTTTAAAAGTATTTAAAAAATACTTTCAAAAATGAAATTTTAAACACACATGTATATTCAAAGAGGTGATAAAGCAGTTTTACAAAATAAAGCTAACATGAATATGATTTCAATAAAAAATAAAATAAAAATGCATGGATGAGTAGCAATTGAAAAATTACATGCTTATTATTTTACATTTTAAATAGTAAAATGTGTAAAACCTACTATTAAAAGAAGAAAAGAAAAGGAAAAAAGAAAAGGTTTATGATCTTTGGGTTAGTTCTAGATGAGGGAGGAGCTGCGGTGGTGATTAAAACAGTAGCATGCTGGCGATACAAGGGTTTTTTTAGGCAATTTTCTCTCTTTTTTTTATTTATTTATTCTCTTTTTTTTTTCCTGTTTTCTTTCTCTCTTCTTCTTTTCCCATTTGCTACTTCCTGACTCACACTAGCTCCATTCTTAGCTGAAATACTCTTTTTTCCTTCCCTCTTTGTTTTTTAGGTTTTCTGATATCGAGTTTTTTTTCCTTTTTTTTTTCTTTCCTCCTCTCCTTTCTTCTCTCCACCTCCTGGCTCACACATACTCACTCATCTCAATTCAAACTCTATTTTCTTCTTCTAGCCAAGAGGGCACGGTGTGAGTGGTTCGGTACTCTTGTCTTTTAAGCAAGGTCAGGGGTTCGACCCCTCCTTGTATATGAAAAACCTTTTTTGGGGAGCACTTTACTCCTCTGTGGGCCGACCCGGTGCGAGCATGGATTAATCTGGACCAGTGTCCAGGAAACCGCGTGGTTTATACAAAAAAAAAAACTCTATTTTCTTCTTCCTGAACTTTCTCTCTCTAACTTGTTCCCCTTTTCTCTTACTTTCTCCCTCTATTTATAGGCTAAATGAAGATCATGGAACCTTTTTTGTGGCGTGATCACAACCATTGATACCTTTAGGTTAATCTCAACAATACATCATTGTTGTATCCCTAGCTAAATCTATTTTGTTTTTTGCCTATTTGTATAGAGGCTTCAAACAGTTAGAGATTTGTTTTATTTTTATTTATTTTTTTGTTAAGCATGTAGTAAACAGGGGGTGATATGTCGTTTGGAGTTTGTGGAAGGTATGGGAGAGAGAAAAGTGAGGCCGAAGGATGCCAAATAACCTATGAAAAAAAAAATTTGTAAGAAGAGCATTGTTTTGGCGCCCATGCATCGGAACGACATCATTTTGGTGCTTTTTTTTTTTTTTTTATGAGTTAAAGTGAAATGCAAAATTTCACTTAAAATGAAACAATGTAATTTCACTTGAAAGAAAATGGTGTTTTTTCAAAGAGGTCCCTCAATTCCTCTATATTTTTGAATTTGATCCTTGATTCTTTAGTTTTTTATTTGTAGCCAATTTCAATATTTTTTTTAATTTTTCTTTTCAATTTCATTTCTTATTATATTAAAACGGTCCTTATATTTTGCTGCATTTTCTAATTCAGTCATTGACTTTTTAATTTTTAACTATTTAGTCAATTTTAACAATATTTTCTTAATATTTCTTTTCGATTTTATCTCTAATTGTATTTTTTAGTTGTTTTTAACATTTTTGTCATTCTTGTTTATTATTGTTTAAATGTGCTGATATAAAAAATAAATTAAAAAATATATTATTTTGATATATTTTTAAACAAAAAATACTTTGAAAAGCAACATCCCACTCTAAATCAGACCTAAATATCTAAATCAAAGTACTACTTCGTCTAATTTAATTTGCTGTTTTTTCCCTTCATGCCGGGGAAAAAAATACTGGCTTTGGCCTCTGTGTGTCCTGTGCTGCATTGGTATGTAGGTTTCCTTCTCTATATATTTCAAAGGGAAAGGCATGTGGATCGTGTCTGTAAATAAATATGCTAGCCGCCTGAATTCCCTTTCTGTGCTGTGCAGTAGAAATTAGTAAAACCAAATCGTCCAAAAATAAGTAAGCAACGAACGATTGAGCATTAACATTGATCTCATTGTTGTTGTACTCTACGATTGAATCAAATTGCTTCTCAAAGAATTTCAAGAACTATTTCCCAGTTAGACATAAAATGGCAGCAACTTTAAACATTTAAGACTTGCGTTAACATCAATTCTTTCCTTCGATAATAATTATTATTATAAAATGTAGCACTTCACAAAGCAAGGTGGAGTTTCCATGCCCATCCTTCACTGCTTCGTAAAAATAGTTCTCTAGAAAGAATACCTTGTGAGCTCAAAACAATAGTTTCAAAAACGATTAAGATACCAGGAAAAAAAACTTAGCACTTGCCGGAGCTTATAATGTCATCTGGCCAGTGATTTCATTTCTCTCTCAATTTTTTGGTTATGGCAAATACTGCCCCGGCAACGGCGACGATGATAGCTGAAACAAAGATGGTTGTTTTGAGTTTTTGCAAAGCATCCTGCTTTTCCCTTTGCTTTTTTTGTGCAGCCTCATCTTGTTCCTGAAATGCAATGAGAGTATACTTCAAAAATTTGCTGGAGAAATAATATACCGGTACAAGAACGAGCAAAGAACAAGCAAGAAAGTGACTAGTACAGGTTTTCTTTTCTTAAATATCCAAGAGAAGTAATGTCCTTCAGGATGTTTGATCACTTCCTCTTGTTTATCCATCCCCAGTGAGATTCTTTTGTATTGTCATAAAAAAATCCATACTTGCGGGCATATCAAGAGGCTGATGGAATGAATTTCTGTCAGCATGTTGAAAGCTCTTAATTACCAAACCAGATACATATTTCTAAGAGTTTGGGTAAAGAAAGGTAATGGAAGTATAGATAAAGAGATCGCATGAAAGCTTGATGTAATCCATCATCCTTCTCTTTCATTTCAACTCGACGGGTTTCAAAATTTCAGATCTCATTTTACATCAGGAAAAATGTAAAAATAAATAGGGGACTGAGGGGATTGAAGGGACTAATGGTCTTTACTTTGTGCACATCTTGTACAGCCCCCCTTTTGTATACATGAGCTTATGATTTGAAGATCCCTGTTATAACCAGATGATCAAAAAAGCAAATCGAGATTCGCAACACAAACAAATCAAGATTCGCGTAACTTTTCTGCACAGGCTAATTTTCAATATCAGAACTTAACATAAAGAAAATCAAATAATAAATGATTTCAAGTTGATTGATGCCCTTTTTCCTACTGTACTGTGTGTAATGTGTATGCACTGGTTGAATTGAGTGCAAAAGTACCTGCTGGATCTCCTTTGTGGTGGAAATATCTGACGATACAGGATCAACTTCAAATTTCCTGTTTAGGGCAGGGTTCAATGCTTTATCAACATCAGCCTCTGGAAATGCTGACTCTGTTGAAGCTCCATATGTTTCCATTTTTCTTCGCTCTTAATTCTGTCCTTCAAGTATGTGCAACCTTTTATCTCTTTCTTTGCTTGCCAAGGAAGAAGGGGAAAAAAGAAGAGACCTGTAAAACTGGGCCTCTAAATAAATAGTTTATTTACAAGTGTCATGCACAGGATAATCAGATGCTAAAAGATTGCTACTGTTTTAGGGATCTGAACGACTTTCTCTTCTTTGTTCACCAAGAATCACAGCTTCCCGGGAAATCTGTCAGATTTAACTAATTCTTAGATGTACATAATGACAAAATTGCCCTTAGGGCTTAGCTTCTTTTGTCATTATTTGCTTTACATAGCCACCGGTCCTCAAGCAACATCTGTAAGACTAACAGCAGAGAGAACATGTAGTTTGAGAATAATGAGCTGCATACCTTCAACAGACAATTACAGTGTCCTGCTCTTAGATTGAACATAAGCAATAAACAATCTGTATACAAGAAATATTACCAGAATGAAATGATTTTATCTCAGCCTTTGTTCCATGCCATTACATACATGTCTGAGTACTTAAACAAGTATACAAGCTTTAATACATGGTTCTGGGTCATGAACACTGGTGAAAACATTCTTGTCTTAAAAATTTGATCTCATGGAGAGAGTAATTAACTCTCAACTTTCCAATCTCATGTGACTTTGAACTCCGCCTCCGCCTTCTTGATAAGGAGATATCAAAGAGCTGGTAACACAACTGTGACTATGATCCGTTGACTTCTGGTCATTGTTGCAGTGCCTGCCAACTTAATTAGCCCTAATTGCTAGACCCAAAACCATGGGGACCCAGCCTTGATGATACTGAGTCAACAAACCGCTTGCTTGATTCTGTTTTTCTCCTCCTCCTTGCAGTGCCGGGAGGAGCCTTATCCAGGAGACACCCAAAAACATCAAACAATTAGATTGGGCTAGGACTAATTGGATGCTGGATATGCGTAAGCTTCTTGGTTTCTCTATTGGAGTCCAAATATTCTTAACGCCTTCAAACAAGGGAATCGCAAAAGGCATACAATTATATAATACAGCAGGTGTAGGACCATGCAAATTTTACTGTCTTTTCAAATTGTGCAAGCTGCAGAATAGTTTGGTTAAACGAACAAAACGGAAACCACAAGGAAGTTTTTTCCTGATAAAAAGAAAACATAGAAGGACCAAGTTCCATTTACCATGTTGACACTTGAAAGTATTTTGTATGCCATACAATTTTTAAAAATCCAAATAATATACTGTTTAGCTTCTTGTTTGGTTTTGTGAGTCATCTAAATGACTGGAGCAGATCATGCAAGGAAAAGTTTTCCTTCCATCCTCCCTAAAATGAACGGAGCAGATCATGCAAGGAAAACTTTTTCTTCCATTCTCCCTAAGCGGAGTCTAAAGACAGAGATCTCTACCTTCTCAAAGGTCAACTTAAAAAAAAAAAAAATTGTACTGCCAAAATTTTTATTAGCTAATCCTTGGTACATTTCTGCCATCCAACTTAAACGACGTCACAATATTCTGCTTTTCAAAGTACACTCCCACCATCCACTTAAACTAGTATTCTCTCGTCTAAGCAGATATAATAGAACATAGAAATAGAGACAATTAACTCATTTATGCAACATGATGATACAATGAGTCAATACAAAATGTTGTTCTCAGTGTTGAACAAAAGAACTTTTCACTCATGATTTTTATCTTATTCGAAGTTTCACAGCCTTGGAACAGATTATGCAGTAACAAGGATGTAACAAAGTAGGTAAACATAACCATTAGAACTGAATAGCAGAACTTTTTCAGTCTTTAGAATTGCTGAGAACATTCTGTACAACCAGCATGACTCAGCAACTCTTTACCAATGAATATAATCATGTGAGTTATGAACAGCAAAAGAAGCATTAAAGCGTGCAAAGAAAAAATATACATGCATAAGCACACAAGGTACCTTCTGTTCGGTTTTTAGTGCATCCTCAAGATTGCTCAGGGAAGGAATAGATCCACCCTCCATCACACCCATTAGGTTCTTCATACGAACACGCATTTGGAAGAGTTGGGCAACAAGTTGGCTCACCTAGTTTTGATGTGACAAGTATAACCATGCAAAAGTAAACAGCTAAAATATGATAGTACAGAACACTATTTTCCAGTGCACACATCAAGTAGCAAGCGTGCATACCTGCTGCTCTGTTTTTCCAGAAGCCTGGGCCACTCTTTTCCTCCTTTCAGGAGATTCTGCTAACAATTCTGGTTTCTCTCTCTCCTCTGTAAATTAAACAAGAAATCAGAAAGCATTAGGAGGACTGAATATTCTGAAGGGTTAAACATGTGAACACTGTATCACATAGAAAGAAAAAGCATGCAACACAAATCTTTATGAATTTTTTTTAACAACCAACCATTTAGACCTTCAGTTGCATTGAATATAATATTAGATGCATTTCAACTAGAGAATCAGCCAACAAGCAAGGCTGGCTTTTGTTATTGGAGTGTGTTTAGCTTCCAAGACAAACAATGAATAAAGGAGAGTGAAGAAGAAGTATGAAGGTTCAGAAGCAAGAATAATAGGTCATTGAATAGCAGAGAGATCAGTAGGTGTGGCAAAAAAAAATTATTAAATCTTCACAAGGCAACACTGTCACGCTTTATCCACATGATTGGAATAAGTTCTACTTTCCCAAACATGGTACACACTAGAAATGCTGGTTAAGACGATGCATGCTAGGCCAGATAATAAAAGATTTGATGTCTTTAGTTATTTTCAAAATGAATCCAGAAAAAACTTGTAATGCAATACTCTGACAAGGAAATTATTGAATAGCTCTTGTCTGAGTAAATTCAAGCAACACATCATGTACTTATTGAATCGTACCCAACAAAGATTCTTATAACATAAAGACTTATCATAGTCAAGTACTGGATTGAAGTTTTTCTGGAGTACATTTGAAGAAAGAACTGTTGATAAGAGGATTATAAAGACTCAGCAAAAAGAGGGCGCCAGATTAGAAGAGTGCAATTGTGCCAAAAGCTCTGGTGTCTTATCACCACTATATCACACCATACATGCTTAGTCTAAGTTTTGTATGTCAAAAGCAATTTAAACAAAAATCAGGTAGAAGAAGATACCAGGAGTCATCACTTCAATCATTGCTTCCATTATCTTTAAATTCTTCTCTGCTTCTCGAACTTGTGCAGGAGTAACCTGTTTGCATGCACATATAGGAAAATTAGCTGAAGCTTCTTCCATAAGCATACGAAGTTACAAGGCAAAGAGAGGAGCAACATAAATCTTAGAAACTTCTGTCTTTTAAGTTCATGAATTGAATCCGAAAAAAAGACAGTAAAATACCCAATTCTACAATACTTAGATCACTAATCCAAAAATCAGAGCATAGGTATCTTACACCAACCAGCAAACCACTAACTGTGAAAAATATTGAAGTTAAGGGAGGCTTCCATACCTTGGCCATTCCTGGGATCATCCCTATGACACGAGTCATGGAACCCATCTTAGCAACAGCACGAGTTTGCTTTAGGAAATCATTGAAGTCAAAATTGGCACTCATAATCTTCTTCTGCAATTCTTCAGCATCTTCTTGGCGCATCTGTACAGACAAATCAACTAAGAATTGCATTAAGATATGCTCATTCAAGAAAACAAGAAATGGAGCTCACTTGAACTTACAACTTCTTGAGCCTTCTCAACAAAAGACAGAACATCTCCCATTCCTAAGATGCGTCCAGCCATGCGATTGGGGTAGAAAGGTTCAAGATCCTCCATTCGCTCTCCCCGTCCTACAAGCTTGATTGGCTTTCCTGATACCTGCCATCACTCAACTACTAAATACTAAATATATATGAAATATCTGTACTGTTAACTTATTATTCAGTACATCTTCTGTACCAAACAAAAAAAGAAAAATCACCGAAAAATAGCACTAAGAAACAACCAACAGCTGCTGTCACAAGTATACATCAGCTGCTCAAACAAAAATTACTACATTCACACATTTTTTTCCAAAGGAATTTCAAAATGCAGCATTACACTATGGACTTTGTGTGCCACATCACAAGGTAATGAAAGCACTTTTATGGTGCTTCTGCAAGATTAGACCAGCCAAAACCTACAACATTTGCATTTATGAACATCATATGTTATGCACTAAATCTCTAGATTTGTGTCCATCTCTTGCTCTCTTTCTCAGAGCAATTTGAGAGGCCTCGGAGAACCAGATTTGGTGGGGATACCAGACCCGTGTCATAGATTACACATGTGTATGGACAGAGACGACGGAATATAGCCCAATTCAATACCTTTTGGTTTGGGGATTGAACACATCCAAGCCCTTAGTATTAGATTTCTTTTTTTTGAGTTTATTAATTAGACTTAATTTATGTTATTTAGTTGGACAGTTTTATTTATAGGCTATTAGCCTAATTGTTGGTTTTGATTAGGGTTTTACTATTTACACATTATGATAGACATTTTGATGTATTAATAAAAGTTGAGAACTTCTCCTTCTCCCTTTCCCTTCTCTTCTTTTCTTCAGCTCCTTCTCTTCTTCTTCTTCTTCTTCTTCTTCTTCTTCTTCTTAGCTTCTTATTTCTCACTTTTTTTTCTTATCTTCTTCTCCTCTAATCTTACCAGTCCCCATCAACTTTGATATCATAGCCCAGTTTTTTATTGTTCTAACAATCAAACGATGCAACCAAGTTATTTTTTTAAAGCCTAAAAAAAATTGAAGTAGCACCAGCAATTCCTTCTACGATTCCAGCGCCTTTCAATTATTTCCCTTGCTATAAGGAAAGCAAAAGGAGATTAAGCAACAGCAGCACTTGTAGTTGATCCTCACACCCATTGCCCATCTCTAGCTAGACACTCTAGTCGACCTTCACACCGTCAGCCACTCCCGCTGCCCAACTCTAGCCAACCTTAACAACCACATCACTAGAAAAAAAAATCATGCCTAGACCAACAGACACAGAGTCAGATTCAATCACCACAGCAAGATTTGCAACACAAGTCAGCAACCCATCATCATTCACTATTCAAGCAGTCACTCTCCTCTTTCAAGAACTTTCTACTCTCCTCAATCCGCAGCAACAAACCCATCCACAACAACCCTCTTTGACCAGATAAGCAGCCACCAAACCACCACACAAGAGCCCCAAATCAAGAAAGCCAATTTTAGACGACCTTAACCCTACCACTGTCGAACAACTGAACAATACAAACTTCAAGTTGATTTACAGAAGTATTATAATTATCTAATATTAGAGATTATTTCATGATATAGATTAGATCTGAACAATGTCCTTAGAAAATCAATCAAAAATTAGAGACAATTAGTAGGAGACCATTCAAAGTGTTATAAATGATTGAACTACCACCAAACAGTGATATTAGCTCCACTAAGGACCCAATTATATATAAAAGATAACAAAATATCCTTTTGAAATCCCTAACACAGTACCCTTATCATATGCACAAAAAGAATATATTGATGCTACTATGGATACACAGGTTATTTTTATTAGAGACAATGAGATTTAATGAATCCTAGTTCATATTATACTTGGATTATTAAAGAGATATCGCGGTAGCTTGATCCTGATCTTTGGGAGTATTATCAGAGCCACTTTAAACTAAACTTGTGGGGTCAAGTTTCTTCAACCCTAGGAGAGTTGGTGGAGACACCAGACTCATGCCACATATTGCACGTGTATGAATGGAGACGACGGATGACAGCCCATCCCATTACTCTTGAGCATGTCCAAGCCCATGATATTGGATTTTTTTTATTTGAGTTTATTAATTAGGCTTAATTTATGTTATTTATTTGGACAATTTTATTTAATGAGCTATGACCTCAATTGTTGGTTTTATTAGGGTTTTGCTATTTATATGTTATTTTTCTACATGTTAGATAATTTATTTGAATTAATAAAAGTTGCAGAGTTCCAGACCTCTCGTCCTCCATTACCCTTCTTTTCTCTTCTCCAACTCCTTTTTTTCTTCTTCTTAGCTTCTTCTTTCTCTTCTTTCCTATGCTTTTCTTCTCCTCTAATCTTACTTGTCCCCCATCAGATTTTAGGTGATGTTCTTGATCAAACCACACTAAATAACCATTTTTCTCTAAATTGATAGATTACTCAGCTGTTTTCAATATTTTCCAAAAAGGCCAAAGAAATCATATTCAATTTCCCTATAACATAATCCCAAGGCCTTAACCTCATACAGACAACCATCACAATTCCTTATCGGAAAAACAATCAATTTTAAGAAAATTCCTTGACAAACAAAGGAGATACAAAAGATATCATGAAATGAACAAACAGTTATGATAATTTCCATCATTTGTCATACAATCACAAAAAACTCATCCTCGCATAAAATCATGCTGCTATAAAATAATGAAAAAATCTAAGGAAATTCAAACACAGACCTCTTTGACACTAAGAGCTGCACCACCTCTAGAATCCCCATCCAGCTTGGTCAAAATGGCACCCGTAATTCCAATTTCAAGATTGAATGTTGTAACCAGAGCTGTCAATGTAACCAAAGAAGAAGTGTGTCCATGAAGTAAGTATGTTCATTGTAAGTATGAGAATATGAGTTCCACGCATGGTTTAAGATTATAAATAGGACACAGAAAAAATGCAGAATTGGAACTATTCAGCATGCATAGGATTATATATTGAAGCCCATATGGCCTATTAAGGAAAAAAAAATGCATGGCTATAAGTTTGTCAATTTCTTTTTAAATGATTCATCACAAAAATGAAGATTAACATAAGAAACTGATATATTAAGAACAACAAATTCGAGAAGGTTCTAACAGTACAAGCTTTAGGTAAAATGGGCAAAACAGTTCTTCCAGTTTCTTATACAAAATATTACTAATGATAGTTAGCAACAAAGAAGTAGAATTTTATGATATTTGTTATGCACTTCTGACACACCTATGTTATCTGTGAATATATATATATATATATATATATATATAGAAAAGAAATCGATAGCTTGTGTGACATGGTAAGAGCATTTTGCAAGACAGAAAAGGCACCTCATTAATCTGTAGATTCTATACAAGAAATAACAGTTTCTTTAGGCTCACTTAAAAGATTGTGACTAGCAGTTCAAATAATAACCAAATCATTTGACCACTATCATAGAAAGTGAAGGCCAGAGTACCTGCAGCTTCTTGCCCAGTCATTGCATCCACAACAAGCAAAACTTCTGTTGGATTCAATATCAGTTTAACGTCTTTCAGCTCATCCATCATCCCTTTGTCTATCTGTTAAATGTTACCAAAATAAAATGTATTCCAGTTAAATAAAAAAACTTACGTGCTGCAAAAACAGAGAATGAAAAGGCATATTTTCCTACTCTTTAGAAGATCAGACACACAAAGAAATTATTAACCTGAAGCCTTCCAGCAGTGTCTACTATGACCACATCTATGTTCTTCTTTTTGGCCTCTGATAAACCTTTCCTAGCTATTTCTGAAGGTTTAACATCAGTTCCTTCTGTATAAACAGGCACACCTACCTGTCACAGGCTACAACTAAATATAAGAAAAACGAGTAATATAAAAGATATATTATCAAAGCAAAACAACTAACTTATTAACCACAGTAACTTAACAAACATGGAAATTAGTTCACTTCAAGTTAATAAGAAACGTCATATTTAGTATTTCATCTTGGAGTAGGAAACATGAATAGCCTTTGCCTTCACAAAATTAGCATCACTATATGGTAAGAGTGTCAATCTCTACCAGTACAAAGGCTCACTTTAATTGCACATTTCACTTGACAGCCTAGGCCAAACCCAAAAGATAGGCAAATGCCTAAAACACCAAACAACAACATTAATCCATTACTCTTCAAATAGGTACTAAAGCAATTTCTTGACAGTCAGAATTCAATACCTGTTCACCCAAAATAACAAGTTGATCAATGGCAGCAGGTCTGTAGACATCTCCCGCAATAAGCATGCAAGACTTCCCCTGTGGTTTCCAACACAATCGGTGTCAACAACATAACTAAGCATACAAAAAGCTTATCAACAGCCAACTACAAACACCCACAAACCGCAGAGAAAAGGATAGAAGTTGTGGTTTTCAAAATGCACCTGTTTCTTAAGGTAATTAGCTAACTTTGCACAGACAGTTGTCTTCCCAACTCCTTGTAGGCCAGCCAATAAAATTACAGTGGGAGCAGATTTTGCAAAGACCAATTCAGATACCTCTCCACCCATCAATTTCACAAGTTCATCGTGCACAATCTGCAAGAACCAGATATTCATAACCACCAATACAAACACAACAAAGACTCCATAGCTTTGCTCAACTTCCACATTAAAGTCATAAACTCACTATATAACACTCATCAAATTATTGCAAGTAATCCTCAGTGCCTCCTAGGAGTTTTTATGCATGCTGGGCTAGATTCAATTCAAATGTGAAAACAAAGACAATAACTCAGACAATAGAAGAATACAGCACCAGCTGAGCCAACCAAACAATAATATTTAGTGAGCACATACAACATCGAAACTAACTGAAAATTTATTGAAGTACACAAACATAAAGAAGGAAACTTCACTTTTATTTCACAAATCACTCAGATTAATTACATTTTAGAAGTATTTAATTCACAGAAATTTATACCTTGACTAATTGCTGATCAGGTTTCACTCCTCTAACCAGGCCAACACCAACAGCTTGGTCACTGACTGATTGAACAAACCTTCGAACCACAGGAAGGCTTACCTGTCAATAGACCAACCATAATTTGTTTTTAAAAAACATTAAAAGAAACTCGAATTCTAGTTTGCAAATTCACTCACATCAGCTTCCAGTAGAGCTCTTTTAATATCCCTCATTGGCTCCACAATATTCTCCTTGGTCAAAACCTCTGCAGCAGGTAAAAAAATTCAACCGCAAACAAAAGCCAAACACCAACAAAATGAAAATGTAACATATTTAAAACAGAAAAAGAAAAGAAACCCACAGTTTTAATCCATCTATAGATACAAAAATCAATGCTTTCCTTTTCTTATTGTTTGCTAACATTGATGTATTTTTAATAGCTAAAACACACTACTCCATGCCTAAATTTGCTAGCTTTTTTTGAGGAAAAAAGAAAAGAAAACTAATTGAATTGACAAAATAAACATGTAAGCTCAAACCTTCTCCTTTGAGCTTGTTCCAAGCAGATTCGAGACCACTAGTTAACTGACCAAACATTTCTGCTTTTACCACACCACCTCCCATTTCTCTTCTAAAAGTAACAACACTCTTGCAAGTCACCCACCTCCACATCTCTTTCTGTTCACCACATGTAAAGAGAAAGAAAAAACAAGAGAGATTTGTACATCAAAAGATAAGCCGAATTAAAAAAAATCCAAATTTACTAAAATGGGAGTTGTTTTCTTTTCTTTCTTGAACTTACAGTGAATGAATTTCTTGAGGAAAGCGAAGTGACATTATTGCTTGAGCCAGTCCACGAAGAACAAAAAGATTTAGTTGAATATCTTGGACAGCTTGAATAGTAAGAGAGAGTCTTGTTGTTTCTCGAGAGAGAAGGAGTAGAGAAATGGCGGGAGGAAACGGTCGAGAACTGTACGGCTTCCATTGCCAAAAGGTAACAAGCTCTCTGTTTTTTTTTTTTTTTTTTTGTGTAGAAAATCTGTTTGTTCTATCTTCTTCTTTATCAAGTTAGTTGGTTTGTATAATACGCGGACTATGGCTTTATTTTGATTTCTGGGATCAGAGCCGTGAAAATATATGACGTGGATATTTTAGATCAAAATTAAGCAATATTTGTATTTACCTAGTCCCTATAGTTTTAAAAATTAAATATATAGTCCATGTGGTTTTCAACATCACACTTTTGACTTCAATGTACTAATAAATCTCTTACTTTCATTTTTCCTTTTTTTTTTTCTTAGAAAAAATCTCTTACTTTTTCGTTTTGATTGAAAAGTCCACAATCAAACAGTATTATTATAACTCAATTTTTATCTATTTATTTTTAATTTAATTTTACAGAATTTAAAATTTAAAATTAAAAGATGAGGAATTTATTTTGATGAAAAGTATAATTTATTAATTTATAGGAAAACTAAGAACTACAATGTATTTTATCACTCTCGATTTCTCTTCTTATTATTAAGATAATAATAGTTTTTTTTAATTTGATTTTTAATTAAATTTAAATGTAGAAAAACAAATAAATTTATTTGAAATTTTGTTTTTTTATGTGCTATAAAACTTTTATATTATAAATATTACAAGAAACGAGACATTACAAGAAATACACGAAAACCTTGAGGGAAGGCATTACCATCTATTGTCAAGAAGGGAGCCGCCGGCTCCAGATTTTTTTTTACTCTTCACGGGCTCCTTTATCTATTCATCAACTTGGTCACACACCTTGATCTTCCTCTCTGTCGCCAAAGTCCCCCTGCGTCTCCCTCCCGTGTTTCTCTTCCTTGTTGGAACCTAACCTAGAGACAGCCCTCAGCATTCATCCCTGCCAGCAAACTTCACCGTTCGTTTTCTGGCTAGCATTCATCATCTCCTCAGCCATGGGCAGTGGTGGTTGCGTTTCTCAGCCACCCCTAACATCTCCAACCATAGCCAACTTCAGCACAAGAAGAGTTTTCCTCATAACTCAGTTCCAACAGCAGCTTCTTCTTCTTAGTCCAGCACAGAGCAACACCAACATCACAAAGCAGCGACAGAAAGGGAAGATCATCCTCCAACAGCAGCTCTGCACTAGCATGGTGGACGAGAGTTACATCAACAAAGTCTTCAGCATCCCCATTGTGGTCTCCTGTTTCGGCCATGAATGAGACGACAACACTAGAAGCAGCATGGCAGTCGTGGACTATCCCAGCCTCCATTGAAGCAAATTTAGAAGCTCTCTTTCGCACCAGCAGCCGTGAGCAATCTCAAACCAACAGCAGCAGAGGAGCTCCAGCAAACTATAAGCTCCAACAGGCGACCCCACCATGCTCCTAAGGCCAGCGTCCTCCGGCTCCTCAGTCGTGAGAAGTTTCTTCTCCACCGTAGTCAGCTTCCTCTCTTCTCCCCTGGCAACAGGTCCAACCATCAATAGTACAAGGTGAGTTGTTGCCCCGTCTTACTATATTTTTTTTTTTATATTAACGTGGGTGTCCGGGTTAATTTTTGCACATCTCGACTAATCCAACAGGCCCTGAAATTAACAACCATATAAACCTCCAGTAGCCCTAAGGTTTATGAGACTCAAACTAGTGACCTCTAAAAAGTAAACCTAGAGTCTGATTAGTTAAGTTACACCTCTGAGGGTTATCTTACCATTTTTAATTAACCTGTTATTGTTTAAGCATGCATTGTAATTCACGCATTCGTGCAACAACAAATCGGGTTCCTAGCTTAGGCCAGTAACCGGGTTGGGCCGCTGGGTCTAGCCCAGCCTGTACGGCTAGGCTAGATCCAGCAATAAAAATTTAAAAAAAAATAGTTTCCTTTTCTTTTAATCTAAATTTTAAGGATTTATTCATTGGCACCAGAGTCAGGAATACCGTATTTTTTGGGTAAAGCTGGGCTAGACCCAGCAATAAAAATTAAAAAAAAAATAGTTTCCTTTTCTTTTAATCTAAATTTTAAGGATTTATTCATTGGCACCAGAGTCAGGAATACCGTATTTTTCGGGTTACACAACATTTACCAATGCTAGAGTTGGAAATATTTGTATGTGAATATTCACTGACATCAGAGTCTGGAATATTATGGGAAGACCATAAGAATAAAACAAAAACAAACTCTTAGCAATTTAAGATAAAATTAATAATGCAGTCTGCCTCAAGTAGGATGCTAAGAGGTGATAATATCTTCCATTTCGCATAAGCAATTCCGTACTATAGAATCTCTGTTGACTGGTGAGGGTTTCTAATGACCTTAATACTAGGTAGTGACTCCTTAAATTAGACATTTCCTTCCAAAAAACAAGATGTCAAATATCTGTTTTTTTTTCCATAAAAAATTTTTAAATGGTCGTCGCAATGTCCGGGTGTGACAAATATTATGATATTACTATTTTTATGCTTGTTTTATGTTGCGGTTCAGGTTTCAAGTTAATTTTTAACCCAAGAAAAAAGAGTACATATGTGATGGTTATTAAAAAATATAAAGTTATTTTATTTTATTTATTAAAGATAGAATAATATTTTTTTTTCAGTTTAGCCTTGTATATAATTTCTTTATATTTAGGTTAAACTTATTCCTTTAGATTATTGTGATCACATCATGCAGTGTCAATGAAACTCTAACATTCTTCTCTCTTATGTTTGTATTTCTCTTTATTTCTTTGGATTATTTAACATGGTAGTGAAGCATGGTTTCATAGAATGAGACTTAATCTCAAACACAGTTTTCACGGATCCAACTTTGAAAAGATATTTCCTTGGCTTTTGCAATCTGGTACTTTGTTTTCCTTTTACATTCTGGTTTTCTTTGTTTGTTGATTATGGCTACTAAAAGAGATGATTCGCTTCAGTTTGTGAATGTGAGGTTGGATAGAAAGAATTATTCGTATTGAAGTTATGTGATGAAAAATTTTCTTAAGGGTAAAAAGATGTGGGGATATGTTAATGGAACTTCTGTAATACCTAGGAATATTAATGAGGGTTATGTTGTTTTGGTAGATGCCTAGGAAGTAAACAATGTAAAGATTATTACTTGAATTAACAATTCTGTTGAGTATTCCATAGGTACACAATTGGCGAAGTATGAGACGATAAAGGAGGTTTGGGGTCATCTGCAAAGGTTATTCATGCAATCAAATTTTACAAAGTGGTATCAATTAGAGAATGACATATAAGCTCTTCACTAGAAAAATATGAGTATTCATGAGTTTTATTTTGTTATGAGAGATTTTTAGGATCAAATTCTGCTACTACAGATTTTTAGGATCAATTGGTTTTTACAGAATTAAAGGTGTGTGGTGCATATTGCTTGTAGAGAGCAGTAATGATTTATACAGTTTTTAATGGTACTTCACAGTGACTTTAAAGGACTTAGAGGTTTAATTTTACATCATTCTCTATTGTCTTCTGTTGACTTAATTGCCAGTGAGTTATTGGCTGAAAAAATATGTTTTTGGTCTTATTCTAAAAAGAAAATTATTTCTACTTCTGATCCTTCTATGCTACCAGTACCTTTTAAGTCATTCTCTAATAATCATAATAAGACTTACACAAGGGTTGCCTTCAATAAGTACAGTTTATGTAAGTAGAAAGATCATTGGAAGACTTAGTGTTCCAAGTTGAGACAACTGAATCAAACTTGGAAGCCTAACAGCTAGTCACAATCTAATGTCCATAGACTACATCAGGGCTACAAACCTTCAAACCACAATATTGTAGCAGTAGTTTCATCAAGTTCTTTCACCAATCATAGTACTTTAGCTCAGTAATTTCAAAAGTTTCTCTCCTTATAGTCACAAGCTATGTTCATTTCTTCTTTTGTAGGTCAGTTGTCTCATAGTTCTTCAGGTATATCATATTCTAAATAGGTCTTAGATTTTGGTGCTTCACATCATAGGTCTCAAGATTCTTCATCTTTTGCTTTTGTGTCTCATTCGTTTTCTATTCCTGTAATGATTGTTAATGACACTCTCATGCCCTTAGCAAGTGTTGGTTCTGCTGTCACACCCCACTCTAAATTTTTTTTCTTCTTATTTTCTCTTTCCCACCCTAAAAAATATTGGTTAGTCCACTTTATTATTGATATTTCAACTTCAATCCTTCTTCTTTTGATTTTTAATTTTTATTCTTGGTCTTTTTATTAAAGTTTTATTTTTTTTTAATTTAATCATTTAATTCTAATTTGTCATGTATAAGTTTTCCAGATTTAAACCTTCTTGATTTCTATTTTTTTTTCCTTGGTTCTTTTGTAGAGGTTTTGATGTTTTCAATTTCATTATTCAATCTGGGTTTATGGTGTATTGTTTTTTTCTAATTTGGTCCTTGCTTTTTTTATCATTTTGTTAAATTTAATTTTCTTTTCAATTTTACCCTCCAATCCCTTTTTTTCTTACCCTATAATTTATTTTTTTATTTCAATTTTCACCTTTATTCTTTTAGTTGTTATTTTTTTAATTTTAAATCCTTTCGTTTAATTGATTTCTTTCCCGATTTCATCCTTTGATATTTGATATTGGATTGACTTTTTTCAATTTAATCCTCCAATCAAAACTTTTTTCTTCCCCTCTAATTTATTTTTATTTTTAGTTTCGCCCTCTTCTAATTACTATTTTTTAAATCCTTTTGTGTAATTGATTTTTTTTTTGATTTTATCTTTTAACATTTGATTTTTTCATATATGGTGCTTCTGGTCTAATGACCTATCACGAGTTTGAAAAGTTAATGTGGGTCAATGTTTTTTTTTTCTTTTTTTAAATTTTATTATTCAACATTAGGTTTTTTTTATTAAAAAAAAACTAGCTTTGAGTTTTCTTCAATTTCTTTTCTATCAGGTTATTTTAATCTCTTAACTTGGATCATGAGTTTTGTTAATTAATCCGGTGTGGCTTACCCCTTATTACCAAGTTACATGTTTATCACGCTATCTCGAGTTGACTCAAACTGATTTTTTTCTGTTTTTTATCCCGTTACATACTTTTAAATGTTTATGTTTCAAGTTATCATGGTCTATTTTAAAAAAAAAAATGTTTGTTTGCTAGTGCCATCAAATTATTTTATTGTCTAATTAAAATAAAATCAATTTATTTATCAGAGCTATAACTCGAGTAGTTTTTTTTATTTTTATTTTTTAAAAACACGCTTTCATAACCTAAATATTATTTTTTACGCAAAAAAAAATTAGAATCTTGTGATATAGAGGGGACCATGTCTAGTCATTTATAAATAACACCTCTAACTCGAGTAATATTTTTTATTTTTATTTTTTTAAAACACGCTTTCATAACCTAAATATTATTTTTTATGCAAAAAAAAATAATCTTGTGATATACAGCGTACCATGTCTAGTCATTTATAAATAACACCTCTTTTGAGAATCTAGATTCCTAATTCATCTATTCCTTATATTTTCATTTGTATTTTAATGTTTTTCTATATATTTATTTATATATTTTTCTATTAAACCATTGGGCAACTAGAGTAGACTATTTATTCAATTTTGTTGATCTTTAATCATCAGTTATTCATTAATCTAAATTTCAAATTTTATAATTTTTTCCTACAACTTTATTATGCTTAGCTTAGCTATTTTATTTTTGTTACACGCTAAAGTCAAAAAAATATATGAACTTGTTTACACACAGAAAAAAAATCAATTTACTATCATTAATGCAACAATAAATTAAAATTGATTATAATTAAATAGTATAATCAACCAAGAAATTCATAATTAATCAGAAGTAAGTAGCCCTATATATGCAATTTTTTATTCAATTTATCTTCATCATTTACTTGCTTTCCTATACAAGTTTTATTTCCTTACTTTCTTTAATTTGATGAGTTTATATTTGATGAGTTTGTGTTAAAAATCAATATTGCATTTGAGATAACACAATTAATAAAATGCGTACCTCTTATAAAATCCAAATTTAATTTGAAATAAAATATAACTAAGTAATTATAATTATTATATTCTTAAAAAAACAATTACTTCGTGCTTTGTTTTTGAAAAAAAAAAGTAATTATCACAATTTCCATTCACTTACCATTAATTACCAGATTTGTTTTTTAGACAGAGAAAAATACTAGTTATTTCACCCACATTTCGTCTGTGGTCAGATAATTTTTTTGGTATAAAAAATAAATATGTAAGCTTTTCAAATATGTGTTTGTTCTAATTATAAACCGAAAAGCCTATACATGTATTAATTATATATATCGAGAACCATCTATACTAATAAATGCAAAAAAATAAAGTGTTAATGCGTCTATTAAACTTGTCTCGTTGTAGGTTGAATAACTTTTTTTCTAACACAAAGAATTAATGTATAGGTGTTATTGACATATTTTTTTAACATCGAGTAAAAAATAAAAAGCCAATATTTATATATAATAAAATATATTAAACATCATATATGTTAATCAAAATATGTAACATCTCAAGCTAATTTTAATGTAGCAGAAGAACATAACAATTTTGCAATTGCTACAGTAAAACACAATTTCTTTAGTCTTTGTATAATAATTTTTTTAAAAAAAAGAGTAAAGAAAAAAGTTAAAAAAAATTACAAAAGAATAAAGATAAGAACAAAAAAATAGTATAAATAAAATAAGTGTAGAATGATAAATATTCAAAGTATAAAAAATAAAAATTAATATTTTTTTCAGAAAAAAGTGCAAAGAAAAAAAAGGAAAACTGAAAAAAAAATGAAGATAAGAAGAAAAATGGTGATAAATTGACCATGTGTAAAAATAATAAAAATGCTAAGTATAAAGAGGACAAAAAATATAAGAAAAACTTAATAAAAAAAACCTAAAAAATACAATTTTGCCACCTTTACAGTAAGAAATATGGCAAAATTTATAATTATGTCATTTTTATAGGAAAATATCATTTTCTTTTAGTATATGTACTAGTTATTTAACTCGCGCTTCATCGCGGGTTGGATGATTATTTTTGGAAAAAAATATATTTAAGCTTTTCAAATGTGTTTTTTTAATTCTAATTATATATATAAAAAAAAGCTTACGCATGCATTTAATTAAATACATCAAAAATCATTTGTGCCAATACATGCCAGAAAAAATCAACTTGCATCACTGCAAGTCGAATAATTTTTTTTTTGTAATGCAAAAAAAATTAATATGTGGGTGTTACTAACATATTTTTTGACATCGAATAAAAAAATATTACCATAAATCAAAAGTTCAATGTTTACATATAATAAAATATAGTAAAAGATCATATGCGTTAATAAGAACATCTAAGATCTCAAGCTAATTTTTAATATAATAAAAGAAAATAACAATGTTACAATTGTTACAATGAAACACTATTTTCTTAATCTTTGTATAATAGTTTTTTTATTAAAAAAAAGTGTAAAGAAAACAAATTTTAAAAATTACAAAATAATAAAGATAAGAATAAAAAAATAGTATAAATAGGTCAAGTGTAGATTGATAATATTCAAAGTGTAAAAAATAAAAATTAATATTTTTTTCCACAAAAAAATGTAAAGAGAAAAAAGGAAAACTAAAAAAAACAAAGATAAGAAGAAAAGTGGTGATGAATTAGCCATGTATAAAAATGATAAAAATATCAAGTATAGAATATATATATATATATATATATATATAGTGAGAGAGAGAAAAAAGACAAAATTTACAATTATATATTTTCAACACAAACACCATTTCCTGAATAAAATAATAATATAATAGTTTCTGCCCGTCCAAACCTACCGGAATCAACCGCTTTATTTCCCTCTCATTCTCCCTCAACAAAACGGCCCCTTTCACCACCTTTTTTTTATTGCCTCCATCAAGCCATGCCATGGCTATGAAGACCAAAGTATATCAGCGTCTCCATGTATGTTATTGTCTATCATTCTTCTACCCTCTCCTCTTCACCGGCCAAAAACGTGTGGCCAGAAGGAAATTGAACATTGCAAATTGACCAAAACCCAGCGACCGACAAAATCCTGTTGCCAGACTGCAGCAACCTCTTTTCAGTGTTCTGTCACGAGAATCACAATCTAAAGGTTGCTTCACCAAACACACATCTACGCATTTTACTACTGTATAAGAAGGGTAATTAAGAACAGAATTAGCGTACAAATCAAATCACGTCAGCAAAACATGTCTTGTAACTAGCTACGGGAAAAAAGGCAATGACAAAAGAATCGGGAATTTTGCTTTCTAATTACGTAATGCCACAATATGGCATTGCAATTCCACATGAATAAATAACAAGAAAACAAAATGGAATTATACAATCACACTTGTTTGATCAAGCCTGCAATAGGTACAACTGCATCAGTTCCAGAAATGCATATATCTTCGACAAATGGAATGGTTTTCCTTACAGTCAATCTCATTGGAACCCTCATCGCAACATCACTTGTTTTATCTTTTTCCATGCACACGGCAGCATAATGAGAACTGGCCAGTTCAAAAAGTCCAAATTGCCAGTTGTTTGTGAGACTCACAGGGTGGTCGGAAGATTCCACAACTACTTCAGATGCCTGGTTGCAGAATTTGAATGAATCGTTAATCAACAGGATGCTTAATATGATTACTGATACTAAACAAGTAAAAAAAAGAACAAGTCAGGAAGATACACAGTAGAAAATCAGAAATACTAGGAGAAAAAAAAGAGTGGACCATCTAAGGTTATTGTTTGCATAAACCGTGAAGAACTACCATTTTAAAAGTGACTATGCAGTATCCAACTAACTATATGTGACCTTTCTGTGCTATACATAGGACAACTCGAGTATCACTTTCAAGGTGACCTTTCTTTATTTGTTGCCCAAAGCTCAAAGCACAGCCATGAACTTACCACACTTGATAGAATAATTTATTTCCTTAACATATGTGCTTAGGCAGTATACTGTCCAGCAATGTGTTACCGTGGACATAGGGCTATTGATCACACACTTCAAATTATTTTAATCTCTTTGCACACATTTCTAACTTGCATCAGTGCTTTCTCAAAGAAACTCGAAGATATAGGACATACCCCAGAATTGGTTGCATCCTTCTCGCGAATTGTGAAAGTCTTGAAAGGTGCAGCAGAGAAGCCTCTTCCCAAAGCTTTCACATATGCCTCCTACAAATAAGATCCATCAATGACAGGTTTGAGGAAAATATACTCGGCCTGTACTTTCCATGACAAATTGTTTTCTTGGCAGCATCTAAAGCTTTCGAATTGAACATAACTTGAAACAAAATACATGCTAAACTCGGTCAAGCCTTGAATTCGCTTGTATCTTCTTCTTTTCTTTTCTTTTTTCTTTTTACTTTCTATGTGAGATCTTAAATAAGATTAAGTTTTTTACAAGAAAATTTAAGTTGGTACATATGGGAGTGATTCATATTCATGCATATTTCTATGGTTACAATTGACAAGTCTATTTGATATTCAATAACATGAATGCAACTGTAGGATAGATGTAACTTGTAACTAACTATAAGCCCATCTAGAAACATGACAGGAGTGCATTCATCAAAAAAAGAAGAAGAAGAAGACAGGAGTGAATTCTATTATCCAACTGTTTAATCAACTTTTACACCCTTTTGTTAAATGCAATTGAAACTTATACAGGCTACCTGGTTGGAAAAATGTTTGTCTAATTGAACAGGAGCATGGAAGAAATAACTTACATATTTCTTTGAATGTATATCTACAAGTGAAAGGAGAACTGATTGATAAAAGAGAGAAAATATGTTGGACATAAAACTTAATATATTTGGTCCTAATAAATTGACAAGGAGGTAGATTTTACTGCTAAATACAGAAGCAAGGAAAACACAATATAAAAACAGTAATAAAGTTCTACAAAGGATCACGCATAAATCGACTAAAAGGATGAGTAAAATATCTCATGCATCTTGAAAAATTCAATTTAAGCAATTAGGCTGACTGATAATAATTTCGCATGAAAATGTACAATACAAGACTTTATTCTTGCACTTTACCACAAAAAAAAAAAATTGAATATGCCAAGAAGCGTGTAGCTTTACAAATAAACTAGCATGCAGTTTTACAATAACATAGCACCAAGCCCACCTTGAGAATCCATAATTTTACAAATTCCTGGCGCTGAACTTCAGAGTCAGAAATCACACTCAAGTGTTCCACTTCATATAGAGAGAAATACCGCCGTGCAAAAGCTAAGATATTGTTTTCGATTTTTCTTTGCTTCTCTTCTACATCAATACCAATCTAGAATTACAAATTAAAACAGGCCTAGTCAATTTATTACAAACCAGCTGAAACTTTAATAGAGGCATCCAAGGCAACCTGAAGCATCATTATCTGAAAATATACTCAAGAGAATAAAAATAATCAGAGGACATACTGGCGAATTCAGTGTCACTCCACAAGCTATCAAAGATGATGTATGTGAGATATTGAAATGTAATGGAGAAGGGCACTGGCCATCATCACTTTCCCACACTAACTACACCATGAAAAGCCATACAAGCAGTTTAAAAAATGAAAATGAGCTTCAAAAAAAAATATCTTTACACAAACATGTTCCACAAGAAAATATTAAGAAAGAAAATAATAGTATTCCCATCTGAATTAACAAAAGAAAAACCAACCTCAGGCTTTCCATGAACGTTCTTCTTGAACTTCAAAGATCTTGGATCAACAACATGATTGTTTATCTGATCTAGTAATAACAAACATTATTAAAAAAGAAGTCTACATGATCTTTCTTCTATCCGATGCGTGGTGCAAACAAGCACCGTGGAATGTGTAATTCAGGTTTCAGAATTCCCACCCATCCTACAAAACATCTCATCCCTTTCTCCAAGTTTAGTAAAAAATGATAAATAAATTACTTCATCGTGAAATGAGAGCATGATCTCACTAATCTCTCTCTTTTTTCCCCTGAAAATTGTATGGTCCAACTTAACATTCTAAGATATTACATGTACTGCACATACAATCTTTCTCCTGAATCATAGCAGGATTTATCATAGATCATGCAACCTTATTATCAACTGATATGGGTCTGAATTAACATAACACAAATTTAGAACTCTTAGAAAAGCTTCAATTTGTTTACCCTAAAATGCCTTAACCAATGGCATCTTGAAGCACAGATGCTACAGACACTATAGCAGCGACAGATTTTGAGATGGTTGCGCCTAGTAATGAGATGTTTTCGTTTGTTCTAGTTTGACTCATTAGGCTCCTTCAGATTACCATTCACAACATTTATGAGATGCATAAAGAACAGTTCATTCCATTTCTTCAACTGGTTATCTATTTTCTTTTCAAACCAGATCTGATTAGATTGCCTCTCTGCAGAATCAAAAACCTAAACTGCAAGCCAAATATATCTGTTCAATTACTACTATAATTAATTCATAGAGTACTCAACTAGTAATACTACAATTAGCCAAATTACACCTGCTTTTAATGCACACTAAACAAAATGCTAAAATGCTGCAGCGAGCAAGGTTTTGAAAGTACAATTCATATGGTGACAGATTTTCTGCAGTCTACAGGGGCAACCAGAAAAGGATGCATTAATGTTTGTTATGTGGAAACGACAGTCACGGGCAAACCAATCCAAATTTGAAAGATTCATTTCATCAAACACCTATCGAAATCAGAACTAAATCCAAATTCAAAGCCCATTTACACATTCATTAACATAACGTTAATGAAAAATCAAAACTTTGAAGCAGCAAAGAAAAGGGTATTGATCAAATATGTAAAAGTTGAACTAAAACAGGAATAGCTAACAAAAACTTACATCTTGCAATGGTAGTGCGAACCAAAGTACGGGCAAGCAAGGCTCTTTTCTGGAGCTGGTCTCCACGCATAGACAAAACATTTTCTTTCTCACATGGAGATAGAAGTTCCATGTATTGATTCAAAAGAGACACACTCTTGAATTCATCAGGTAAAACAAACCAAACATGGGTTTCCCTAAAAAAAAAAACATAAGCAATCATTCAGTCCAAATGTATCTAGGAGAATGAAAAGGACAATAAAATATGTGACAACTCTTACATTGGAGATGGAAGCTGTAAGGGAGGTAGGGGAAAGGAGGGGGAAACAGATAAATTCCTTTGAAAGCTACACATCTTTTGCATAAAAGAAAACATGCGGCTGGCTTTGTGTACTATACAATCAGTTTTTTTTTTTGTTTTCAAGATTCAAAATTTAAGTAGTAATAACATGCCAAAATTTAAGGAGTAATAACATGTCTTTATATCCTATTTGTGTTAAGATTGAAATATTTTTTTATTAAAAATAATTTTTAAAAAATAATTTTTTAAAAAATTATGTATTTTCAAAAGAAAAATTCTTTGAAAATCAATTTGTATCATACTCTCAAATATTTTTTTAATATCTTTTAAGATGATTGGAATGAGGAAGTTCGATATTTTGGTAATGAGAGTATAAATAAAAGAATGATGTTTTATTATTTTTTTAATTAATAATATTAGTGTCATTTTGAAATTGTAGCAGAGGTTTTTTAAAGTATTTTTTGTTTGAAAATTCATATAAAAAATTATATTTTTAAAAAAATATTTTTAACATCACACATTAAAACAATTCAAAAACAAATAAAAATTAATTTAAAATTAAAAAATTCAGAAATTTTTAAAAACAGGATTGAATTAAAATACCAAACAATATCTAAATCAATAAAAATACAAACAAAGCCCTTTTGTTGTTATATCAAAGCTAAGGCAATTATCAGTTATTTTGGACTTGGGCTGTTAGCTTCTCTCCTAGAACTGACTATACAATCCCCTCTACTAAGGGAAATTGGCCTAATTCGTTTTTTTTTTCAAAAAAAATTAGTATACTAAATTTAAAGTTTTAGTAGAATAACTCTATTTATAAAAAAATTGGTGAAATAACATACTTTGAACATGTAGTGTTTTAGAAACACAATATTTAGTAAATGTTGCTATTGAAAAGCGCAACAAGTTTAAATGTTAAACTTATGAAACTTAACAACTTAAAAATTCGTGTTTTGGAAGCACGACATCAATTAAAATTTAAACCCTCAAAATTGAAAAACAACACACATAGATGTTGTCTCTCTCTTCAAAAACTAATCGACACCCTTAGTCTCTCTCTAAAAAAATCTAATAAAGCATTTATATTTTACCCTTAAAACAACCAAAAATCAAATCCTTCATAGTCTTTAAACATTCTTGGATGTTTTGTGTTAAAAATCCATCATTACCTTTGTTGTTGCCACCACCCTGCCCTTTTTCTAGTCCTCTATACAAGATAAACACACTACATTGCTATGAATTTGTGTTTGGTTTGGTTGAAATGAAATAATTGTTTAGGTTGAATATAGAATTTATGATGAATTTAGAATTTGTTGAATTAATGTTAAATTATTTAAGAATATCATAAATTAGAGTTGATTTGATATAGTTGAACATGAAAATAAGTTACATTAATTATGAATTAATTATTTCAATTAATTATGTGTTACGTTTAATTGATGTTAAGTTGTCGAATTATAGATTTTGTGTGTATTCTTGGAATCAGCTAATAATATAATTAACTAAGCTTGATGATTTAATACAAGATAGCTTGAATACAGTAGAATTATTATGAATTACACGTTCTATTGAATTGTTAATAAGTTGATGAATTTGATATTTTCTTTAAATTATATTAATTTTCTATGAATTTGGGTTTGATTTAATGCAATTGTGCATGAAAGAAATAAATTAGATTTTGTTTCATAAGTTATGTTTATTTTTTGGTGAATTTGCTTTAACGTTAATTTTTTAGAATTTGATATGAATTTTTCCAATTAGAATTGGGGCAATGCAATTTAGTTAAAATTACATCTAATTGACCGGATCCAAAAAAAAATTTTTTAATAGCATATCTTGTAACAAATTTATGTTATGTCATTACGGTTGTATTACTGTTCATGATGTGAATAGTAGTATTACATATAATAGCGGGAGCAGTTTGTTGTTAAGTAACAATTTAGGCATGTCGTGTGCATAAAGGAAAGAAGCCATTTGTCATGGACTTTGGTTGAATTATAATGAAATTGATGTTAAAATAACTTTGAGGTGTCAAAATGGTGAACATCAATATTTTCCTATACCAAAATGGCCAATAAATCTCATTCCAGTTTAAAAATTAGAACAAACCAGAATAAATTTCATCTCGCTTGGAATCTCAACCAATTCCATAAATTCCACCTAAATTTTGGCCAGAACATTCCAATTTCATGTTGTTCCAGCCAAATAATGTTTTTTTTATTTACAAAAAACAATATTATCTACTTTTACGGTATCAATCATATCTCTCAATCCACCATTTGGATCAGACTGAAATTTTAAGGAGGAGTCTCCTGACATATTGTTATATCTTATGTTAAAATTTTAGGGCAATCGAAATTTAGAAAGGCCTTGTGAGATTATTGATGGCATTTTCATAATTTTATTCAAATTTTTATTTTTGTTTCGAAAGGTCATTTTTTATGTCCTTATTTTAGATTGGATTTTTTTTAATTTCATCATTTAACAATAAGTTTATTGAGAATGGAGATTTATAATTTGTTTTGATTTGTTATATTTGGGGTTATTATGGTCTTTTGTCCTGGGTCATGGATTTAGAAGATTGATCCAGGTTGATCCGATATGTTGTTATCTCTCTCTCTCTCTACACACACACACACACACACACACACACACACACACACACACACACACACATATATATATATCATCTTGAATTGTTTTTTGTCAAACTATATTTTTACCAATCATCCAGGTTATCTTTGAACTCACTGGTTCAACTACCACTTTTTTTACTTATGTTTGAAATTTGAATTACATAATTTCAAGTTAATTTATTTTTGTATTTGAATTGAAATTATGTTCGTTGAATTAATATTTTTAATTATATATATATATATAAACAGTACAATCCCGAAACGGCACATCAAAACGCTCCAAAAGTAAAACATATTGTTCCAATTAAAAAACAGAACGCCAACTGGAACAGAATTGACAACTTTGGTATCAATTATGTGTGATGATAGTTTTAAAACAATGGTTTATTCTTTCATTCAAAGTGGTTTGAACATTATGGTTTTGCATGTAGTTAGTCGATCAAAATCTGTATATCTCCCAACTTCTGATGGTTCTTCAAAATCAGTTAGTAAAGGTAAAATCACTTTATTGTCGAATTATTTACTACAAAGGATATATGATACTATGTTTCACAATCTATTTACTGATCAATATAAGTTTGACTATTCTGAGTCTAGTGACAATGAAAATGATGATATGTTAGACCCGAATATGATGATAAATGTTGTTGACGATGATGATAAAATCATACCTCATGTTCCTGAATTTAGAGATGTTATTAGATCTAGTTTTGTTGTTTCTAATGATTAGGCACTTGGTCATAGATGTATGTCAAAAGAGTCTAATTTAAAGGTTAGACAAACATTCCGTAGTAAAAATGAATTGGTTAATAAAGTTAAATAACGACACATTACACATTTAGTTGAATATCAAGTCCAACAGTCGAACTCTATATTTGTTCAATTACAATATGTGCAAGCACTCGAATGTAAGTGGTATTTATATGGAAGGTATCATAAAAGATTGGATTCATTTGAGATAACAAAGTTAAAAGGGTCACACACATATGTTTCGACCTTTGTCCAAAACAATCACCATTAGATTAATACAAATTTTATTGTTAATGTTATATCAACCCTTTTAATGAATAAGATTTTAATGACAGTTGCAAGTATATAAAACAAAATAAAATTACATTACAAGTATAAAATTTTATATGACAAAGCATGAGTTGCAAAACAGAAGGTGATTAAACATCTTTTTGGTTCACTTGAGGAGTATTTTGAAAAATTGCTTAGGTTTTTGTTGGCAATGAAGGAATCAAATCCTGGAAAATCCTGGAACAATTGTTAATTGAATGCACTAAAAAAATATTGATGATAGTACAACGGTTTTTTAGGAGAGTTTTTTAGTCATTTGTATTGAAGGTTTCAAGTACTGTAAACTACTTATCAATGTTGATCGCACATATTTGTATAGGAGATATGATGAGAAGTTATTGATTGCAATTCTTTTTTATGCAAATAATAGGTTATTTCATTGGGTTTTTCAATTGTTGATGGAGAAAATCTAATTGGAGATGATTTTTATTTTGCATACAAAGATACATTACTGATAGAACAAGTATATGTATAATATCAAATAGACATGCAGGCATCAAGAATGGTGAAGCAGAAGTTTAGCGTAAACCTATAAGATACCATCAGTATTATGCCAAACATTTTATTAGCAACTTCAATCATAAATTCAAAGACCTGACTAAGAAAAAAGATTTGATGAGGATGTGTTACGAACCTTCAAGGCACAAATTTGATTTGTGTTATGAAAAAATATGTAAGTTGAACTCAACATATAAAGAATGGCTTGAATGAGAACCAAAAGAAAAATGAGCTTTATGTTATGATAGTGGTCACAGATATGGTAATATGATAACTAATCTTTCATAATCATTTAATCATGTTCTGAAATGAGCTCTTGCAATGCCTATTTCAGCTATAGTGCAATTAACATTTTACAAGTGTAATAACTATTAGGTCAAGTGGAGACGTGAATCTAATGATTACATTTAATGTGGTAAAATTTTCCCCCTCACAATTCAAATTAAGTTGACAATGAGTAGAGAGAGATCAAGAGATCATACTACAATGTTATTTGATTATAAGGAGCAGGTGTTCTAGGTCAACACCCCTTTTAAATCGGGTGTTGTAAAAAAAGTTAGATGGATAATCAGATTAAATGATAGAACATGCACATGTATTTTTAATGTTAGGTTGTGTGCTACTAGAGTATTTGAAAATAATCCAACATATGTGTTGACATTATATTGGAGTGAGCTAGATAGGCAACATCCTATCTAGGAATTTTCTAAGCTATTTGTTAAATAAATAAATTAACTTCACTGAATTATTGATTCTCTGGCTTAACCGGCCGACTAGTTTATCTAATGATTGGAAATGGTCAACCGATTTGAAAAAAAAAAACTATGATTTTTATGAATTTTTTGTCCAAATATGTTTTATGCAAAAAAATATATATATTTGTCCAACTTGTAGACTAATAAACAAACTACAATTAGAATCTCTAAAATTTATTATTTACGTAGAAGCTTACCTCTATTTCTCAATTTCAATCAATATGCTAGATTAATTGATTACTATGAAACAGTCGATTAGTTTGTAAAAATTTAATTAAATATCATGGTTGGGAACTGCGATATCAATTATAATTTTTTCACGGTTCCCAACTGTAATATTTAGTTAAATATCATGTTTCTGAACTATAATATTAATTAAATGTCGTGATTCTCAACCGCAACATCCTAAAAGTATATTATTTTACTAAATCTTTTTGCTTCATTATCATTTCACTATTTATTTTCATTTTATATGTTAATTGCCCAATTTATCCCAATCTTGTATGAATTTATTTATTATTTAACTTTAAGGTTTTTGGTACAAGGGTAATGCAGCTTAATATTCACTCCATGTAATTTTCTTTTTCTTTTCCTTTTTCTCTCTTAAAAAATTAACTTTTAATTACCTTCCACCAATCATTATTAATAATTTAACTATTTTCTTCTATTTTCACTAAATATAAAACTCTTTATTTTATAAATACAGCAACATGCTTAAAAAAAAACATATTATTAACTCTTTATCCTAATTGCCCAATTTTTTTTCTTTTTCAATTTTGATCAGAAGATGAAAATCTTGAACATAAAACATCCAAAATAATTAGGCCTCCATCGGGCCTTTATAAAAGCTGCTTATCAAGCTGTTTCCTTTGGTAACCGTAGTTTTCAGTAACATTCAGTCATTTATTGAAGAGAAACCGCAAACATATTATTTGTTCATAGCATTCACACAACCGTAAATGGATCTTACAAAGGACTCGAGAGCATAGTATTAGCCTAATGAAACAAACTTACAAACAATTCTAAAGCGTTTCGTAGCTGCCAGGGTATTGCCGATCGATGTTAAGTTTTCAAGAACAGTACTCAATCGTTTATTAAAGAAAAACCCCAAAGATAATGTATTTATTCATGATAACAACACATGTTATCAGATTTTGTAAAGGGTTCGAGAACAGGGGATCTTCTCCTTAATTAGGGCTTCGTAGCTGCCAAAGTATTGCCAACGTCAATGACAAATCGGTATCTGACATCGTTTTTAGCCAAACGTTCCATTGCCGTATTAAGATAGTCCGTTGGAATAACTTCGATATCTGCTGTGATGTTGTGTTTTGCTGCAAAATCAATCATCTCTTGTGTCTCCTTCATGCCTCCAATACCACTCCCGGCAACTATCTTCCTTCCTGTTTACCCATCATCTTAGTATCCCATAAGTTAACAATTATTAAATTGAATAACTACATGTACATAATTAGGTTTTATACTGACCAGCAATCAAAGAAAAGGCGGGTAGCTCAAGAGGCTTTTCTGGTGCACCCACCAAGATAAGCTTCCCATGAGACTTCAACAATCCAAACAATGGCAAAAGGGGGTGAACTGCAGAAACTGTATCGATGATGCCATCTAATGTTCCTGCAGCAGCCTGCACATCCCATTACGTACTCTTAACTTAAAGTAAAATATGAGATTCAACGAAACAATTTACAAAAACTTATCTCAATCTAAACAAGCTAGACGATTTTTTGAGATTTTATGGGAAATGGACATGAAGTTACCTGCAATTGCTCTTGGTCACGACTAACCAAAAATGAGTCTGCACCTAAATTCTTCAAAGCCTCCTCCTTCTTAGAAGGGGAGGTACTAATTACTGTCACTTTAGATCCAAAGGCCTTGGCAAATTTGACAGCCACGTGACCAAGTCCACCTAAGCCAACGATACCGATATGCTTACCAGGTTCGTCTAGTCCAAAATATTTCAAGGGACTATAAACTGTAATCCCGGCACAAAGGAGAGGAGCGCCACCGTCAAGCGGCATGTTATCGGGGAATCGAATGATGTAGCGTTCGTTAGCGACCATGTGATCTGAGTAGCCACCGTAAGTGATGGTTCCGTCATGGTAGATGGAGGCGTATGTCAGGATCATTTTTGGACAGTAATTTTCAAGATCACTGGCACAACTCTCACAGGAGTGACATGCACCAACCAAGCATCCCACGCCTACTTTGTCTCCCACATTAACCTTTTTCACCTTGCTCCCAATTTCTGTCACTTCCCCCACAATTTCATGCCTGCAGACCAACATTCCAGTATTAGAAACATAAAGTACAGGCTATTGATCTAGATTAGCAAAAATCAAACCATTATTTTGAATGTCCACGTAAATTAAACTTCTAACTTAGTTAATTCATTTGCCGATGAGTGCTGCTTAATTTAGTAGCACTTGCCAAGTTGAAGCGACACTAATTATGAACAAAGAAAAAAAGAAGGTGAAGTCAGGAGACTTAAATGTTTGCCGTCGATTCTGTTTTTTAAAATACTTTTTAAAACGTTTTTTAGTTTTTAAAATACAAAATTAATAGTTTTTAAATATTTTTAAATAATTTTGTTGTAATAATATTAAAAACTAATGATGTTCAATACGTACAACAAATAAGCAATTCAAGCTTGGTAATGATGTTCTAACCAAACTTTTAAATTATTAAGGAACTCCTATAATAATACCTCATCAAGTCAAGATGTTATTTGACGTATGCTACTTGGTTTCTTTTATTTAAAAAAAAAAAAAACACCATTAACTACTTTATTCATGAAAAATATCCGTCAAATTAAATAATGCCAACAATTATTGAGAGCGAAATATTTTTCTATATATTTTCTTGCAGATAAACACAAATTAAAATCTTATTTAAATTGGTCAGTGTGCAAGTCGGCTTTGGCAATCCTACCACGCTAGTTCCAATCCTTTCTACCATGAAATATTGTTTTCTTTTTGGTAGGTGTCATTAGAAAAGAACCCCTAGAAAAGAACAGGGCCGGCCGCTAGGTAAGTTTCTTTTCCTTGAACAGCACGAAAGTTTCGTCTAGTCTTACACCATTGCTGAAAATTGCTCTTAGGGTCAACATTTTAGGCTACCAAGGTGGAACTTTATCACCTCTACGTACACGCACTTAAAAATAAAGACAAATCTAGGTGGAGAAGGGCAGAAGGCAGGCAGTCTATCTTCTTCTGCAAGGGGTTCAAATAGACCCACCGCAATGGCAGAAGCCTTGGGTTATTTTTAAGTTAAATCATTTCCGGAACCTTGGATTGTTAGAATCGTAAAGAATCATAACTAAAGAACCACATGAGAGGAGAAGAGGGAGGATAACCACAATCTCAACACTGCCTCGGGTTATTAAATTGCAGCCCGATAAAGACTAGTTGCCCCGGATTATTAAACAAATGACGCATCGTGGTCGTTCAGCATTTTGTTGAAAGAATCGAGTTCGATATGTCCCACTTTCGGTCCACAGTGGGAGGCTTTTTTTTAAGAAGATATTTGAGTTGTTTTTTAAATTGTTATTTTATTTACCGATGAGCTTGAAAAATCAGTGGAGAAATGAGCTTACAGTAGGTTCGAGTATTTATAACAAGTTTCTGTGATTAATTTCAGATCTAATTTAGTAATTTTCGATGAAAGATCACCGTCATTACATCAAAATACATTTTTAACAATTTTTTACAATTTTTTTAAAAAAATTAAACACGTCTACCAAAAACAATTCCCATAATTATTCTAATCTATATAAACGTGTTTTTTTTCTTTTCAGATCTGATTTCTTGCTATTTTTCTGAACAGATCTAATTTCTTACTCTATATTTTAGTAAGATTTACAAACACTTGTGTAATCAAAAGTAAACGTAAATACGGGAAGAAAGGAAAGAGCGAGAGAGATATGAACTTACCCAGGAACCAAAGGGTACATGGAGAAGCCCCAGTCATTCTTGATACTGTGAAGGTCAGAATGGCATATCCCGCAGTATAGCACCTTGAACCTCACATCCTCTTCACCAGTAGCCCTACACATATGCAACTACACATAGTTATGATATATCCAAATGAAAAATAAAAACAAAAAAATGGAGATATATAGAGAAACAAGCGATCACCTCCTGGAGAAGTTGAAGGGAGAAAGATGACCAGATTGATCCCTAGCAGCCCACCCGAAGGCCTTCACAGGGTGTTCTTCTTCTGGTGACTTGGACATGGTGCTTGCTTTAGATAGAGAAATATCGTCGAGAAGGAAGGCAGGAAATATATAGTATGACTTCTTCTTCTTCTTCTTTTTATGCTTGGCAAGTTTGTCTTTCTATACACGCATAGGGACAAGGAGGTGATGTTACTGGCAAACAGCACTCACAGGTGGTGTCATCGATGAGGTCGAAGGAGACATGATTGTCGCTAAAAAAGCAAGTCGTTCTGCCTTTTGTGGGAGAAAGTTATTCGCATAGATTGTTTTAGTTCAAGAACCGGTTTCGGGTTCAATAAGGAAGCTACCTACGTGTTTTAAAACAAAATTATATTAGAATCCAATAATTTAAAATTAAGTTTGATTTAAATTAATGTATTTAAATAAGATAAATGACTTGCATAGTCATATATTAAAGAATCATTAGCATTTAGATGTTTTTTCTATCTTGTCACATGCATTTTAGAAGA
>Ga0325404_1000524_pt1 | contig 38368 bp, 19 predicted proteins | sample PopdelMetagenome_18_FD_205664 | JGI IMG/M metagenome (GOLD analysis project Ga0325404, IMG submission 205664) | Populus deltoides microbial communities from Bellville, Georgia, United States - Xylem-Control-R1 | ecosystem: Host-associated > Plants > Phyllosphere > Stem > Wood/Secondary xylem...
TAGCAAGAAAAGCTAGCAAGGTGGTGGTGGTGACGACTTGAGATTTTTACAAGACCATATCATATGTCATTGAATGTCAAAACGGTCTGTCGTTGGTTTTATGAGGATGCCCTAAACGACCTGCCTTTTCAGATGTCGTTCTTCTTACTATTAAACTTGATGCAAAATTCATTTGGCAGAAGAGAAGAGGAAGGTTTTCAAAAATATTTTTTTAACGCTGAAAAATACAATGTAAATTTAGATTTTAAAATTGTAAATAATTTTTTAATTATTTATATATGGACAATTAAAGATAATAATATAACACAATTAAATTAAAAATAAAATAAATAATATAAAATTTTCAACACCTTTAAAAATATAGAGGGAATTGAATCTTCCAAATTTCTGTCAGAAATAAAAGGGCATAAAAAATAATAATAAAAAAGAATAAATTGGCGATGTGGGAAAATGACAGAAAGTTTGGAAAATTACAAAAAACCCAATGTAATAAACTTAATTAATCGTGTAGAAAAGAAAAAAAGAATATATATAAAGAAGAAAAGGGAAATCCAAAAGCCGCCAAATCAAAAACCCTCGAGTCAATAGAAGATGATAGCGGGAGTCTTCATTTTGAATTTTCCAAGTAAATACATACCACAACTTGTTTGTTTGCTGGAAAATAATTTTTTTAGAAAATAAATTTTGGAAAAGTAAATTGAAAAATATTTTCCAGTATTTGATTATGTCATGAAAAATGAGCTGAAAAATAACTTATTAATGTTTTATCTTTCTCAAGTTTATTAAAATAATGAGAAACAAATCTTACAAATTAAAAAATTGAATGAGAATGAAATTGAAAAAAAATATAATTTCATAAATTATCTCAAATAAAATAAATAATAATCAAAATAATAGAAATCAAATCTAAAAAATAAAAAAAATGAAAGATGAAGAAATTAAAATAATAATAATTAACATTTCAGAAATTATTTCAAATAAAATAAGTAACAATCAAAAGAATGAGGACCAAATTGGATACATAAAAAATTTCAATAAAAAAAATGATAAGGAAAAAGCAAATAACAATTATAAAAATGAGGACCAAAGTTAATATAAAAATTAAATTTTAAAAGATGAAATTGAAAAATAAATGTTTAAAACAAAAATATATAACAATCTAAAGTTTGAGGATCAAATTTGATATAATAAGCAAATAATATAACATTTTTAAATTTTTTACAACTTCCGGAAAGTGTTTTCCACTCAAATTTTCCAGGAAAATATTTTCCTGAAAACCAAGCTAAATTTTTTTTTGACTGGAAAGTATTTTTCGCTGACCAACTTTTCTAATAATAAATAAACACATAAAAGTTTGAAAAGTAATTTTTTTAAAAATAAATTTTAAGAAACAAATATATTCCAGGAGAAAACATGGGGTTAGAAAAGTTGGACACTCCAAGGAGCCTAACACTCCAATGCCCCTTGAGATTTTAGCACTCTTTCCATCTAAAATTCAGTCCCAGTCAAACTCATCTTTTTAAGCAACGGCAATAATAAATAAATAAATAAAATTTTAAAAATGTTCCTTGATTATCCTGTTAGAAAAAACTGAGATTAGGAAGAAAGCATGGCGAAAAACCTCACTTATATATATCAGAGAGAGAAAACTAGGATTGATGTTCTCCTATAAAAGGGCACAAAAAAAAAAAAAGGGGGGGGAGAGGGGGAAGAGGGAAAATTTGAACAGAGGGAGGAGTATAGAGGGGTTGGAGTTGAAGAAAAAAAAAGCCAAGGTGAAAGCTGACATTAACAACTATTGCTAGTCTCTTGTGGATTTTATTGGTGAAACAAATACGTTTTCTTTTCTTCAATAGCAGTACCATCATCTTTCCAGGTATGTTCTTTTTTTTTGTTCTTAGCACTTCAGCTTGCTTCCATGAATTCATTCCACTTATGGGTATTTTTGTTTGTATAAAAAGAAGAATAACGAGAGAATGGAATTGATTTCTTTTTACTATTGCAATTCTTTTTGAAGAGATGTTTAGAAAAAGTTCCAATTTGATTGATCCTTATGAAACCAGCTTCACTAAAATCAAAATTCTCTTGTGTAAAAAGCTTGCATTAAAATTATGAGGACTTTTCCTCAGTAAACCAACACATGGATAATCTCGGGCTCATAAAATCTGGTTGATGATCTAAGCTTGCATCCTGTTTGTTTCAAGTTGCAGTACTTTCTCTACTCTTCTTTCTTTCCTTCCACGCCTCTGCTTGCTGCGTGAATTTGTGTTCAGGGATTAGGGTCAGTAAAAGAGTTGAGCTTTAGGTGGATCTGGGTTTTGTATGACAATGGACTAATCTGGATTAGGGCCGCTTGTGATGGGATATGGGCCAGGTAACGGGGCTGTGGGTTAATGTTTTTATGTTTTAATGTACACTAGGCTGGGCTTAGACTTTTTTTGATAAATATTAATGAGTTTTCGACTATGGTTTTTATTATTTGGTCCGGTTTGTTTTGTGCTGCATTCATGAGTTTGATGGGTTATGGTGAAGCATACTCATATTCAAGATGAAAAAAGAAAAGAAAACAAGGTCTCGTTTATTTGACGGAAAGTAATTTCTTGAAAATCACTTTTTAAACTTTCCTGTGTTTATTTGTCATTAAGAAAGTTGGTCAATGAAAAACGCTTTTTAGTCAAAGAAAAATTTAGTTTGGATTCCAAGAAAATGTTTTTCTTTTATTTTGGACAGAAACACTTTTCGGAAGTTGTAAAAAAATTAGTAATATCATATTATTTGCTGATTATATCAAATTTGATCTTCAAACTTTTGATTGCTATATATATATTTTTTTGAATATTTTTTTTTCAATTCCATCCCTTAGAATTTGATTTTTATATTAACTTTGGCCTTTATTTTTATAATTTTTATTTGTTTTTCCCTTATCATTTTTTAATTGAAATTTTTTATCTATCAAATTTGGTTTTCATTCTTTTAATCGTTACTTATTTTATTTGATATAATTTATGAAATGGTAATTATTATTATTTTAATTTCTTCATATTTTATTTTTTTATTTGTTAGATTTGATATTTTGATTATTATTTATTTTAATTGAGATAATTTATGAAATTATATATATATATATATATATATATTTTCAATTTTATTATCATTCAACTTTTTAATTTGTAAGATTTATTCCGCATTATTTTAATAAACTTGAAAAAAATAAAATATTAATAAGTTATTTTCCAGCTCATTTTCCATGACATAACCAAACACTGGAAAGTGTTTTCCAACTTATTTTCAATTATACTACCAAACATAATAAAATAATTCACTTTCTAGGAATTCACTTTTTAAAAAAAAAAAACTACTTTCCAACAAACAAATGAAGTCCAAAATAACATCAAATTTCATGTTAAGTTTTATTTTGTGTGCATTAGACAAGTCTTCCAAAAAAAATCATTTTTGTATACTCTATCATGGTAAAAAAAAAAAACATTTGTCTTCCTAGTTTGTTTGTTAAAAAAAAGGCAAAAAATATTTTTCATATTTTAGCATTCTATAAAAATACTTGTCTTAGTATAAAAATATAATTTTTTTTTAAATTTGCGGTCACATCTGAATAAAAATGTTATGTTATTTTTTTTAAAAAAATTTGTGCATGCATATTTGGACTTAATAACAAGTTTATTAGTCATATTAAGTTTTTGTTAAAATCAAAACACTCATTGGACCGACATACTCAAATTTTAACAAAACAAACTTTGGTCCTTTTTTTTCTCAAATAGAAAAATATTTTTTGTTCTTTACTTTTGATGCTTAAAATAAATGTACTCACAAGAAACCATTACACTTTGAATGTTAAGAGAAGTATAACACATTCCTAATTTTTTTTTAAATGTTTTTATTAGTTCAATATTTATTGACATTACATTAGAGTTAGAAGTGTTGATCTGAGTTGGGTTCACTAAGCTTCATATATATGCCCATTAGTATATTTATAGATATAACTTGAGTTGTGATATGGGTTGATCAATTTAGGGTTGTCAATTCACTAAGTAATTGAGAGTGACAAAATTAACCAACTAGACTTTAAAATGGTTAGGTTGAACCCTCAACGAAGAGTTTAATCTATGGTGATGAACTTACCATCACCTTATAAATAAATCATAATAGTATAGCATAACAAACTATTAGCAATTAAGACAAGATTGACAATGCAATCTATTTCAGGTAGGATGTTTTAGGGATGATATTATCTTTTTTTAGACATAACAAGTCCCTTGTCATAGATCTCTAAAGACTAGTTAAAGTTTTTAATAACTATACGAGTCAACTCCATTTCATAAGTTTAGAAAATTTCCCCAAAAAACACACCTAACATGTATTTTTAATAAAATAAAATAAAAGGAAACAATGTCATAATGGAACAAACATTAAGTAATTTTAGAAATTCATATTTTAATGTGAGAACGATACATAACTAGTGTATATTGGATGCTTTGTAAGCTAGTTAATTGCAAGTTTTAACAAACAAGACTATCATCAAAATTCAGATAGTTAAGACATACAAAATTAACATATTACTTAAATAAACAAATATACAAGAGTATTTTAATCAACGACCAAATTGATATGAAGAATCGATGCTACAAACATTCGACGAATCTCTTAAACTTGTTGGATTAGCCATATTGATTCTATCATCATTTGTTGTTTGTTGTGGAACGAGAAAAGGCTTAGGAGGCATTTGTAGAGATTCAATATCTGCTTCAAGTATCTGTACAATTCTATGCATTGAGGGACGATCAATAGGCTTTAATTGTATACACCATAATGCCACTATAGTCATCTTTTTTATTGTGTTCTTTTACTGCTCTATCGTTTAATCTTCAAGTATATCCCTTCCTTCATTAACTTGGTCATAAATCAATGAAGGGAAGTACATCTGACTTGAATGATCTGCCAATACATTCAGATTTTTTCTTCTCCCAACCATTTCCATCAATAACATCCCAAAACTATAGACATTGGCTTTGTAAGAGACGCCTTCGATGCTTTTGTAAAATAACTCAGGAGCCATGTATCATATCGTTCCTCTAGCCATAGTAAGGGACACAACACTATTATTAGTTGGATACAATTTTGCAAGTCCAAAATCCAAGACTTTTGGAGTGAAATTTTCATCGAGAATAATGTTGTGAGGCTTGATGTCAAAATGCAAAATCTGCATGTCACAACCTTCATGTAGATATTCAATGCCACGAGCCACCCTAAGAGAAATTTCATATATTTTCTGGTTACTTAGCGGTATGCTACCTTGCCTGGAAAAAATATATTTTTCAAGAGATCCATTAGGCATGAACTCATATATAAGAGCACGCTTTGAGCCCTCAACAGTAAAGCCTATGAGCTGCATCATATTGCAACGGTGAATTCTTCCAATGGTGGCAACTTCATTGATAAATTCTTGCCCATTAGCCTTTTCTTTAGCGCAAAATTTTAATAGCTGCAAAATGACCACTACGAAGCTTTCCTTTATACACCAAGCCATAACCTCTTTCACCTAACTTGTCATTGAATCCGTGAGTTATCTTCTTAATCTCCGAGTAAGAGTACCTTATAAGTGTGAGGTTATGATCATGACTTTGCAAGAATTCTTCTATGTTACCATACATTGATAAATGCCTTCTTCTCCATTTATAGATCAATAAGGTTATGATACATGGAAGCCCACAAAAGGAATAAAAATGTATGATATATCCCTGCATATAGACATTATAAGAACATTCATCAATTATGGAAATATATTATTTGCTATTAGATTGTCATTTTAATACTTTTTTTCCAAATAAAATTGTGATTCTTAATTCAAACATGTATCCACAAAAGCATCAAATTTTTTCAAATTTGAAATTCTTATCATCAAATAAAATTTAACTGAGATTTCATTGATTTTATTAAAAATTAAAAACATATATATATATATATATATATATATATATATATATATATATATATCAAGTTTTTCTTGTCTATATATGTTGTTTTCAAACTTTGTAATTTTATTCATTACCTTATAAAATATCTCTCTTTATTTGTGATTTGATCAATACTTCCATTAAATGTCACCTCATGTCAAGAATATATAATTTTACACCTATAATTTTTTTTTAAAAAGAACAATTAAAAAATTGTATAAAATCAACAATTGAGAAATATTAAAAAAAATAAAAATTCAAATTTTGAAAATTCAAATAAATTTGAATTAAAAAATTAGATTGAAAAATGAAATTGACAAACCATTAGAAAAAAAACACCATGGAGTAATTCTTTTTTTATTTGAATTAAAAAATATTATTTAGTCATAAAAGAGAAAAAAGGAGAAAAATAAATATGTTAAGTCATTCTTTTTTGTTTACATTTTTTATTTTTTAATATTTAATAAGTTTTTAAATGCTCCATGTCTTCCTTTTTTACTAGATGCTTTTCAATTTATTTTTTTCTATTTTTATTTGATATTTAGTTTAGATAAGTAAAAGATAATGGATGAAACCATTGAAGTACCAATACTTAGAGATAATATCACACTCAATGGTTTCGCATCTTAATATATATTCATTGTCCATTTCAAAATTTCAATAAAGAGTTACAATTTATTTTTTCCATTGTAATCTAGTATTTAATTTGTTTCTAAGAGTTTCAGAGATTTTAAGTATGATTTTTTTTTCCTAATGTTTCCCATTTTTCATTTTTTATAATTTGTTTTATCTTTCTTTTATTTTTGATAAAATTCGAGCTTGAATTATTACATTTTTTGTCACTTCTCCATATTTAATGGAAAAATTGACATCGGTTGCAAGAAAATAAGTAATTAGAATGAATTAAATTGAGGAATTTAAATTTGAAAGACTTATTTTTAACAATTTAAATGATGAAAATGAGCAAAAGGTAATGCTATTGTCTTGTAGAGATAATATCGTCCTTAATGGTTTTGCATCTTAATACATACATTTTTTTTTTGATTCATGTGGGGTGTCCGGGCCAGCTTACGCGCACCACGACTATTCCCCACGGCCCACTGGACATCCTGCAAGCCCAGGAGCAGGTAAGGCACCGCGGAGGTGACAGGCGCGCACATAGAGGGTCGAATCCGGGAGGGGAGGCGGAATAAGTCCACGATGGACCACAGCAGTTAGACCCTCAAGCGCTGGGTACACACAAGAGCTCGAACCAGGGCACTCAGGCAGGGCAAAGCCTGCCAAGGCCACTGAGCTACAAGCCCCGTGTGTATCTTAATACATACATTTAATGACACAAGTGGATGAGTTATTCCAAGAAAGCAAAAGAGAACACTTACCGATGAGCACAAGTAGTATAATGAGCAAAACTATGAGAATGCTTAGTGCATCCGAAGAGATGTTCTTCGTGATATAAGGATAAACAAAATTGCCAGCTCCTGCCAAGTAAATACATGAAGGGAATGAAAACAAATAGAAACTAAGAAACACAAACAATATTACACAAAAGCAATGCTCTTGACAGTCACTTTGGATAGTTGCCTTGGACGCACAAGCCTAATTTGCAGAGAGAAACTAAAATTGTAATTTTAACCAAGAATAGTTAAGGACTTAAAAAAGGATTATATGGATAAACTTGCCCACTAGTTTTGCTAATAATCTATGTTAAATTCAAAACAACTTCTACCTCAATGCTCTCATGTGCTAAATAATGCATGTATAGTCATATGAAAATGTAGTTTATACATCATATATATTTAATTAAATATATATAAGGACAATAAAATATTTTTTAAAAAATCTCTATTTATTCCCAACATGCATTAAACTTTTTTAAAACCATCCCTTCAAGAAAAATTATTAAGGAATTTCGAATTGTAATAATTTTATGATACTTCTAAACATATTACGTATAATTATATAAATTAGCACCAAATATTATGGATGTTGCCACAAGAAGATGGAGCACAGTTCTTTGTAGCACTGCAACTCTGGTGGCCGGCTAGGATGACTAGAAGAAGAAGGACTGGATATGCACCGAAATGGTGCTTTGATATTCCACTCAACATCGACAGAAAACTTGCAGGGAAATAAAAACTTACAGATGGCTTTAATATATATATTTGAACTTTCTCTAGCACTTAAATTCTAGCAAAGACATGGGTCACTTTTATTGTTCATGTGAACATTCAACCATTTAATTTTCCTTCTTGTTTTATTTGAACTTTCTCTTCCTTTTAATTTCAGGCCAAATTAAAATGAATTAGGCTCAAAATTAAAAGAAAAAGGATGAAAAGTAAAACAATAAAAATTACTTGTCTCACATCAAATTCATGATAATTTTTATTTTGATTTAAAAATTTATTTTATTTATTTTTTAGTTATTTTATTTGAAAGAAGAGAGAAAATCACTTAAAAAAGATAAAGAAACCAAAGAAAATTGTCTTTGAGTTATTTTTTAGAGATTACACTTGTTATTTTTGGTGTTGCATTTGAAAAGAAAAGTTTAATAATAATAATTATTTTACTTAAACATCTTTAAGAAAGGAAATTGGGTTTTATTTAGAGAATTTTAATTTAATTAATTTGCAGTTGTTTAGATGATTTTGAGATTTTTTTAGTTCATTAAGTGATTCGGGAGATTGGGCTTCGCATATATAATAACGGTAATTTAGTGCTGGTAATTAAGAAAAATTTTGCATTCCGTACTCTTCGATTCATTTGATATTTTTGTATACGAAGAATTAAAGATGCCTAGAAGACGGTACTTAATTACCAAGTCAATAAAAGACGATAGCTAGGAGTCTTCATTCTGAATTTTCGAAGTCAAAAGGAGAAAACATGGGGGTAGAAAAGTTGGACACTTCAAGCTACAATTCTTCATTGTCAAGGTCCCATCACACAAACTTCACATCCCCGGCAATAAGTAGAAGACAATATCTAGAGGAATGAGCGTAAAGAGGAGCAACTGCAATAGTGTATGCCATGCCACAGTGGACTGGTCAACTAACAAATGCAAAGTAAATTCACTACACCATTAAACAGTTTTACTGACAAAATAATTCTATCGGTGATAGGAATTAACTTCGTCGGTGAAATAATTACCGACAACATCACCGATAGAACACGTCCGTCAGTATAATAGTCATCGTTAACTCACTTTTCTGTCACTAATTCTGTCGCAAATAAAAAAAATCCACCGACGGAACACCGACGGTCTTACAGACGGATACGGGCGCAAAACAAATTCCCGCGGGAACATTACCGACGAACTAAATCCGTCTGAATTTTCAACGGTAATTACCGACAGATAATCCGTCGTTAATTATGGCATGCTGGTAATTGTGTGGTAACTCTCTTTGAAATACCGACGGATATTATTCGTCAGTAAAGTCGTCTGTATGTAATCACCGATGGAATATGTCTGTTGGTAATTATGGCATGGCTGGTAATTGTTTGGCAACTCTATGTGAAATACCGACGGATAATCGCCGCCGGTAAAGCCGCCGGTATCTATTTAAAATATATAAAAAATAATTTATTAATAGTAAAACTCTAATAAACAAATAAAATTGGATTAAACATTAAATAATATTCATCCAAATATTCATTACAAATTTAATGTGTTTAAAAAACAAAATTAAACTAGAATAGCAGCGGAGTTGGAGGAGGAGGAGGAGGCTGGTTGTTTCCGGGACCGTACGACCAAAAAGGCCCTGCACAAGTATTATCACCCATCTTTGATCTCATCTCCATGACTATGTGACGAAGCTCATTATAATTCGTCAAGAGTTGTTGATATTGTTGTTTCAAGGCAATGAGCTCCTGAGACTGGGTGCTCGATACTGATGGAGAGCTCCCAACGGTTGAGACACTATGAGCCGAACGCAAGTTTTCAGTCGTAGTGTTGGAGAGCTCGTAGACCCGATTTTTATCGGGTCCACCAGACGATCCCACCTCCATCCATAAATCTGGATCGAAATCTGGATGGGTCAAAGGATTGTCCCCATATCTCTCCCTCAACCGGCTATTATAAGTCTCCTGAAATTTTTTTTAAAAAATCATCATATGCAATTCAAGAGGCAATTCAAGAAAATAATAACTTACAAAATAAAATGAATGAACGAACATACCACAAAGTGCTGAGCACGGTTGTCCACAAACTACTGCACCCTTTTTTGACGGTCTTGACTCCGCACATGCATCTCTACAAACAGCTCCATTGGACTTGGCTCACGTCTAAGAGATGCAGCCTGTAAGGAAAAAATAGGTTGAAAGTTATTTAATAAGGAACGACAAATTAATTAATGATATATTTCATTAAAATTAATCTTACCATCCGCTTTGCATGTGCACTGAATAGGACGGATCCGCCAGTGTGTGCGGTCACCGAACCATGAATTTGCCGGATCCGGTTGTTGGCACCGGACTGTGAGCGCCGTGAGAACCGTTCTGAGGTCACGTGCTCAATATATGCCGTCCATATTTCCCCCGAGATGAATGGCGGTTTGAATTCCCGCCAAACCGCCACCTTGTTCCATCCTTCAAGACCGTTATCCCTCGCGTTTCTTTTTGATTTTTTTGGATGTCATACCAAAAATCACGCAACCTACTTCCATTGTAACAAATTAGAATTTAAAACATAAAATTATTAAACAAAAATAAATATTATTTTCGACGTTACCTAGTTGCCGCGTGATTCTCCATACCCTCCTCACAACATTATTGTTCGCCCTATCCCACTCAAATTTATTCTGTGTATATAAATAATTCATATAAAATAAAAATATTACAAGATATAAAATTATAAAAATTATTTATTAAAAATAAGCTGAAAATTAAAAACTAACACTGACCTGAAATCGCTTAAACCATGCATCGATATTAGGTTTCCACTCAGGATGTCTGGAAACCTGGCTCCATTGAAACAATGGAATCTCCATTGACGATTTAAACGCCAATGTTATAGCCTTTGTAGCCTCAATGTTTGTGAACCTGAAATTAAATAAAAGTAATAATATTAATTAGTTGTTCATAAATTAGTTGTTTATATATATATATATAAATTAAAACCTAAACAAACTTACATTGAGAGGTCATCCTTCCATTGTGCCTGGTGCTTGCGGGTGAATTGACCCTGCTGTGAAGGCACATCGCTTCTGCACTGTGAAACTGTGCTAGAAGAGGCAGCATCACAAGTTGGCGTAGATTCCTCGCCGTGATCAGCACCTAAGGATACGTCCTCCTCGGTGCTAGAAGAACTAGCTGCAACCATCTTCTGACGACGTGCTGTAGAATTCATTCTATGCATCTACACAAATTTATACGAATAATTACATAATTAACTTCGATTATTTTTAAAAAAAATTGACAGAGTCTCCCCTATACTGGGGGGTCCCAAGTTATCGACAAAATCATATTACACTTCCAATTTTATTTCACATCCCGATCCAATCATCCTGGATCTCAACCTAACTCATCATCATCAATGCAAAACATCTTATTCAGTAACATCATATAACAAAATTCAAGTAAAAGAATTAATTTCAACTATGAACATTCATTGTTAAATTTGTACTTAGAGTTACAAGCAATAGCAATGACAGGTAAACAATAATATCCTAAAATTAAGATAAACTAATTAAATTGAATTCTATATTTCAATTAACATTTAAAACATAAATTCAACAATAACAATTATAGCAATACAAACAATAATATTCTAAATTAAGATAAACTAATTAAATGTAATTCTATATATAAATTAACATTTTAAACATAAATTCAACAATAACAATTATAGCAATACAAACAATAATATCATAAAATTAATAAATAAAATGAAAAAAAACTAAAAAATACTATACAAAACAACCTAAACGCAAAACAAACAATACACAAAACTAAAAAACACTATATCAATTCAAAATAAATTTCGGAATAAAAAATGCTTACCTTAATAGTGTGTTGAATTTAATATTTTATTTACAAACAATACATAAAACAAAGAACACAAAAAAAAAATAATCATAATTAAAATAAAAAAAATACAAAGATAAAGAAAAAAGAATACCTACCTTTTAAAACTACCACCAAAATAATAAAATCTCTTAAAAAAGCCAAATAAAAACGGAGAGGAGAAAAGAAATGGAGAAGAAGAGAAACAGAGCTGAAAGAAAAAAATGAACCAAATGGGGGGAAGGGGGTGTTTTATATAACAATTTTTTCGATTGAATTACCGACGGACATTAATTGTTATCGGTGGCATTAAATTCCGTCGGTGTACCGTCGGAAATTAATTGATATGCGCACCAAAAAAGTTCAAAAATCCTGCTAGACTTTTCGATCCGTCGGTACTTGTGCCGACGGACACGCGTCTGACATGCGTGCGCTTCGGGATGTGGGTAATTCGTCGGTGATTCCATCGGTAATATACGTCGGTGATTGTGGCACAATCCCGTAAATGTTTTTTAACTCTCTGTGAAATACTGACGGGTTATAATTCGTCGGTGTACCCGTCGGTGAACCCGTAAATTTTTCTTATTTTTTTATGTAACCTTGTCACAAAATCTTGAATTGCAATCTTACAGCACACACAGCACAATAACAAGAGCTGACCATTAAAGAAGAATAAATATTTCATGTTCCAAATTATTACATTATAAAAATAAGGCTTTAGAACATGTTTAGTTAGTCGGAATTTTCATCTTCGTCCTCAATTAAATTGTTATTATCAGCTTCATCGCACTCTTCAATTTCGTTATCATCTTCTTCAACAATATTCTTTTGTCCACTAGTAGAGCTCAGAACAACATTCAACTCCTCTGCGTCAACATCAACAAGACTATCGTTGAAAACATGAAAATTTGAATTTTCTTCTAAGTCAATCGAAGGAGCAACTCGATATGGTTCAACCAACTCACTAGCTTGAAAGACTTAATCTATCACACTTGTGTCTTCGTTCTCATCCTGAACAACCTCGACATGACCCTTGGGTTTTGTTTTTAAAACGGATAACTAATCAAATCTTGATCAGTCTTTTCTAAAGGAAGGGGTGTATGTGTAATAAACTTGTTGGCATTGCTTTGCAAAAACAAAGACGTCGTTTACGTTACGGTGTCTAGCTTTTGAGTTGATTTCAACGAGACCATAGTGAGGATTTACTCTGATTTCTCTGTCAGTTGTGTCATACAAATAGCATTTGAATAAAAACACTTTATTCTGCTCGGGTATGATATTGCAGTTCGATGACCTCTTCCAATCTACCGTAGTAGTTAACTTCAAACTCACTAGAAGTCGATCCCTTAATACAAACACCGCTGTTGTATGTATTTCTTCCATGCCCGTATTCTTCAGTATGAAAGACATATCCATTGACAAAATTCCCCTTATAGCACTTGACTTTTCTTTCAGGGCCCAGGCTTAGTAAAGACAGTGAAATAGCAGCACTACCTCCCATTTGATAAACCTTGTAAATTAAATACAACAATAATCAATAAACAGATATTATGTAAAATTGACATACAATTAATTACATTGCAAGAGATAATGAGTTTGTGATAGGACTTACATGTGTTCTAAACCATATGCTAAATTATTCATCTTGTAATTGAAAGATCTGAGATTCGGTCAGCTGTGAGTTATTGGACAGTAAGTATCGTCGATGTTGCCTGCAAGGATGTTCCAAATTATATGAGTTTATGGTATCACAAAACATGAATAATACACTCTTGACAAAGTTTAAGTCGAACATCTACTTACTTAATAAAAGGTCTCAGCTCATCACAGTTAAATAGGACATAATTATGTGCTTGTCTGAACTCTATTTCAGACAAATATCTTCCCCTCACGACATTTTTAGGTGTGGGTCGTCCATGATTGAAGAATATTGACAAGTTCCCACTTAAAGGCACTTCACCACCATCATCATGCCGTGGAATACGATTGATCCTCGTTCTCAAATGAGGTTTGAAATAGTGTGAGATAAATGTTGAGATCTTCTCAACAATATAGGCCTCACATATTGACGCCTCAACATGCACCTTGTTTTTAACCTTTTTTTTAAGATTGAACAAGTACCTACATATATATATATATAATTAATAAAAAATTATCAATTAAAAAAATAAAAACAAAAACATTTAATTATGAATTACATAGCTCCTGTAATATCTAACCTCTCGAATGGATACATCCATCTGTACTGGACCGGTCCTCTAACTTTTACCTCAAATGGTAAATGTACGGGTAGATGCTCATTTGAGTCAAAAAATGATAGAGGGAATATCATCTCAAGTTTGCATATTGTCTCGACGATATTCTTTTCAAGCCTTTCAATGTGATCAACATTCAACTTGCTGGAGCATATATTTCTGAAGAAATGACTGATCTCCGTTAGTGCATCCCATATGCCCTTTGGCAACAAATCACGAAGAGCTAATGGGATGAGTGTTTACATAAACACATGGTAGTCATGACTCTTCATTCCACATAATTTGCATTCCTCCGTATTAACCAGCCTTGATATGTTCGAGGCATGTCCATCGGGGAAACGCAGACTCTTAAGCCATTTGTAGACTAGTAGTTGTGCGTTTTTCTCTAGCACGAAGCTTACTCTTGGTTTTGCGACCCGTGACCCATCACAAACCAACTCCATATTTCTACGGTTACAGAACAATGTTACATCAAATCTAGACTTAATGTTGTCCTTTGTCTTCCCCTTCACATCCATGATGGTATTGAAAATGTTCTCAAACACGTTCTTTTCAATGTGCATGACGTCAAGGTTATGGCGGAGAAGATTGGTCTTCCAATAAGGAAGCTCCCAAAAGATACTTCGCTTTACCCAATTATGGGTCAAACTAAAACCAGGAAACTTCTGCTTACTTGATTGGAGACCAAACACAATGTCATCGTACTCTGACACAACATCAAACAATTCTTCACCAAAAAGATGCGGGGGTGCAACATCCTTTTCAACTCTGCCAATAAAGAAATCATTTTTGTTCTTTCTATACCTGTGATTCGGCGGCAACAAATGACGGTGACAGTAAAAAAAAGAAGCTTTACCCCCGTTTGTTAGCGTGAATGCCTTGTTATTCTCCATACAGTATGGACATGCTAGCTTTCCATGCGTGCTCCAACCAGAAACCATTCCATAAGCTAGGAAATCATTGATAGTCCACATCAAAGCTGCTCTCATAACAAAATTATGTTTTCTCGAGATGTCATAAGTCAAAGCTCCAGAGGACCACAACTGTATCAACTCATCAATCAACGGACGAAGACAAACATCTATATTCGGCCCCGGACTGCTCGGACCTGGTATGACCATAGATAAAAACATGAACTTCAGTCTCATACATATCCCCGGTGGCAAGTTATAAACCGTCAGTATGACCAGCCAACAAGAATAAGGAGCAGCAAATGACCCAAATGGGTTGAATCTGTCTGTACACAACCCAAGACGCATGTTCCTTGATTCAGCTGAAAAGTGAGGATGCACACTGTTAAAGTGTTTCCATGCTTCACCGTTAGAAGGATGAACCATCACTCCATCAACCACATGATGTGATTGGTGCCATGTCATGTGCTCAGCAGTCCTTGGTGACATGAATAACCTTTGCAGTCTAGGTGTGATTGGGAAGTATCTAAGTTTTTTATATGCCACGAGAGTCTTCCCTTTACCATTTTGGGTTTGTAACGGGAATGCCCGCATGTCATGCACTCGGTCATCTTAGCATTTTCAAGGTAGTATAACATGCAGAAGTTAGGGGATATATCAATTTTCTAGTATCCTAAACCGAGGGGTTTCATCATGGACTTGGCAGCATAGAAGTTCTCTTTCAGCCTGTTCCCTTAAGATAAAATGCTTCTCGCCCATTTAATAATCTTGTCATAACCGGCCTCACTCAACCCGTGGTCTGACTTGATGTTGAATACTTATGCTACGGCTAATAATTTACTGTGGTTCGTGCAGCCATCCCATAATGGTTCGTCAGAATCTTTCAACAAATCAAAAAACCTTGCTGTATCTGCATTAGGTTCTTCTTCTACGATTGGACATTCCCTGACATTACCTTCACTCATTCTCATTGCATCCATAACCATATTCCTGTAAGGATTACTGTTCTCATTTCCAACTTCATGCATGTTGGTAGCACTAGAAGTTGACCCAACCACCTGTTCTTCCATGATCTCATCAGGAACAAATAGTTCTCCGTGTGCATACCAACACAGGTAATCCTCCATGAACCCTTTGGTTAGAAGATGCATCGTTACAACATCTTGATGCAGAAACTTTAAATTTTTACACTTCCTGCATGGACACCTAATACCGTCATCAGTAAAATTCCTCGGAATAGATGTTGTGAAATTAATAAAACCCTGAACACCGTTACAATAATCCATCCTCCGCAATCCTTGGGGTGAGTCCCGATACATCCATGAATGATCATCTATGACTTCTATTGAATCTCTATGAAACATAACAAAAATATTGGTTTTCCCCGACATAATCAAACAAACTAAAACAACACTTATGTTAAATATTTATTATTAATTATCAACTATCAACGTTCATACATACAAATTTATACATATATAAATTTACAGAAATCACAACTTTGAAATATAATTGATAACAATTAAAAAAGACCCGTTAAACAAGCTATTAATTATTTATTTCATCACAACACATTTAATTTGGTGTAATTCAAACAAAATTTCAACAATTTACAAACAAATATAATTTGACAAAATCTAAAACAAACTATAACAACTACAAAATTATACATTCATACTACAAGTTTCTTTGACAAATAAAAATCAAACAAGTACATACGTTAACAAAATACATATACTAAAAAAAACAATAAAATTCACATTTAAATGTTAAAACTAAAAAGGATAGATTTACTTCCAAAAAAAAATGATAAAATCCACAAGAAACGGATATTGTGACCACGTATAAGGTATAAGAAACTTGAGTGCTTGTGTTGAGAATAGTGGAGAGTTGGGGTGGGTGGTTGGCTGCAGTTTGGGAGGGGAGAGGTGGGATGGGAAAGAAAAAAAAGGAGAAACAGAGGAAGAGAATGGCGGCAGAGGGGGTGTATATCATGGTTTTCATCGATGGAATCACCGACGGAATGTATTTATCGGTGACAGTGCCATGTCACTGTACGACTATCTCAGTTTGAATCCCTCGGTCATTCCATCAGTAAAATCATCTAAAAAAACTCCACGTCACCACGCCGTTGCATCTTTCCAAACAAAATGTATAGTCCGTTGGAGTTACGGTCGGTATATACCGACGAAATATTTCTATCGGTATATACCGATTGTATCTCCGATGGAGTTAGTCCTTCGGTATATACCTACAGATTTTGAGACGGAATTTAGTCCGTTGGTAATAATTACCGACGAAATATTTCCGTCAGTAATTCCGTTGGTTTTCGCCGGTTTTCTGGTAGTGATTGCCGATGTTTGGCATGTAGGGGTTATATAGAATGAAGGCAAATGAAAAGGGGATTGTCAATAAAGAAGAGGTAGAAGGGTGTATAAGGGAAGTCATAGAAGGTGAAAGAGGGAATGAGATGAGAAGGAACTCTGAGAAATGGATGAAACTAGCCAAAACCGCAATAGATGAAAGTGGAAGCTCTGATAAGAATATTACGGAATTTGCAGCAGAACTTGCAAGGAAGTTTCATGAAACCAAATATTCAAAAGTGTAAAAGCCTACATATGCATGGCCTTAAAACTTGAAAATGCATCTGATGTAGTTTGCCTCAATCATAACTTGATTAAACATCCAACTTGTCGCACGTCAACCTGCGAGACGTCGGCTGATGATTTTTTGTTATGTTTGATTTGATTGGTTCTTTGGGAGTCGCCACCTAGTATTTAATTAAGGGCTACTAGGAAACCCGGGTGTACTAGTCTTGTAAGAGATTCACGGGTAAGGGACTGGTTGTAGTTATGGAAGATATTAGCACCCCTAACGCACCCTACCTAAGGTAAGCTGCTTCGTGGCTTTGATGTGTTAAAAAAGTTTTAAAAATTTTGTTCTTTTCAGTGACTATTAGAAATACAACTTACGTATAAGTTAATAATTCTGGACCGTGAGCAAATTAAAATATTAAATTCTTCTTTATTCTTTGCAATTTTATCATAAAAAAAATATAAACAACGCATTCACTTTCACTATATTTTTTTCTTTTTTACATACACACTACAAATTATAAAAATTCAACAACTAAACAAAAATTACATTAAACAATTTGAAAATTACAAAATAGACCCAAAACAAATCCATAACAGTGTTGGGAAGCCTTCTAGAACCACAGAAACAGTGCTAGAACAGTGGCGGCACGTTGCTCCATACACCACCGTCATTGGTGGGTTCATGGGCCGCCGAAAAAATCAAGTCAGGGGGGGTCTGTAACGGCTTCCTCCCCTCTTGCCTTCCTCGCCGACGGTGACCTGCAAAAACAATAAAATTGCAACAACCAATTGATTTTAGTTTTTTTCCTTGTTTTCATATCTGCTTCTCTCTTGGTTTCGCCTTCTTCGGATCTACTTCACCTTCGGGTTTGTTTGTTATGGGTTTTGTCTTCTTCTCCTCGGCTTCAGGTGGCAGGTCTGGTGGTTGTAGAGGGGGCGGCGATGACTGATGACCTTCACTCTTGTTGCTGCCTCGGTGGTTGGGTTCGCTGCGGGAGGAAGAAGGCGCTGCTGCACGGGGAAAGGGATGTCGTGGCTGGTTCGTCATTGAGGTCAACGGTGAGGTAATAAACGAGGTCTATAAGCTACTAAATCTCTAAGTGATGGCAGCGCTGTTAGGTGGAAGATTTCGAAGAAGAAGAGGAAAGACGACTTGGGTTCTGTGAGATGAGAGCGGCGGCTGAAGGAGGGTAGCGACCTGAGTAGGCTAAGGGAGAATCCAAAATTGCCAGGGTGGGTTGGTGAGAAGAAAGGAAACAGTGATGGATGGGAGCGGCGGCTTGGAGAAGATCAGAGGAAAGGGAAAGGGGTGCCGACGTCGCTCATTTGAAAAAAAAATGGGTTTAGGTTTAGGGTTTTTTTTTTTGTATTTTTCTACCCCTCTCTTTTTGTGTGTGTTGAAAACCAGTATTTATAGGCAAAATGTTGTTAGGTTTTAAAACTTGGTTCCTCAACTTTTTTTTTTGTAAATTTTGTTTTTTCTTATTTTTTGGATTTTTCTTATCAACATCGCCACGGATGAGGAAAATCGGTGATTAAAAATAAACGCGTTTAAGTCAAACGCATTCTAAAAACATTTGAAAATTTAAATTCTTTTGAGACGATGCTAAAAATGATGCAAATATAAAAAAAAGGTATTTTTTTGGATTTTCTTTGTTTTTCACTATTTTCAGATTTTTTCTAAAAATTTATGCAAAATGGATCAAAATTTGGGTAGCAACAGATGCCCCCTCTTTACAATGCTTACGAAGCAAAACTCCTCAATGTTTTGCATAGTACGCTTTGTAAAGAAAACTTGTCTCCCTAACTTGCTCAATATCCACTCATCTAAAGACCTTTTTTTTTATGTTTCTTTCTCTTTTCCTTCTCCTTTCTTTTTCTTCTTTCTTTCTTTCTCTCTTTTTTTTTCCCGTTAACCTGAGATCTCATCCGGCAATCCCCAAATATGTGTGGTTGGGCTAACCTGAGATCCCATCCGGCGATCCCCTTTAACCAGAACCAATAGCTGCGTGTGGTTGGGCTAACCTGAGATCCCATCCGGCGATCCCCTTTAACCAGAACCAAAATCCTGTGTGTGGTTGGGCTAACCTGAGATCCCATCCGGTGATCGCCTTTAACCAGAACCAAAATCTGTATGGCTGGGCTAACCTGAGATCCCATCCGGAGATCACCTTTAACTAGAACCAAAATCTGAGTGGTTGGGCTAACCTGAGATCCCATCCGACGATCCCCTTTAACCAGAACCAAAATCTGTGTGGTTGGGCTAACCTGAGATTCCATTCGGCGATCCCCTTTAACCAGAACCAATATCCTATGTGTGGTTGGGCTAACCTGAGATCCCATCCAATGATCCCCTTTAACCAGAACCAAAATCTGAGTGGTTGGGCTAACTTGAGATCCCATCTAGCGATCCCCTTTAACCAGAACCAATATCCTGTGTGTGGTTGGGCTAACCTGAGATCCCATCCGGCAATCCCTTTTAACCAGAACCAAAATCTGAGTGGTTGGGCTAACCTGAGTTCCCATTCGGGGATCCCCTTTAACCAGAACCAATATCCTGTGTGTGGTTGGGCTAACTTGAGATCCCATCCGGTGATCCCCTTTAACCAGAACCAAAATCTGAGTGGTTGGGCTAACCTGAGATCCCATCCGGCGATTCCCTTTAATCAGAACCAAAATCTGTGTGTGGTTGGGCTAACCTGAGATCCCATCCGGCGATCCCCTTTAATTAGAACCAAAATCTGTGTGTTCTTCCTGATGACAAGATTTGAACTTTCTTCTCTTGTTTTGAGAATTTTCTAATGGTAAGGTTCTTCTCATTTTTCCTCTTGATGATAAGGTTTAAATTCTTATTTATTTTTTTGTTATTTGAGAGAATTTTGTTGTTGGAGCCACTTTTTAGAGATGACACTTGTCGTTTTTGGTATTTCATTTGACGATAAACATTTGATAATGGTGGTTGTTTTCTTTAAACATCTTTGAGAAAGAAGATCGGGCTTCATTTAAAGAATTTTAGTTTTGTTAATTTGCAGTTTTTTAAATGATTTTGAGGTTGTTTTTGGTTATTATATGATTTGGCGGAGTGTTTGTGGTGTTTTTAAGTGAAAAATAAATTAATTTTTATTTTATTTTAATCTTTTTATTATTAAAGAAAAATTATACATGTACTATAAAAGTAAAAGGAAATGGTAAATTCTAGTAGAAATGATACTACTATAATTTTTGCTCTTTTTTTTGTTGCAGTGGGTATTGTAGTGATGACAAATATATATATTTTTGGATTTTTTAGACATATTTTTTTTTAGATTTTTTTCCTCTTTATAGTTGACATATTTATCACTTTAAACTAGGGCTATTTAATTTATAACCATTGTTTTTTGTTTTTATCTTTATTATTTTGTAATTTTTTTTATTTTTTCCTTTACACTATTTTTTAAAAAAACTATTATACAAATAATAAAAAGAAATGATGTTTCACTGTAGTAATTGCAATGTTGTCCCATTTTTATACTATGTTACAGAATAAAATTTAAAACTCTTTTCAAATCTCATAATACCTTTTGCAAGAATTTACAATTAATATTATTTGTGAACATATTAAACATTTTCTCTAAGTCACCTATGGTGATGAACATATAATTCATGTTAGACCCAATATCTACCCGTCTGTTACCCACATACCTCAGTTTATGAGAATAACTGCTTCATTTCATAAAAGAAATAACATAATATGTTTCAGTCTCATAAACTCTAATTAATATCTGATCTTAATATAACATTGATTATGAACATTTAGGAACAATGATTTAATGTAATATAAATCTCATAATTATAACAACTTTGTAATTTTCTTTGCAAAACACTTTTATTCCAGAAACTTTATATTCATTAATTAAATATTTGATGAATATTAAAAATAAATATATTTTTTTAATATTAAATATATTTATGTATAAAAAAATTAATATTACATATAACTAAGTGATTAACTATTTAAGAAATGGAAAGCCAGCTATACGGCTCTCAGTTGTTTATTACGAGGACCTTTACATTAAATTGTTTTCAAGCCGACACTATTTTAGGGTATAAAATATGCAAATCAAACTTGAACTACTAAAGGAGATTGACAAAATAGCATATTTGAGAAATAATTAGGACTTAATTGGTAAAATATATAGATTTGGGATGTAATTCTGAATTGATAAAAATGATGTTTTTTTCTTTTTAAAAAAACAAAAAACCTTAAAAGGGAATTGAATCTTCCAAATTTTTGTCAGAAATGGAAGGGCATAAAAAATAAAAAAAGAATAAATCGGCGACGTGGGAAAAGGGAGGAAAGTTTGGAAAATTACAAAAAGCCCCCATGTAATAAACTTAATTAATCGTGTAGAAAAGAAAAGAAGAATATATATATAAAGAAGGAAAGGGAAATCCAAAAGCTGCCAAATCAAAAACCCTCAAGTCAATACAAGACGGTAGCTAGGGACTCTTCATTTTGAATTTTCCAAGCCAATACATAGGAGAAAACATATACGGGGGTAGAGAAGTTGGACACTCCAAGTACCCTAACACTCTAACGAGCGTAAATAAAAACTCATATATGATTTAAGTATATTAAAAACACAATATAATACAATTATGTTTATAGAATTTTATTAACTAAAAATAAATCAACCTAAACAAATAATTTGCTGGTGTTTTATTGCTTATATTTTCTCGTTATTCCTAAAATATTCATCTAGATAATTATCATCCAAATAATTATTAGTGTTAATACCAATACCAAAATCAATATTATTAACATTAATAATACTACTAATTTCTACAATAGCTTATATCAACCCAACTCCCATTAAATTATTTATATTTTATTTAATACTTGTCAAGAAATTCATAGAGTTTGTTGTTATCTATTTTTAGGTTCCCACACAAAAATAAAAAAAATAATAAAAAAATAATTGGAGTGAGAAAAGGATGTTGGAATGCTGAAAAAAGGCCAAAATTGGTTGAGGAGGTTCAAAAATGCAAAAGGTTGAAATTTAACAGTATATTTTTGACTGATGGAAGCCTTGTTGACAAAGAAAATTCAAGTTGAGGAAGAAAAGTTTAAAATCAGATGTTTATGGACTCATTTAAATTTTATCTAAGGTTTAATTGAATTTATGGAGGGTTGGATTGTAAGAAAAATTGATTTTTAAGTCAATTTAGGTTTTTATTGGAAGAAATTAAAGTTCTAGAGTTCAATTATAATTTTGAAGAGTTGATTTGGCCAAATCAAGGGTTTAATTGCATAATTATTGAAGTTTGATGGCCAATTAGGGACTTAATTGAAATAATCCAAAACCAAGGACCAAACCGAAAAAAGGCACTTAAATCAAGGGATCTAATTAAACTTTTTCTAGGGGCTTGATCACAAAATTGCATTAACATCCAATGACCAAATCGAAAATATCATTTAAAGTTGCAAAACGGTGCCGTTTTATTCAACACTGTTTACTATCTTTTTTAGAAGACGTTACGTGAGCTAGTTGAGAAACGTTTGTAGCGCGATTTGCTTCAATCAAGGGGGCATGTTTCACGGCTACCATGATGCACGCCGACCATTACTCCATCCCTGCAACAACAAAGGGAAAACGCCTGCATCCTCTGGCTATAAAAGCCAGAGGATGTACTGCACTGGAAAAGGGAAAAGGAGGACACAAAAAAAAAAGGAGGGGGGAAAAAGAAACAAAAAGGGGAAAGACAACAGAAAAACACGCAGAGAAGAGGAAGAATAATGGTCGATTGGCCAGAATCAGCTCCCCAGGCCGCCACCACCAGCACCTCCACGAAGCAGCTGCAGAGAGGGAAGAACATTGTTGATAGAGGGAACAAAAGAAACAAAGAGAAGAAGCAATGCAGAAACAACAGAGAAGAGGAAGAGCGACCGCAGCAACACCACCGCCCAATCGGTCATTAGCATCACTGTCAACTCATCTATCCAAGCTCATCATCCCAGCAGCAGCCCCACCGCCTACCTTCCTCTTTGAACCACCACTTGGAAGAAGAAGCAGAGAAGCAAGGTGATAGAAAAAGAAGCAATGCAGAAACAAAAGAGATGAGGAAGAGCGACCGCAGCAACACCACCGCCCAACCGGTCACCAGCATTACCGTCAGCTCATCTATCCAAGCTCATCATCCCAGGTAATTCTTCCCCTTATCTCTGTTTACTGTTCATCTTCTTGCTTGCAGAATCACCGTCAGCTCATCTATCCAAGCTCATCATCCCAGGTAATTCTTCCCCTTATCTCTGTTTACTATTCATCTTTTTGCATGCAGAACGTGCTCTGTGCACGTTTTGCAAGCAAGAAAATAATTAACCGGTTACTGTGCACAGTAACCGGCTAATTAATTAACTGGTTACTATGCTCATGCATAGTAACCAGTCCATGTTTGTTTCGAGCTGGAACATCAGCCTAGCCCATGCGGCTGGGCTGAGTCTAGTCCTGTAGAAAGTAGGCTCTATTTTATTTTGGGCTGATTTCAGCCCAGTTTCTTTTTGGGTCGGGTCTGGCCTAGTAAAAAAATCAAAAAATAAAAGAGGTAATTTTCTTCAAAAAAATTATTTCAAAAACTTTTGTGATTTTCCCGCTCAATTTTCTAATGAATTTTGCTTAGTATTGGTTTGTATTTTTTATACTTTAAAGATACAAATTCGGTATTAAAATACCTGGTTTTCGTCAAAACATATAAAAAAATAAAATAAAAAATTATTTTGTTTTCTTTTAGTATCTAGGATTACGACCTTATACGTAAGACGTATTCCGAATATTAAATTCTTTTATTAACGTTAGAACGGTTAGGTTTTACCCGATAAGATAATGATCTCTTTACCGATGAGGAATTTTCTTAAACTATAGACGGACCAACAACTAGAAAACATGACAAGACCTTAGATTTTATCAGACAATAAAACAATGCAACTTACCTTAGGTAGGGTGTATTTGGGGTGCTAATACATTCCCTTTACGCAACTAGTCCCCATATCCGATCTCTGAGACCAGTTAGGGTTCCTAGTGACCAAAATACTAGGTGGCGACTCCCATTCTATTTTTCCACTAATAAAAGATAAGAAATCCTTGTCTCCCCACATTTGCTGTATTAGATACATGATTTGAGAGTGGACGTTTTCGCCGCGACGCTGCACACGTGCGACAGAGTTCAAATTCATGTCAGACTTTGTGTATATCAGTATAACTCAAACTATAGTATTGTTTTTTAGGGGAGATAAAACTTAAATAAAACAGGATCTTGAATCTTTTTAATTATATTAGTAAGAAATAAATTAAAAATTCGCTTTACTTAGGGTTTGTGCTTCTTTTCTTACACAGAAAGAAACTATATAATTAAAAACAACAAGAAAGATGTGGAGAAAAGAGAGAGCCAATTTATCAATAATAAATAAATAAATTGAAAGAAAATTAAAAGCAAAATAGGAGTCAAAATAAAAACAAGGAGAAGAATTGAAAAGCACCTATAGTGTATTTCCAGATGAATTGGTCAGCCGATGTATAAATACAAAAGATGAAATAAAAATTGTGATGTCACATGAAGAAAAGTAAAGATAAATAGCAAGACACGAGTCACTTCGCAAAAAAAAAAAAAACATTAATTAATCATGCAAGAAGCCTCTCCCTAGGCAAGAACAAAAAAAAAAAAGAAAAAAAAGAGTGAATTAAAATCAAAGTCGACATTAACTATTGAAATAAACAGTTTAATTGAGAAAGTCTATTTAGCTTCTAATTAGATGATCAACCCGTGATACGTTGTGGGTTGGTTTAATGTTTTTTTAATATAAAAAATATTTAGATATTATTAATGTTTTTTTAGTAAAAAAAATTTAAATTTTATAAGAATTGACTCGATATAACCTGGTTGAATTTACGAGTTCATAAACAACACATACAACCCATAAAAACATAATTTACTAAAAATAATTTCAAAATGACTTTTTTTTAATATTAAGATAACAATATAATGGATTGACTTGGTCAGTCCAGATTAACATGTTAAATTCACGATTTAGATTATGATAAACTCACAAAAAGAAAATCAAAATAAATTATGAAGCCTAATTCCCAATCAACTCAATATTGAAGGATAAAAATAAAAATAAATTAAAAAAAAGACCTAAAAAAATGACTCAAGTTAACTTGTCAAACCCGCAACATAGGTAATAAGATCGAGATAATCTCATGGAAAGCAAATGGAAACAAATTATGAATTTCAATTCCTAATCAGCTCAATGTTGAAAGATGATATTAAAAAATAACCTGATTTAATCCGCCAAATTTATGACCCGGGTTATCAGACCGATATAACCTAAAAAAAAACATGATTTAACCAAGGTTAACCAGCCAAATTCACGACTTTGATCATAAGATTGAGATAACTCTATATAAAGCAAATCAAAACAAAATATAAAACTCAATTTCCAATCGTCTTTGTCGGATCCAAAGTTGAATGATGAAATTTATAAAAATTCTAATTAAGAAAGTGACACAAAAAATGAGCCAAGTTAACCCGGGTTAACCTGTTAAGCACTATTACTGGGTTATGAGACTGAGATAACCTAATAAAGAGTAAACTGAAACAAATCAAAAATCTTAATTCTCAATCAAACACAACATTAAATGATGAGATTGAGGGGAAAAGCCAATTAAAAAAAATAATTGAGTGAATTTAGTTAACCTACCAAACCTGTGATCTGAGTCATGAGACGATGACAACCCAATAAAAAAAAATCCAATATTAAAGGACTCATGACCTGGGTTATGAGACCGAGATAACATCTTAGAAAGAAAATAAAAAAACAATATGATTTAACCGAGGTTAAAATACCAAAACTTGCGACCTTGATCGTGTGGCCATGATATCTCCATAAAAAATAAAAAAAATAAAAATTATAAAGCTTAAAACACTTTTAAAAAGCATCATTCATTGTAATTCCAATTATGCACAGATATACTGAAAACTGTTATACTCTTTATTCTTATAAAAAAAAAGGGGAAGATTTATACATTATTTTTATAACAGGTTCAATATTTTAGTGAGAAGAAAGAATGGTTTCCTATAAGTGCAATTATTTATCTAAAGAACCTAATTTTAAATTATCAATAAAACTAGGGATATTTACAAAAAAAATTCTTAAGGTTTGAAAGCATTTTTATTTTCCAACTGTAGTTTAAGAAATTACATTTTATATTTTAAGTAATTTTCCAACCGGAATTGAAAATAGGAATCCATTTCAGAGATTACCGTCACTCTAGGCAAGTGTTGTGCTGGGAAACAAGTTCTTCCCCGTAAGGTCATTCCGACCGAATTTGAGTCCAGTAATGGATGCCCTCTCATCCATTGTAGACCAGAAATAATAATAAAAAAAAAGGACTCTAGTTTTTCTTCTCTCCTCTTATCCTATCCCAACAACGATGGGCACTAAGATAATTTTGGCTAGCTTCCTTGCCATTAAAATCTCATATCATTTAAAATGGAATTCCTTGAGCAACACTAAATTCAATCTTGCTCCTTGTAGTATCATTTTAGTTTCTTTGCCATTTCAAGTTCTTCTGAGCACGATTCTTATAATTAGTTGGATGGTTTTTACTTGTACTAGTTTCCAACTCTTTCTTCTTCTTTTGACAAGAGACATGCGAATTCTAAATTGGGATGGAAGGAAAATGACATCCAAAAATTGTCTCAAGAAATGCTTGAAAGGGATTCGTGTTATGATAGCATTATTTTAGTTATGGATGTGAGGAAGAAATGAATACAAGGGAATTATATAAGGCATTATTGTAATTATAAATTATGATGACAATATATGTGTAATAGATAACTTGATTTCCTTCTATATAGATATCTTTTCTTTCTATGACAAAGATTTCTTCTACACTCCAGTTCTTAAGGTAAAACTGATGATGCCAAAAAATTGGTGGATGAGATGAGGGAGGATGGGTTGTTTGCAATATTCATTAGGTGTCTGCTTTGTGATGTGCTGATGGCAAAGATTGTGGGTTGTTTTGTGGGTTGGTTTGGGCTCTGTTTAGCGAGGAAGAGGGCTGCGATTCTAGGTAGATTTTGGGTTTTGAAGGAGGTTGAAATCTATGGTGATTTCTGGGTTTCTGTGATTTCGGCTCTGTTTTATTTTGTTCGTCTGACCCCTGCGTTCACTACAAGTCCTTGGTTCCTTTCCTCTTTCGTTGTAGTATATTTTATTGGTCTCGTTAGATCTCAAGAAAGATTGCAGGCTATGGTTTGTGTGTGTGCACGAGGAAGAGATAAAGATGTTCTTTGCATGTGAGTAGCTGCAATTGCTAAATGTCTCGTTATTTTACCAGTTAGATATTAATCAATATCGTAAGGCGGAGAGAGCAGTGTAAACCCAACCATTTTAATGTTAAAATGCTTCTTTTAAAGATGCATATAACCTGTTTGTTAAAATACTTGTTTGAAGCATCATAATATGTAATTATTATTTTGAGGATTTTAACTGTTATTTAGTTATTAAAATAAATATAATAAAAAACATGCAAATAATTATATATTTTTTATTAATTTTTTTTAGAATGTTAAATGCTAACGTTGATATAAAATCCAGGATATAAAATATAATTTTTTAAATTACAATAAAAAAAATCAAAACACAAGAACATATTAGGCTTGTTGTGTTGCAATCACACTGTTACTTTAGATATTTGGTAAACATGCGGTTGTTAAGAGTTTACATCTAACAGCTTGTTTTCAAGGAAAAAAAATAGGGAACTTGTTTTGGGCAGTTAATATATCATGTAGCTAATCAATTGATTATATATAGTATTGATTATATATAGTATGGATTATATTTATATAAAATATATTTATTATTAATTAAAATTTTTTATTTTTAATATTTAATTATATTTGATTAATGGATATAATGTTTGATTAATGAATTTAGAGTATAGATAAAGTTTATGGAACAAATATACTTTATATTAGAAATTATAAAATTGTTATAATTACGAGATTTTTATTACATCAAAGCATTGTTACTCAATATTCTATTAAGAGTGAACATTAATTAGAGTTATTGAGATCGATGCATATTATGTTCTTTCTTTTACGAAACAAAGTAGCTGCTATCATAAACTGGGATGTGAGATAATTGAAACTAATATGCATATGCTTGTCAGATGACATGTATACTGAACTGATTCGAAAGAGAATTTCACATGGAGAGATCATCTATGTTTATAGAAAAACTCAGGTAATAGTAGTGTAAGTGATCATTAGACTTGAGGTCACTAAGTTATCTCATATAGGAAGTGGTATGCTTTAATCCTGACTACACATTGTTCTAATTAAGGGTAACAAACGAGTAGATATTGAGCATACCATAAACTATATGATAATATTTGAGTAATCAAGAGAAAATTCATCATCCTAGGTGAATTAGAGAAAATATTCCATATGTTTTCAAATAGTATTGATTGTGAACTCATTAGCCAAGGTGGAATACGATTTGAAAAAAGTTTCAAATCTTATTCTAATAATCAATGACTATAGTGTTGAGAACAAAAATTGATTTAACAAAACAGACATATTCCATGCTATAATATCTAAATCAGAACATTCTTGAAGAAGAAATAATAATTACACTAAGAAACTCGTCACTGAAAGGTTAAGTCAAACCACTTATGACTTTTCTAATATTTTAGGGATCATGACAGGTTGCTAAACATTATATTTGATCTTCAAATATAAATTAATCAATTGTTGAATTGAAAATAAATTAAATTATTTAATTTATTTAATCCTACTTTATTTAGAATTTGAATATATAATTAGACCAATTTATTAGGGAACCTAATGGGTCACACACACAATAACTATTAGTCAGAAATTAAAATGGAATGATTAATCATGCGTGACTTGATTATAAATGAATTTTACAAATTTTCGGCTAGAATGTAATTAATATTGAGGATTACAGTTCTAGACTTAAAAGAAAATCAAGTAGGGATTTGATTGAATAAGTTTATAAAATTATAATAAAATAATATATGTGATATTATTTAAGGGGTAAATTGATATTTTTTTATTTATAGCGTTTTTAGGTTTCCTTATAAATAGAATGTTATGCCTTTTATTTTATGCACATGAAAATACAACAGTACAACACAAAAACACCCATATACAAAAGAAAATAGCTAGCACTCAAAGGTATAACAATTTCTCTCTTCTAAAAAGAATTTAGAAGATTTCTCGCTGATAGTTGGTGTCATAACCCAATTTTGGGTTATTCCCTAAAATTCACTTTTTTTCAAAATAAAAATAAATAAAATAAAATTAAGGCTAGCGACGTGAAGAAAACATACAAGGGAGGATTCCAAAAAATGCATAAAAACAAAGCTGCAATTTTGGAGAAATTTTAAGGCCTAATTGTACCCCATTATGCCCAAAAATAGAGAAACAATGCAAATTTAAGGTCAAATTAAATCCTTATTGGATGTATTTGCATAAAACTTAAGTCCAATGACATAATTAAATTTTTAATAAGCCAATTTGATTTAATCATGGACCAAATTAAAGTTTAATTATGTTTAAGAATTAATTTGGATCCAATTGAAGGATTTAATTAAGTGCAAAGACTTAATTATACTTTAAATGGGTCAAATTAATTTTATTTTGGGCTTAACTGGTAAAATATTAAATTTGAGGATCCAATTTGGGCTTAATTGAAAAGATTTGAATTTAAGAGACCAAATTTAATTTTTACCAAGTTAATTCATTGAAATCAGGGGTAAAATCGTAAGAAAATTGAAGTTTTGAGGTCATTTAGGGGTCAAATTGAAGATTTTCGCAGCCAACAACTAGTTTATAAAAGACGTCAAACTCTAGGGGCTTAATTGGTTGAAACCGGAGGTGAAATTGAAAAAATTGAAAGTTTAATGGTCAATTAGGGGTTAGATTGCATAAATCCGAGACCAAGGACCAAAGTGCAAAAGGCACTAAAATCCAGGGTTCAAATTGAAGTTCTACAGGGGCTAAATTGCACTAAATCAAAGGTTTAGGTTAATTAAGGGTGCAATTGAACAAATACGAAAGATGAAGGACTCAATTGAAGTTTGACGAAAATCACTTATTTAACCCAAAACGACACCCTTTTTGCATTAAAAAAAACAGAGAGAGGACCAGACGACGCGTTGTCTGGTCACTGTTCATTGTCTTCCCTAATTTTGCCCGAGAATGCTGCCCGGGTGGCTACTTTTCAGGTGCATTTAATGCATCATATGTCCACCAAAATTGACGACACATGAATCAAAATAGTCACTTGACATCCCTCTATCCCCGAGTATGGTCTGTTCAAGCATATTATCATTAAAACGACGTCAGCGCCGGTCTAAAGTAGCCAACTCAGGCAGCTTTGAATTGTCAGATTTGACAGTTCATGGTGCTTACTTGGAACCAACAGTTGAGATCCTTACCAACCAAACCAAGGGCTGAAATTTTTCCCATGTGAAGACAAGATTACCATTTTCTATTTTCTATAAATAGGGGTGGATTTCATGGCCTGAGCATGAAGGAAATCCGATCTAAAAATCATAAAAAACCAGCCTTCTCCTCCCCAGTTTTTTTTTCTGGAATGAGTTCTCTCTTCTTTCTTCTCTGCCGTGGCTTTCGGCCACCACCACTATCACTGTCGGCTTAACCACCATCCTCTCTACCACAAGCAACCGTCCGACTACCTAACATGGTGGTTACACCAACTCTCTCTCTCTCTCTCTCTCTCTCTCTCTCTCTCTCCTCTGCAACTTTTTCTTCTCCGTCTACTAGTGGCTAAGACCGGCCACCACCTCTGCCACAACCTCAACCACCACCGCACATCATCCTCCACGGCCAGACCACCACCGAGCCATGTAGCTTTCTTCTCTTCCCTTTCTTCTTCTTCTTCTTCTTCTTCTTCATCATCATCATCTTCACTGCCTCTGTTAACATAGGGAACAATAGATATGAATTATAATTCACGTCCACTATTCATGCAGTGAACGTTGGGTCTGGCCATTTCTGGCCCAGCCCAACTATATGGGTCGGACTCGACCCAGCCCTAAAAAGAAGAAAAAAATCTGTTAGGCCAAAATTTCCCATCAATTTTGCATAATATCAGGTTTGTATACTTACACCGTAAGATACAGATCTGATATTAAAATACCTGGTTTTCTCCTAAACTTTTCTAAAAAGAGTTAAAAAAAATTCAAAACTTTTAAATTAATTTTTCTTTTAAAAAAACAAAAACAAAAAACTATTTGTTTTTCATGCATAGGCCAAATCCTAAAATTTTCCTAGCATATTTTCTTAAAAAGACAAAAATTGCGTCTTTTTGATGTTTTAAAATGTAAAATGGATATCGTAACTAGTTTATGATTATCCATTAAGATTTGACCAAAATATCAAAAATCCTTTCACCAATTTTTTTAGGTTCCAGATATAGACTTTAATATTCTTTTATCAATTTAATATTAGGTGGCGACTCCTAAACATTAATAATAATTTTATAATTAAATCCAAAAACATTTCCCAACATATTACACCTTATCAAGAGGCACGATAAAAGCCTCTGTCGTCGTTAGACGATGTTGCGGCGTGACCCGTGACAGTTGATATAAATTATCATTAGAAACCAAACACTTAATTGATTTATGATCTTTGAGAACACAACTTTAAAATAAATATTGAAAGCTAAAAAGAAACATATAATTTAAGTATTTTTTATATAAATTCTAAACGATTCGAAATCTATCTGATGAGAATACAGAGACTTCTGAAAAAGGTGCTTAAAGTAGCCATCACCATGTTCAATTTTTTTGTTTGTAGCCAATTGTACGCATCAAACATTCAAAACGGACTTCTGCTGCTGATTTGATCTCCATTTGTGTCGGCCATGGCCGACAGGCGGCAATAGTCGAAATCTGAGTATTTGCTTTGGAAAGACGTGACAGTTACCAAGCACATGCATACAGATGTTTTTCACTAAACCTGGCCGGGCCTACACCGTTGAAATTTAGTAAAACGGACTTAGATCAACGGTCATCAGTGAGCAGATGAAGGGACTGCCTCGTATTTGGACTCCAGAGGCTCTCATGTTGTCTGGATCCCAACTCGGCAGGAATCTAAAACCAAGGGCAGTTAGGCAAATTACGGTTTGATGGTGGACCTTATGGACATTTGGTTGATTGATAGAAATGTTTATGACGTGTAGTTTCCTGGGTTGGTTTACACTATTATTTAGCAAGAATTAGGATCTGTACAACGAAATAGCAATTCATTGAGTCCTCGCAAATCATGTGCTGTCTTCAGAAATTATTCGAATTTGAGAGTCTTTTCGCAATTCACGTTCCTTTTTTTTAGAATTTTTAGAATTTTGTGCATAAAACAACAAAACAACATACTTGTGCATTGTTGCAGGAAACTATTGGGAAATGTCTTTAAACCCAGCTCATATGGTTATCCTTTAAATTAAACAAAACCAAGTGGAGATTTACTTGACGTTATCCGGTTAACTTGACAAATTTAAACACAAGCTAGAATACCGGTAAATACATAGCTTTACTTGGAAAAAATTTCAAAACAATATTATTTTTTAAATATTAAAAAAACGATATATTGGTTCGAATAGAGTCAACTCTTCAAATCTACGATCCAGGTCATGGACCAAATTGAGTTTCCTATGCATGCTCCAACCAGAAAGCATTCCATAAGCTGGAAAATCATTGATAGTCCATATCAAAACCACCCTCATAAGGAAATTTTGTTTCCTTGATATATCATTTAGAGCTCCGGAGGACCACAACTGCGTTAACTCATCAATTAACGGTCGAAGACAAACATCTATATTCCGCCTCGGGCTGCTTGGACCGGGTATGACAGTAGATAAAAACATGAACTCCGGCCTCATACACATTCCCAGTGGCAAGTTATAAACTGTAAGTATGACCATCCAACAAGAATAAAAAGCAGCAAATGACCCAAATGGGTTGAATCCGTCTGTACACAACCCAAGACGCACATTCCTTGATTCAACTGAAAAGTGAGGATGCACCCTGTTAAAGAGTTTCCACACTTCGCAGTCAGAAGGATGCACCATCACTCCATCAACCACATCATGTTCTTGGTGCCATGTCATGTGCTCAGCAGTCCTTGGTGACATGAATAACCTCTGCAGTCTAGGTGTGATCGGGAAGTATCTAAGTTTTTTATATGCCACTAGAGTCTTTCCCCTGCCAGTTCTAGGTTTGTAACGGGAATGCCCGCAAGTCATGCACTCGATCATCTCAGTATTTTCAAGGTAGTATAACATGCAGAAGTTATGACACATGTCAATTTTCTAGTATCCTAAACCGAGGGGTTTCACTATGGACTTCGCAACATAGAAGTTCTCTTTCAGCCTGTTCCCTTTAGGTAAAATGCTTATCGCCCATTCAATAATCTTGTCATACTCGGCCTCACTCAACCCGTGATCTAACTTGATGGTGAACATCTGTGCTACGGCCGATAATTTACTGTGGTTCGTGCAGCCATCCCATAATGGTTCGTCAAAATCTTTCAACAAATCAAAAAACATAACTACATCTGCATTAGGTTCTTCTTCTACGATTGGACATTGACTGACATTACTTTAATTCATTCTCATTGCATCCATAACCATATTTTTGTAAGGATTAGTGTTGTCATTTGCCGCTTCATGCACGTTGCTAGCACTAGAAGCAGACCCAATCACTGTTTCTCTCATTCTCCTTTTACTAACAAATACTTCTCTATGTGCATACCAATACTGGTAATTCTCCATAAACCCTTTGTGTAGAAGATGCATCATTACAACATCTGGATGCAGATATTTTTTATTTTGACACTTCCTGTATGGACACCTAATACTGCCTCCAGTAAAATTTCTGGGAATAGATGTTGCGAAATTAAAAAAACCCTGAACTCTGTTACAATAATCAACCCTTCGCAATCCTTGGGATGAATCTCGATACATCTATGAATGATCATCCACGACTTATATCGAACCTCTATAAAATTATGATGACATCATGTATTAATTAACTAAGTTAGGTAAATAAACTTGCAAAAATATTACTTTACCACTCCAACAAACCAATCACAACTTCTTATAAATATTAAATATTCATTATCATTTATCAACATTCATACAAATTAACATATATAAATTTACAGAAATTACCACTCCGCAATACCATTGATAAAACTTTAAACGGGCCAATTAAGCAAGCTATTAATCATTTCAAAACAACACATGTAATTCGGTAGTTCCATAAAGTTTTAACAATTTACAAACAAATACAATCTTACAAAATCTAAAACAAACCATAACAGGTATAAAATTATACATTCATATACTACAAGTTTGTTTGAGAAATAACAATAAAACATGTACATCTACTAACAAAATACATATACTAAAAAAACAATAAAATTGACATTTAATTAAATGTTAAAATTTAAAAAGATAGAATTACTTATAAAAATTGATAAAATCCGTCGGTAAATCAGAATACGGATGCTGTGACCACAAAACTTCAAGAATTATAACTTGTTGTGCTGAGATGAGGGAGATTTTTGTTTGGGGGGAAGGGAGGCTGGTTGTTTGCAGCTGAGGAGAGTTGGGATTAGGAAGAAGAAGGAGAAATAGGGGAGGAGAGGGTCGGCAGAAAGGACATATATTAACTTTTTCCGACAGTTTCACCGACAGCTTTTTCGTCGGTGATTCTGACGGAAAAATCGACATGTCACCGTACGGATCTGGTATTTCGAATCCCTCGGTGATTCCATCAGCATTTTAAACGGCGAACTGGTCACGTCACTGTACGACTGTCGTTTTGAATCCGTTGGTGATTCCGTTGGTAAAAATAACCTCGCCAAAACCTCCACGTTAGCGACCTGCCTTTTTTTTTTAATTTGAAAACTTTTCCGTCTGTAATTCAGTCGGTAACTACCGACAAAAAGTGTCCGTTGATAGTTACCGACTGAATTACGGACGGAAAAGTTTCCGTCGGTAATTTCGACCTCAAATTACCGATAGAAAAATTCCGTCGGTAAATCCGTTGCTATTTAGCGAATTTCTGGTAGTGATAATAATAAAATTAAGTGATTGCAGAAAAGAAACCAAATAAAATAAAATAAAATAAAATTTTGATTATGATGGATTTTACCATAAGAATGGTTATTTCTGAACAAAGTAAAAAGTAAATGATATTTAATAAAATATTGTTTTAAAAACATGTATATATGATATATTTTAAATTACTTAATTTTTAGAAAATTAAACTTAACAAAATAAAATAAAATAAAATGCCAAACACGAGCTTAGGTGGCATAACATGATGTAGCCTTCAAAAATAAGGCACGGCGTATGGGTCTGTCAGCCCAAACCTGTGTGCTTGAGTCATTATTTTGTTTTATTCAAATTTCAAAATGAGTTGATAATATGTTGTTTATCTTTTTTGTTTTATGAAAAAAAAGTAGGAGGCGACACATCATTTAGAGCCTAGAATTTAGTCACTATAAAGTCAAATGAGAAATTAAAGGTGTTATTTTTTATTAAAAAAATAATTTTTAATCAATTTTCACCTAATAAACATCTCTATAACCTCTCAAAACCAATCTATCAACCTAAAAAATGATCCAAAATGACTATAATTTTTTTTTAATTATACTCTATTCTTTCAATTACAGTTGTCTAGGTATTTGGTTGTAGCAGTCCACAATAACTATAAATGTTTTTTCAAATTTCTTTCTCAAACTTTTTTTTTCAATTAAAGCTTTTTTTGACCAATTTGTTAAAATTTATCCACAATAGATAAATTTCAACAAAAAAAGATCAAAGTATAAAATAAAGAGAAATCACAACCAATCTCAAAATTGCATAAAAAAGTTGTCTTGTTCACCTAATTTCCTTTCTCTTCCTTTATAGTCCTTTTTTTTTGTAATTTTAATTTTGATCCAAAAAATTATTTTATTCAATTTCTGGTCCATGTGTTTGAGAGAGGAGAGAGAAACTAACTGGAAAATGATGTAGAAGAGAGAAATTTATTGGTTGGTCATATTTCAAAACATAAAAAAGAACATTCTTAGTGTCAATGAGTTCTATTAAGTAAGGAAAGTTCCATTTAGGTAGTTTTAGACCTTGATCTTGTTTGAAAAGGTAAATCGAGATTCGAGAAGTTATTTTTAGATTTGTGTTGATTTTTTTTTTATACCATTTTCATGTTAATCTAATGTCACAAATGAGTTTATTTAAGTATTTAGAGTGTTTCTTAGGTGTTTTCAGGTGCAAAAATATTGAAAATAAGTTTTTTTAAAATGTTGGAGACTAACTTTTTCAGCCAATTAAACTAGCCGAAGATGAACTAGAGTGAATGTGTTGGTTGCCTTTATAGACAAGCATTGTATGTTTTTTTTTTTGAAAAAAAATTAGGCAAACTTTTTCAGCCAATTAAACTAGTCGAAGATGAACTAGAGTGAATGTGTTGGTTGCCTTTATAGACAAGCATTGTATGTTTTTTTTTTGAAAAAAAATTAGGCAAACCACACATTGTATGCCAAATTTGAAAAATAATTAAATAAAAAAAAACCAAGGCTAGGAGGCCTATATATCTGGGCTTTTTTTGAAGGCCCAATCAAGCTGGGCCACCTAAGCCTACTTGTTTTTTTTTTGTTCTTTGTTCTTTGATTTTTTTATTGGTTTTTTTTTAATTTTATCCTTCAATATTTAATTAATTTTGAATTAGTATTTATATTTTGTTTCAATTTGTTTTTTTATAGGTTTGTTGTGATCTCAAACAAAATTCTTAGTATTTGATCGGTGCTCAATTTTGCAAATGTATGTTTTTGTTATCGTATAATTAAATAAAAAATAGTTATAGAAAAAAACAAATTTATTAAACCAAGTGGAGTTTATGACCCGGACACAAGTTTGAGGGTTTAACTTGCATTGATTAGAAATTAAACTTCATAATTTATTTTGGTTTGCTTTCTATGGAGTTGTTGCAGTTTCAAACAAACATCGTAAGATTGAGCTAGTGCTCGATTTTGTGAGCATCTTTTTTTGTTATCACATAATTAAATAATATATATATATATATATATATATATATATATATATATATATATATATATGTATGTATATATATATATATGTTTAAAAATTTATTAAATCTAGTTAAATTCATGACCTAAGTCGTGGGTTTGACAAGTGAAGTTACAAAACTTGGATCGATATAATATATTATTATCTCAATATTAAAAAAAAATATTATCTTGAAATTTTTTAAAAACTAAACTAAATTTTTATTGATTATGCAAGCTCTTTATAAACTTGCTCATGTCAAGACAACTCTAGCATCTAGTAATTTGAAACCCCGAGCTTTGGTTCTACTATTTACGAGTAGCTAAGTCATGTTATAGCGGTTGAAGGTTAAGTAATAAAAGCAACCAATGCCATGTTGTTAAGCAAATGCAATTCCATTTGAACTTAGACTTCCGTTTCTTCACAAGGGAGGTAGTGCCTCTTGAAGGCACAACTGTATCGATAGGGTCAG
>Ga0325404_1000526_pt1 | contig 38304 bp, 17 predicted proteins | sample PopdelMetagenome_18_FD_205664 | JGI IMG/M metagenome (GOLD analysis project Ga0325404, IMG submission 205664) | Populus deltoides microbial communities from Bellville, Georgia, United States - Xylem-Control-R1 | ecosystem: Host-associated > Plants > Phyllosphere > Stem > Wood/Secondary xylem...
GCGACGACATCCTTCGCTAGAAAACCGTCTTTCGTGGCAGCGTTAGGAACATCACTGCATCCACTTCTAGTGTGTATGATACGTGTAGGCATAGGATGGTCGTACTGTCATAAGTGGCCGTGTCTTTTTCTTTTTCTTTTCTTTTCTCTTTCATCCCCTAAAACGTACACCTCAGTCATCTTTGTTTTTTGTATTTAAATTTTAGTTCTTATTCTTTTTATTTTTATTTTTGTTCTCAACCATTTTATGGAATTTTGGTTAGATTTCAATTTATTACTTTAATTACAATTTCTCATATATTATTTCTTCAAATTTAGCCTTATTCTTTTTATTTATAAATTTTTTTCATTTGCCTTTTTGTTTAAGTTTTATTGACTTTCAATTTCATCATTCAATCAAAGTTTATGATGTTTTTTTTTAATTGGTTCCTTATTCTTTTAATTTTTCTTTTTTATTACAGTTATATTTTTGTTAAATTTAACCCTCCAATCAAAGATTTTTTTTATTGCCATCTACTTTATTATTTATTTTGATTTTCACCCTCATTCCCTTAGTTTCAATTATTTTTTAGAACTTTTGGTGTAATTGTTTTTTTTTCTCGGTTTAATCCTTCAGTGTTTGATTTGCTAAGAATTGGGCTTTGCAATTATTTTATTTATGGTACTTCGGACTATTAACTCGGGTCACTTGTTTGAAAAGTTAACACAGGTTAACATCTTTCTTTTTTTACTTATTATTTTTTTATTTCATTATTCAACATTATTTTCTTAAGAAAAGATTGGGGCTATAACTCAAGTTCTCTGTCTTTCTTATTTTTTTTATTTTGCTTTTGGTTTCTTTTAATTAATGCCTTTTCTACATGTATTTTCTTTTTGAATATTTTTGTTAATTTATGTTTCAATTAATTTTCATTCTTTATGATCTTGTCTTTGTTTTTTTGTTTATTTAAACTTTTTTCAATAAAGGCTTTTCTTAGTTATTTTGTATTTTTTTAATTTTTAAAGATTTTGATTCATCTATAAATATTTTTGTAAGTTTTATTTAGATTAAATTTATTTTTAAAAATAAAAAATATTTATTTTTAGATAATATTTCTAATATGTGCAGCTTTGCATACTATTTCTTTCCTTTTATTTTTATTCAATCAATTTTCATGTATTTGTTTATTTCTATTATTGTTAAAATTTCATTTTGATAAACATAACCGGTGTTAAAAATGGATATATTATTTCATATATCTTGTTTTTATTGAAAAAAATATATAACCGACAGTTTAGAGCGAGTTAAGTAACTAGTGGAGAACTCTAAAAGGTGTAAGGGAAATATTGTTCCCCCACGCATCGTAAACTAAGACTCATAGACATTGTGGATTCACTATGCCCATGAGTTTTTTTTCCATCCCTTTTTTTTCTTTTTTCTTTTTCTCCTTTAAAGGTCTAATTGGAGGCTAATTTGGTTAAAATTGTTAAGGAATGGTGAAATTGAAAGACATATGACTAAAATTAAACATGCATAGAAGATATATGGTGTTTTCAAATTTTTTGTGAAATATTCAACTTAGTCCTCATTCTTTGCTAATAATAAGAATTAGGCCCCTTTAATTTTTGAAGTTTAAAAAAAAAATCAATTTTGATTAAAAACTGTCTCTGGTTTGAGAGATGAGAATGAAAGTTGTTGGATTCATGCAACGAAGAGATAAAAATGTCATTAACATCGTTTTCAACTACTAAAATGATCACTCTTTATGTCAAATAGTTCCATTTGACGAGGAGAGTTCAACTTATGTATTTTTTTTCTACCTCGAAAGTTTTAAAAACATATATGACCTCAAAAAGATTTTTGGTTCTTGGTTGCTTCTAGGTTTTGGGATTTTTTTTTAAGGCTATAAGTAGGTTTAACAAGTTTTAAAGGGTATTTCTACGATGTTTTCGGTCAAAAATAGATTTTTAAGTAAAAAAAACTTATGTTCTAATTTTCTAGCCATCACAATGGTTATAATCTAAAAAAGTTTAGCTGTTTGAGTTAATTTTAAAAAACAAATTAGGACAGATAGCATGTCATGTGCTCTATTTACAGTAAGAAAATAAATAAGGTCCAAGCTCATGCCCTTACTAATTGGGTCAAGAAGACTAACTTTGCTTGTCATGCACTTGATACTTTTTTTCTAATTTGTATTTTAATTGATGCTTTTTTTATATATATCTTTTCAAAATTATTTTTTATTTATATTTAAATTATACGTGTTCTATCTTTTATTTTATTTATATAGCCTCTTTGAAATAATAATTAGTTTTTAGTTATTTTATCTGCATTTAATTTTTGAAGACATTATTTTAATTTGTCTATAATTTTTTTATGTTTAATATAAATAAAAAAATATATTTTTGGATAATATTTTTAATATATGTAACTTTCATAATATTTTTTCTTATATTTTATTCAATAAATTTCACGTATATCTATTTTTATTATTATTTAATGAAATAAAAATTTAATTTTTATATTCAAAGTCATTCAAATCAGTCAGGTCAAAGGCCCATGTTATAAATAAAATATCTGAATCTATATATATCCATTGATTTTTTAATTTTATCTGCATTTATTGTTAATAATGTTTAAATTTTTTTAACATTCTTAATTATTTAATTGTATAAATATAGGTTTTTTAATTTATATTTATATTTTTTTACACACAAATAAGCTTTAGAAAAGTCTACGTGTAATATAGAGTGGCGGGGTGGTGAGGATAAAATAGCTAATATGGCTAAACGTGGCAAGGAATTATTGGGTAGGTGGTTGATTTGGCGTTTCAAAATAGAATATGTTGAAATGGGAAGAGACTATAAACAATAATAACTTAGGAAGGCGAGTATACCCGTTTATATATATATATATATTAAATTAATATTTTTTTAATATTTTAAAATTATTTTATATATTAATATCAAAAATAATTTTTTAAAAAATAAAATAATATTATTTTAAAAAATTTCTAAATAAAAAATACTTTAAAAAACATCATCCACACTTCCCAATACGCGAGGATGGAAAAACCAAGGTTGTCAATTCTGTTTCGGTAGGTATTTTTTTTTTTCAATTGAAATGAAATGTTTCAGTTTCGAAGTGTTTCGGCGTGCCGTTTCGGGGTTGTACTGTTTATATATATATATATATATATATTCAACAAACATAATTCAAATTTAAGATAAATTAATTATAAATTATGCAATACAAACATAATGCCAAACAAATATAATTTTAAAATTTAAAATATTTCTAAATAGTCAATATTAAATAGATTTTTAACTTAAAGCAATTCAACTTAAACAAAATATCAAAATATTATGAAAGTAAAATGTTTTAATATAAATATTTTAAATATAAAGTTAGGTTAATGTTATCAAGGCTAATGGAATCTAAAGCATCCTTTGTTTTGCTCAAATTCCTACAAAGTATAAACATGAAAAAAAAACAAAATGAATATAAACCATATATATTAGTGATAAATCTAATTTTAAAAAATTAATATTATTGTTAATAAAAATAATAATAATAATTTTCAATATTATTATTCATATCATTGTTATTGAAAATTGTAATGAAAAAGAACTTTTTATAATTGAGTGGTATAATTAATTAAATTGAATAAAATTTAATTTGATTCAATGATTTTTCAAAAGCGAAATAGAATATATAGAATGAAACAGAAATATTTTGGGTGAAATTTAGCTAAAAAATTTAAAACGAATCGAGATTTAAAATAAAATAAAATTTATTTTATTTTATTTTATTTTTTAAACTGATATAAAATATTTTGATTATTTCAAACAAGATAGAATGGAATTGACAATCTTGAAAAAACCGTCGCTACACAATTGAAAGTCCTGTACATTCAGGCTTCAGCGAGAGAGAGAGCAGAGACAGAATGAAGAAGACTTGAAAATAAAAACTAAATAAAAAAATGAGAAAAATAAGATGCGATTACCGATGCCTTCTTCTGATAGCAGCCATAGTCGCATTCTTCTACATCCAGGTAGGTAGGTCAGGTCGATTCTTCAATTCTTTTCTTCTTTTGTTACAGATGGATGCATCCATCCATCGTCAAGTTTCATAATGGTTGTGGAATTTCAGATGCGGCTATTTGCGACGCAATCAGAGTACGCAGATCGGCTTGCTGTTGCGCTTGAATCAGAGAATCATTGCACTTCTCAATCGCGATTACTTATTGATCAAATTAGCATTCACCAATCCAATATTGTTTCTCTTCAAGGTTTCTTTCCTTCTCTCTCTCTGTTTTTTAACCATTATTTGAACTGAATTTGATTTTTTTATATGAAATAATTTTCAGAACAAAATAGACGTCAAGCCGAAGAGTGTAGACAGCTCAAGGCGCTTCTCGATGATCTTGAAAGTATGTACCTCACCAAATTTTATCACTCACTTCATCTTCTAGACTAAGCTTTATGAATCCAGTTGTTTTACTGAGTGGCATTGGTTTCTGTTGATTCCTATTTATCTTGGTCTTTTTTTAGGTTGTTGGTGTTTGGTGTAAACAGTAATTTTTCTTTAGTGTTGATCCAAATTTATAAGAAATTTAGCGTTTTCTCAATGCTGATATTGCAGGAAAAGGCGTTCGAAAAGTGGTTGACAAGGCACAGGTACAGAACAGTGGACAATTTCTGAAGTTTGTTTTTTTTATATATATATATATGCCATTGCAGTCATCGCTTTAAATTATACAAGCTATTTTCTGCTTCATTTTTCAGGTACCAGTGGCAGCCGTTGTGATCATGGCCTGCAATCGTGCTGATTATTTACAACGGACAATTGAGTCTATTTTGAAGTATGTTTCGTGTTCATATAGTTTGTTTCTAGTGCATTTAACTCAATTCTAATCACCAGCTGACTGGTTTTCTAAGTTGACAGGTATCAAAGCTCTGTTGCTTCGAAGTATCCACTTTTTGTGTCTCAGGTACTCATATTAGCTTTTGTTTTTCCTTTTTTTTCAAAGTGCAAATTAGGTTTGCTTCTGAGCATGGCATGCACACCTACTATCCATAGATATATCGTATAAGAAAACTATATAGCTGGTTCTGTTTTTCTTTCAGTAATTTTTTTTCTCAAATTTTCAGGATGGATCAGACCCAAATGTAAGAAGCAAGGCTATGAGTTATGATCAGCTAATGTACATTCAGGTAAACTGTATTCTATGTATTTTTGTGTGTGCATGCAAGGTCCTTATCTATTATCTGGTATATATTTATGGTTGCTTGAATAGTATCTGTATATGATGTGGTATGTCAAGCTGTGTATTTGGAACATTTCTCATTCCAGTTGCAATGCTTGATTATTTTAGTTTCTTTTTCATTCATTTGCAGCACTTAGATTCTGAACCAGTACAAACAGAAAGACCTGGGGAATTGATTGCATACTACAAGATTGCAAGTAAGGAATGATTACTTCTTGTGTAATAGCTTTCTTCTCAAATTTACTAACTGAAATGTAAATCTTCTACAGGGCATTACAAATGGGCAATGGATCAATTATTCTACAAGCATAATTTCAGCCGAGTAATTATACTTGAAGGTGAACTTCTTCTCCTGCTGTGGAATCTCTATTCATGTCTTTCTTTTTATCTCTATATTCACTGAGAGAAATTATGTGCTAAAGTATTGCTTCTAAAACAGACGATATGGAAATCGCCCCCGATTTTTTTGATTACTTTGAGGCTGCTGCAGCCCTTCTTGAAAAGGATAAGTATGTTATTTTCCATGCCTCATATCTCCTACACATTAAATTTTAATATAAAAAGCTAGGGATCTTAGGTTTTCAGTAAGCTAGTTTCTTTCTCATTTGGTATCTAACCTGGTAGGTCCATCATGGCTGTTTCCTCATGGAATGACAATGGACAAAAGCAGTTTGTGAACGATCCTTGTAAGTTATTTTCTCATTTACTCCTTATACTACCACCTCTCCTCTCTAAACTGTACTCATGTGATGGGATATTTAACTTTCAATGAGCTCGGGCAGAATGTGTTTGGAAAAGGTTTTGGTAATGATTTGAGCAACAAACTTGAACTGCTTTTTGTTTCTGATCTGCTATTTGGTGTATTCTGCAGATGAACTTTATCGGTCAGATTTCTTTCCTGGACTTGGCTGGATGCTGACTAAATCTATTTGGGACGAACTATCCCCTAAATGGCCAAAAGCATATCCTTTTTTTAATTTGTCATATCATTTCGAAGTCTGGCTTTTATAGTGTGATTGAAGGCATTTCCCTTGACAAAAACTCACTTACTGGGATGATTGGTTGAGATTAAAGGAGAATCATAAAGGTCGACAGTTCATTCGTCCAGAAGTATGCCGAACATATAACTTCGGTGAGCATGTATGTATGTCTATCTATGTACTACTGCACTTATATTTCTTCTTAGTTGTTTGGATGCATCCGTGTCAGGCTGACATATTTAGAAAGTGTTGATTAATATTAATGTATTGAGAACCACTTGGCAGAAGCTAACAAATCAGTTGATTGATCATTGGATAACATGCAGGGGATGAAATACCATTTATTTTCATAATATCACAAAACAGAAGGTTAATGCAATAAAATGTCACCAAATATCAGAACCCAGACGTCTTTACCCTCTAATTGAGTGTGGATTTATGATCACAGGGCTCTAGTTTAGGGCAGTTTTTCCAGCAATATCTCCAGCCTATTAAACTGAACAATGTAAAGGTATTACGTATTCCACATTTTTTTCCCCTAGTTGAAGTGTCTGCACTTATAATGTATATCATTATCATTATAATGAATTTCACTTTTGCCTCTTCTTCAAAAGGTTGATTGGAAGGCAAAGGATTTAAGCTACCTGACAAAGGTAATGGGCAATTTTAATTCATGTGAAGTGAAGGAGCCCTAAAAGCCGATTCTAGTCAATAAATTATGTACTGCTGCTCTTCTCAGGACAATTATACAAAGCATTTTGCCAACATTGTGAGAAAAGCTAAACCTGTCCATGGAACTGATGCTGTTCTTAAGGCCTATAATATAGAGGGTGATGTGCGTATCCAGTACAGGGACCAACCGGACTTTGAATGGATTGCACACCAGTTTGGTATTTTTGAAGAGTGGAAGGTATTTCTGCTCTAACTTCGATAAAGTTATGCAAAATGGAATGAAACTAGAAAATTCTTCTCTTTATTTTGTGCTCTTGGGCAAATCGCTTGGATTAAGTAGCTCCTCCTATCATGTTATCACATTTCACTATTCGGTGACATGTTTAGTGCAACAGTTGATAATCCTATCTGTGTTGCACTGCGCCGTGCTCATGTATGCTCACTCTTGTTCGCTCTACTTTTCTGCATTCAGAATCAGATATCTTTTTACCATTTTTGAAAACAATTGTGCCCTCAATTGATTTTTTTCCTTTCCATTCCTAGGATGGAATACCAAGGACATCATTTAAAGGAGTAGTTGTTTTCAGATACCATACAACAAGACGTATATTCCTTGTTGGTCCAGATTCTCTGAGGCAACTTGGGATCGAAGATGCTTGAGACTATATGAAAAGAGAGATCATGCACTGTTAGTTCCATTTAGTTTGTTTTTGATCTTTAAATTAACGGAGCTCAAAGAAGGAAATGTGTGTAAATTTGGGTCGTCAGAGATCCACACACTCAGGCTACACACCGGAGCCAGCCAGACACGAGCGTAGTTGATCCTAAACGACATAAAGGAATCAGCTTCTATTGAACGTGCTTTTATGGACCCCTGTGTACCATCTTTGTGTCATATTTACATCTGATGATTGTGTGAGATGCTTAATTCCCGTGCTCCTCGATTGGTGGAAATGCCCATGAATTTTGTAGTCTCCATCAAAGACTTTGTTGTTACTAACGCTTTGCTTAACCAATACATGCCAGATGGTCATTGACTTGCGACTGTCTCTTGATTAATGATGTTTTAAAAGACAACATACCGACCCCACTCTTATGTATGGTTCAAAAAAACAAGGATTTGTTTCGAGTTCCATAAACGACGATCACGCGGTTGGAAATCTAAGAGAAGGGTGATCGATGAAAATGTACGTCTTCAACACTTTATTTTTAGTTCAAAATTTTAAAAGGTGTGATTAAATTAATATTATTTATTGGTTTGGAATGGTGTTGTGTTTTGTGTTTTGTGTTTTTTGTTTACTTTTTTTTAATAATATTAGTTTGTTTTGGAAATTACAAATTGTAAATTTAATGTTTTTTTTTTTTTTAACTTTCAATTAGATTTATTAAAAGTAGAGTTTTGTTTTTTTTTTAATTGTTTTCTTTGTATTTATTTTGATTTTATAATTTAGGTCATGAATTTAACAAATTAATCCAGATTGACTTAAATTATTTTTAGGTCGTGTTTTTAAATTAATTTTTTTTAATTTCATCCTTTAAATTATAATGGTTGAAAATTAAATCTTATAATTATTTTTTTTCAGGGTTATATCTCAATCTCCTAATCCAAATAATAAGTTTTACAGGTTAATTTTGGTTATTTTTTTTAATTTCACCTTTCAATAACTCAATTATTATTTTATTTTATCTTTTAGCAACTTTATTTTTTTAAAAAAATTTAACCTTTAATATTAAATTATTTAAAAATTAAATCGAATGTTCGTGGGCCATGGACCATTGATGGCGAATGTTCAATAGCTTCCTCATCTTCCACCATTCACAGTGAGTATAGTTTCTTATTCTTACATTTGTGTCCAGGTATAAGCCTGTCATCACATTAGAAACATCGGCCTTTGGCCTTCGGTAAGGGTTTGCAGACAGCCCTGGGCAGTTCTTTCTTTCCCTCTTCTCTTGAATTCTTGATTGCTGTCTACTTCTAATATCCACTTTTTCTACGAGAAATCAGATTCAAAAATATGGAATGCTACACTTACTGACGCGAGGACAAAATAGATCTGATCTCCCTAGACAAGGGGGTCCAAACTGTGATGACACAGGCATGGCCAATCAGGACTGTTGAAGAACATTCGACATCAATGGTCCATGGCCCTTGCAGCAGGAATCTCAGGGTGTAATGCTCTCTTGTAAGATTGAAATCTAAATCATAAGTGACTCCAGTTTCTCAACTGACCCACGTAGCTTCTCTTGCGAGAACTGTATTCTAGTATTTTCGCCTCCTGCTTTTTCTTCCAAAACATTTTTTCGTTTCCTTTCATATATTCGAAGATAATGTCCCCTGTTTCCAAATTTCCATAAACATTAATAACTTCGGAGCAGTTTTGGGCACTCTTATTAAACCCGGCTACGGGTTGACCTGGTAATTAGACCGGTTCTAGAATTAGAAAAATATTTTATTTTTTTAATGTGGGATTTAAAATCTTTTATATATACTCTGTATTTCTAAGAAAAAAATTATTTTTTCAATGTGAGATTTGAAGTCTTTCCATATATATATATATTTTATGTTCATAAGAAAAAAATTGTGTTTTTTTAATATGAAATTTGAAACTTTTTAGTATATATACTCTATGTTCCTGAAAAAAAAATTATTTTTTCAATGTGGGATTTGAAGTCATTTCGTATATATACTCTATGTTCACAAAAAAAAATTATATTTTTTGAATGTGGGATAAAAAAAATTTTGGTTTAAATACTTAAACTTAAAAAAATAACATGATATTTTTTCAATGTGGGATTTGAAGTCATTTCGTATATATACTCCATGTTCACAAGAAAAAAATTATATTTTTTCAATGTAGGATAAAAAAAATTTTTGTTTAAATACTTAAACTTAAAAGAATAACATGATATTTTTTCAATGTGGGATTTCTAGTTCTTTAATATATATATATTCTATGTTCATAAGAAAGAAGTTATTTTTTAAATGTAGGATTTGAAGCATTTTAGTATATATATACTCTATTTCACAAGAAAAAAGTTATGTTTTTTCAATGTGGGATAAAAAAACTTTTTAAAATATTCTTTTAAACTTCATTATTTATAACATGTATAACTTATATTCACATGATTTTTTTTTTAATTTTTTCATATGAAATATTAAAACTTTAAATATATTTTTTTAATTTTTCCGGGTTGACCCATGAAATCCAGGACTCAGCTCCTTGGCCAGATCAACCTCCGGGCCGGGTTTAATAACTATGGTTTTGGGAATGTCGTGTTTAATAAAAATTTTAATTTTTTTTGTTTAAAATTAATTTTTTATATTTTTAGATTATTTTGATACTCTAATATAAAAAATAAATTTTAAAAAATTAAAAAAAATATTTTACTATATTTTCAAATAAAAAATATTTTGACAAGCAATTGCTACCCCTAACACAAAACTCCAATTCATGGTAAAAAGTGTCCTTTCCTTGTAATAAGGGCCGATGTGCTTGAAATTATTGTTGAGGTGCTAATATGACTATCAAACGTTTTTGGAGGACTGCATAAAAGAGTTTACCTCATGAACTGAGAGACAAGAGACCTACCCCCTCAGCGCCGTTGTCTCTTTGGAAAATAAATTAAGAATGGGAATCTAAAACGCTCTCTGTGTTTTGACCCCCTGAAGAGCAACCACCTTTGTCTCTACGACAGAAAATGGCAATCTGTTTTCTTTCTCCTTTGAAACCCATAACCCCAACAACTTCCTTAACAACAAGCCTTAATCCTAAAAAACCAAACATCCTTCGCTGTAACTTTTCTCTGCCCATCATCACAACCACCGAACCTGAACCCGTTTTCACCTCCGTTAGATCCTTCGCACCCGCCACCGTCGCCAATCTTGGCCCTGGCTTCGATTTCCTCGGATGCGCTGTTGATGGCCTCGGCGACTTCGTCTCTCTCCGTGTCGACCCCTCGGTCCACCCCGGCGAGCTCTCCATCTCCGATATTTCAGGCACAAAAAATCTCTCCAAAAACCCTCTCAACAACTGTGCTGGCATCGCCGCCATTGCGACCATGAAGATGCTCAACATTCGCTCTGTGGGTCTCTCTCTTTCCCTCGAAAAGGGCCTTCCTTTAGGATCCGGACTCGGATCCAGCGCTGCCAGTGCTGCTGCGGCTGCTGTGGCGGTGAATGAGCTGTTTGGAAGGAAGTTGGAGGTGAAAGATCTGGTATTGGCTGGATTGGAATCTGAAGCTAAAGTTTCAGGTTACCATGCTGATAATATAGCACCAGCAATAATGGGTGGTTTTGTTTTGATTAGAAGTTATGATCCATTAGAGTTAATGAGTTTACAATTCCCCGTTGAAAAAGACTTGATCTTTGTGCTTGTTAGTCCTGATTTTGAAGCCCCAACTAAGAAAATGAGGGCTGCATTGCCTGCTGAAATAGGGATGTCACACCATGTGTGGAATTGTAGTCAAGCTGGGGCTTTAGTGGCTTCAGTGCTGCAAGGGGATTTGGTGGGGTTAGGGAAGGCACTGTCAAATGACAAAATTGTGGAGCCTAAAAGGGCTCCTCTGATTCCTGGTATGGTAGGGGTTAAGAAGGCGGCTCTGGAGGCAGGGGCTTTTGGATGTACCATTAGTGGGGCAGGACCGACAGCGGTGGCTGTGGTGAATAGTGAGGATAGAGGGATGGAAGTTGGGGAGAGAATGGTGGAGGCTTTTTGGAAAGAAGGGAATTTGAAGGCTGTTGCTATGGTTAAGAGGCTGGATAGAGTTGGTGCTAGACTAGTTGGTAGTGTTCCTAGATGATGCTGGTTTTGATCTGGTGTGAGATAATAAGTTTAAACAGCAGTAAACATCCAGTCACCAGGCAAACAAGTAGAGGGGAGAGCTTTTTTGGTTTTGTTTTGCTTCAGTGTTAAACTGTTAATGAATGCAGCTGCTTTGATGAATAAACCTCACATGTTTTTGCTCTCTTTTATGAATGCAATTGTGGGTTCTCGTCTGTCATTGATAATCTTGTTAGAATTTGTTCATGCCAACATTCCTTCATTTGTGTGCGTGTGGGGTCGTATATTTTCGATTTTAAACTAGTTCATAAGATATTGCTTTGGGGAAATCACTTTGATTGAAACCTCACAATGGATCTCCATTAAAGAGCAGATGGTATAGATGCCATGGTTCTGCCTATTTATGCCCCACGCATAAGAAGACCCTACTCGACTCTTCCAACTCGTAAATAAATAAATCCCTTTGTATTTCTCATACCTCATTGATCATCCCACTCTTTATCTTACATGACGAGGAGCATGAAAAAAAAATGTCAACACGCGAGGAGGAAAGAACCTTGAGAGTCTTGTAAAATAAAATCATAACAAAAGGGAGGGGGGAAAGGATGGTGTGCTTTTTCTACAAAAATATAAACTTAACAAATCAAGCGACAGTCAAAACTTTTTCTATCCATAGGTGCTTGGATTCAGTTTTCTTTGGCAGCTGCAACCTGCTTTGCACCAACAGCGAAAAACTCTGATATCACTTCCAGAGGCATGCCCTTGGTCTCTGGAACCTTCAAGTAGACGAACACGAATGATATGACGCAGACGACTGCATACAAGCCAAAAACACCAGCGAGGCCAACAGATTTGAGCATCACTGGGAGTGTATACGTCACAATGATGTCGCAAATCCAGAATGTAAGGGCGCATATGGCTATGCAAAGGCCACGAACACGAGTAGGGAAGATCTCCGCACATAGTATGTTAGGAATTGGCCCAAAACCCATGACGAAGAAACAGAAGTAGAGCACAACGCTAACAGTTGAGATTGATGCATTTACAACACCGCCCAAATCCACCATGCTTCCAAGGACTAACAAAATGAGTGATACGATCAACACAGGGATAGTTGTGAGCAGCAAAGTCCTGCACAACGCAACAGCAGTGAAGACAGGAAAAAAGGGTAACAACACAAGGGTATTGCTTTTCTTTTCTTTTTCTTTAAATTCCATTAGTATTTTGCAATTTTTTTCATCTAGAAGATACATGAAATTGAGTCCAGACGATGAGAACTTGTATTTCCCCCCTATTTCATTAGGCCCTAAACATTAACCGGTGAGAAGATTACAAATTGTTGGTTCAAGAAATGATTGCCTTTTGGGCTTAGCCTTGGACGCATCATTGCCCATCAGTAATCCTCATCACAACAAAAATTTTGTGGATTTAAAGAATATATGCTACAATTGCATAGGAAATAGTCAAGGAAAAGAAGAAATGGAAGTACCTTCTCCCGGAGATATCCATGAGCCTCATGGCAACAGCTATACAGGGGAGCATCAACAAGGTTGTAATGGCGCTGATAAGCAGAGATGTAGAAGCTGAACTAAGGCCCAGGTTTGAGAGAAGAACTCCAACTCCTGCCTGCTCAAGAATTTGAGGAGTATAGTAGAGAACCCCATTTATGCCAGCAAACTGCATAGGCACACAAATGCAGAAGCCAACTTATGCAAAAGTGAAAAAAAAAAACCTTAAAGTAGTATAATGTCTCCATTAACAAATTCACTATGCTTCAAACTTGAAGGCATAGTTGTCAAAGGGAAAGGAAGAAAATGATGGTTTGAGACTGAGATATCCATTGGTTTAAAACCATCCCTGCTATTAAAGTTTAGAAAATCTCCCTCTTGAAGAAAACAGAACAAATTCCAAGATCAGTTTGCTACCATTATACCAACAGAGTAGCAGTGAATTAACTTCATAACAAAAAACCAACAAGATCAGTAATTGTTACCTGCTGAAGTATTTGAAGTCCCACCCCAACAGCTAAGGCATGCTTGACACCTGGTTCAAAAAGATCTCTCCAGCTTGGTCCTCTAGCCACAGTTTCCGATGGGTGGACCATAGCTGGTCCAACTGGATGCTGATTCAAAAGCTCCTTGGGATAAAGAGCTGACTGGCTCACCAAAGCAGCAGCCTGGACGTAATCAGCGTCTGGATGGCCATCGGTACCATTCAGAGAAACCAGAGATCCACGCCGAGAACCAGGGGCACCCCCTTGATGCAAATAAATTCTTTTAAAGCCTCCTTCCTTTCCATCTTGGTCTTCTCTCTCGGACCATTTCCATGCAAGCTGCCAACCACCACCAATCCCTGTGCTACCACCTGGCTCTCCATCATTTCCAGGAATCAGACTCCCGTGTCTCGTGTTTGCCATGCTTCCATTGCCTGGTGGGGCCATGTCCTTATCCATGCTTGTTGTCTGGCGAGAGATCAATGGACTCTGCAAATTGTCATCAGAATCACCGGCATCACCATCAGATGCATAATCCTCGCCTTCTCTGGCGTGGCTCTCCACATCCCAATCTTCATTTCTAGGTTGATTCTCTCCTACATTGAACATGCTGCCAAAGTGCGGAAAAAGCATGCTTCTCATGCTTCCTTGTTCAGGGAGCTTCTCGTGGACGCTACCAAAGAGGGTCACAAGAGGATCCATGAGAGGTACATTCTGGTTTGCCATGCTTCCACGCCTAGATACAAGACCAATAGCACTCTGCCCACTGACAGGTCTGGCAACCCAACTGAGACCTTGTTCAGATCCATATAACTTGATCTGATCCTTGTCAGCGGATATATCATGTTCATCAGTGAAATCATTGGCTGGGCCAATTATGTACTCCTCTATTGATGTGTCAGCCCCAACTCCAAGTCCCTCAACCAGTAAAGCCAGCTCACCTGTTCGTTCAAACAAGATTAGTACACCATGAATAGGATATTTCCATCACTACCAATTTGTGAGAATAAACATACTAAAATGTAGTGAGTGATTTTACACCATTTCCGCCAAACATGACAGAATACTCAAACTTCAATGCAGAAACAGTAGAGAAGTAAGAGGAAACACTGCAACATTAGCACCATATAAGCAACAAAGAGAAAAATAAATAAGAAATAAATAGACTCTAGTCACCAATCATCTATTGAGTTGTTGTAAATTCAAACACATGGTTCTCTCCTTTAGAAATGCTAAAAGAAAGAGAAATGTAATGCTTTGACTTAAATTCTGATAGAAGAAAATACATGACATGTGGAGTCGCTTAGCAAGGTTTCAGAGGACGTGAAAATGCAAGAGAGAGGAAGACTCAATGAAGAAGAGATTGAAAGAGAATTCCCGCACCACATGTGGTAGAGACAGTTAAGTTTAGAGTATTTTGTAAGGCAAACAACATTAGAGGAAGCATGGTGCAATTATGAACCGTAGGAGCTATAACTAGCATACGATTAGCTATGAAAGAATATGGAGCTACAGAATTCTATATAAAGCAGCAGCTACAATATGGCATAAGTACAGGTATGTTGTCCATGAAATCAAAATGCTGTTCTCTTAAAACTGAATACATTATATTTGATGGCACTGGTTTTGTAAAGCAAACACAGAAGAGAAAGAACAGAACAGATTACAGCCAAGCAGATTTCTACAAACTTCCTAAAAATGACTATCATAGGCATTGCTCTATGATATGTTTAATAGGCACACTATTGCAATTGGTCAATAGAACAACAAAAGCATGAATCACCCTCTAAAGGTAACAAATTTACTCTGTCTACTGAAATCTTGCTGCCATTTTCCAAGTTTTTGTACAATTAACGAAATCGAACAAGAACCTCATGATCCTTCTTGCAATTTATGATATGATATGATATGATTTGTATTTTATTAATATTATCCATTATCTAGTTAATGGGGACTAGAATAAGTTTCATTATATTGCAAGGAGTAGAATAGGAAGTGAGCCGAAGCAAAAATAAACAGGAAAATAATTTGTAAACGCGTTGTGCTTAGTAAATTTAGTCTAACAACTCAGCGTCAGTGAAAGCAAAACAAATGAAGGCCAAACTGTCAAAGAGAATGATGATCCAAATACAGAAATGGATTGTTTTCCAGCTTTATATAAAGCTGAGCCAAAGGATATACAAAGAATGGTTGCTTCAACAGGAAGCATAGCACATGAAAGAACGGAAGCTCTTAAATTTCAGACCTAAAATCACCCCACATTGAACAGCGAACTTTCATTTGATAACTGATAAAGAATCTATGCGTGCAACTTTTCATAAACAAAATTCCAACAAATTTTTTATTTTGCTGGGACAAATTTCTGCATCCACTAAATTCCCAAAACTATACTTTTTTCCTGCAGAAAGCTTTTACCTTACGTGTCATGTCGCCCGTCACTAGGCATATCAAAACAATATTGCTATTAAACTCAATACCCATGCAGATCATATTTCGCATCACCAGAAAAAAGTAACTTCTAAAGAGGCAAAGCAGAGAGGGCTAACCAGCGACATCTTCCCTGCCACGGAGCCTCTGCAGAACCTTCTTGGCCTCAAGCATCCGCCCTTTGCTCACAAGCCACCTTGGAGACTCAGGCAAGAAAAATACAGTCAATAGGAAATAGATAATAGAGGGAATAAAAAGAACTCCAAGCATCAATCTCCAACTTGGAGCCTCCATCAAGGACATTCCAAACACCATGCAATATGAGAGAAACATTCCACCAGATCCAGTGAACTGAGGAAGGGTATTCAACAACCCCCTTATTTCAGATGGTGCCGTCTCAGATATATAAACTGGAATTAGAGTAACTGCCAAACCAATGCCAAATCCATCCAAGAGCCTTGCCAGAAGAAGAACATAAACATTGGGAGACCATAGCATTATAAGACCACTAACGAAATAAAGTACAGATGAGATTATCAGCAACGGACGGCGGCCTAGCAAATCAGATATGGGTCCAGAGCACATAGTAATTAAAGTGGCTCCAACAAGTGACATAGCCACGATTAGTCCTTCTATAGCTGGTTCACTTTCCAAATGAAATTCCTTTTTTATGTATAAAACAGCCCCTGCAGCGGCAAAGGAAAACAGAAAATGACTTAAATCACTCTGCCCAAACATTCATGGCTCTAATTCAGAAGGTCAATTCAAGCAAGATCCAATTATAAACCATTAAAGATAAGCAAATATCGGTTACTATAAGTCGATCACAAAAACAACTCAAAGCTTGAAAGTGATCATTTCTTGTGCAAAGAACTACCTTTAAAACCTGAAGAAACCTTAAAGCATTTTAGGCCATGACAGATAAGGTAGGAAATAGATGATCAAAAGGGGAAATTACCTGCGATGGTTGCATTATCCCATCCTTGCAATAAGTTGCCGATAGCAGCAGCAACAGCTACAAGCACAGCTCCACTCATCTTCCCTTAAGCCAAGATTTCTTCTTGAAAAAAAAAAAAACAACAAACCAAGCACCCTGAAAGAGAAGATTCCAAATCAGAGATCACATGGTGGAAAGCTTTATTACTCTCCTAATTCAACAAAACTAGATATAATTACAATAGTGGAATTCTCTTGTAAGGTACGAGGATCTCTATTGGGCAGAGAAACAAACCAATGGATCAACACTACCAAACCACCAAACCGATGAACACAACGGAACAAAACAAACTAAAGACTATATTAGAAAACAAAAAACAACGAAAACCCAGACGTCCAAATCTAACATGAAAACAAAACAAGTGGTTATTTTTTAAAATTACCGACGTGATGAAACAAAAGAAGCAGAACCGTTAGATGCGTCCTTTCATATATTATCAGATGAAGAAAGGGTCATCAAATTCTCTGCAAATTGCAATGACTTGCGACAAAAAAGTTGTCCTTGGTGATGATTTCCTCTCTCTTTCTTTTTTGTATTTTGTATTATAATTCAGGGCAATGGAATGCAAATAGAGGTAGGAGAGATCTTTCTTAGGTGGCAGATGGAGAAGTGAAAAAGGAGAGAAATTTTGGCAAAAGAGAAGCAAAGCGAAGGCCTTCTAAAGTACGACACCTGCCCCTTATGCCTCTATATTTACCCTGCACGTAACCACCTTCCTCGGATGGCTTTTTCTACACATCACTCTCGCTATCAACCCCATCTTAGCATCACCACGAGAAAAGAAGGGGCCTCAATTCTATAAATTTCAAAAAGAAAAGAAAAATAGAAAAGTTTGGAACTTTATATCACATTTGAGAAAGCAATATTGTGGAAGAGTACAAGGTGCTAAAAGGGATCCACTCAAGATCCACGTAAGTCTGGACTCTGGACTTTGGAATCTAGTGGTGTGTCCACTGACGAACAATTTAGTGTCTAACCAGTAATCTAAACAAACAAAGACACAGATTGTGTCAAGTTTCCTTCCCTTCGTTAACCATGTGATTTTAGCAAATATTAAGGATTCGTATTACCGAACAGACAAAAAGGTAATGAATCAGAGCTGATGCTGAAATTTTAATTTTAAAAATACAATTTAAAGCAAAAGAAGATGTTTCCTTATAAAGAGCCGATTACTCACTTAGGATTCAATACTATTTATATAATATTTTTTAAAATATTTTTTTGTTTAGAAATATATTGAAAAAATACCAAAAACTTAATTTGAAGTAAAAAAAAACAATTAATATTTTATAAAAACAATTTTAAAATATAAAAACAGACAAATTAAATTAATATCCCCATTTAAGAGGAGCATCATGTCAAGTGAGAGGAGCATCATGTCAAGTGTCACGCCCTAATCTAAATGGATGCAAGTTCTATTTAGATCTTGGATGTCGAGGTGGACTTCGAGACCTAGAGTTATGACTTTGAGCTTGTGTCGTTTAGGTGCCTTATACAGAGATACGGGGTTGTTTGGTTAGGAGTATAGACATCGAACCCGTCATATACCATCCAGATTCTAGTTTTTTTTTTGGTTTGTTTTTTTAAAGAAACTTGATGCTTCTACAACATAATTAGAGGCAAAAACCAACAGTAGATGCAGGGTACGTATACTCTGTTCGTCACTCCTTGTGGTTGCGCCGTCGAGGAGAGAAGGACGGGCATCACTGTCACGTTCCATAAAAGGAAGGGAAAGCAGCCGGAAGAGCACAAGATTCGGCCTAGGAATTTTACTTCTTTTTACTAATTATTGGTCCACTCCTGCTGGAGATAACAGGGAGGGAACCACCTCGCTTCACTGACAGTTTCTGCGCTACAACCTTCTCAATTATTTGCACCTGGGACCCACCACCCTCTGTTGGGCCCCAGTTCATGTCTTAATCATGGTGTGATTAAAGTATAGTGGAGTATAGTGGACTATGGTTTCTTGATTTTAGTTTGGTACGGGGCTTTAATCAGCCTCATCACTCTTGATTGTGAGGTTCAATGAATTCTATTGCAGGCGAATTCTATTGCCGGCAAGTTCGGCACCGCTGTCCATTTATGTTTTTTTAAATTTTGATTTTTTTTAATTTTTTTATATATTTACAACGATTTTAACATGCTGATATTAAAAATAAATTATAAAAAATAAAAAAATATTTTAATATATTTTCAAGTAAAAAATATTTTAAAAAATAATTTTCATCACATTTTTAAGCAAGTATTATGACACGTTCCATCTGTGTTTTGGTAGATGAAAATCTTGAATCAACATAAACATTAATATATAAAAAAATCTAATCTTTAGAGAGGTCAAGTAGATAGATAAGTTTTTTCTATTTTTTTATTTTTTTAATATCAAATCTTAAGCTTATAATTTATTAAAATCGACTCGGGTTGTGAATAAAAAAATCTTAATTTTAATTAATATTAAAATTGGTATAAACATATTCTTTGATGATGAATAAAAAACTAAACCCACCTTTTTTGATTCTGTTGGTCTGGAAACAGGTATGCTGGTGACATAAATATAAAAAAAATTTCGCTTGAATTCTAGGGGGTGTTTGGCTCCAGTTTTGATTATAATTTTCAAAGAAATTAAAATTTATTAACTATATATATATATTAATCGTTTTAATATATTAATATTAAAAATAAAATTTTAAAAATAAAAAATATTATTTTAATATATTAAAAAAAAACACTTACATTATCACAAATATCCCCAGGGATAGCAAAGCTTGTGGGCTGAGATGCAATTAACTGTTCAGCAATCAATCAATCAATCAATCTCCATGGCAAAGTGACAGCGACCTCTTCCTTCCTTGCACAGTACAAGTCATTGGTTCTCCTTCACCGTTTTATATCACAGTGAAACCTGTAATTGATCAGTGCATGTGGGGCCCTGTGCAGGGACAATGATATTCCAAAAAATATCTTAGTTTATTAAAAGTTCTGGAAAAATAATAAAGGTTAAAAAATATTTTAAAAACAATATAGTTTGAACATAAATATAATATTTTAGAGTATAATTTTTATATATAACTGTTATTTGGAATATCTATCGTGTCTCTGGATATGTATTTTTCTATATAATCATTATTTAAAATAGTAGTTCATCAGTGAAAGTTTAAAAATATCTTTCTTTTGTATATTAATTAATTTCAATAAAAGTCAATTAAATATTTTATAAGGATCTAATGGTCAAAATATGAAATTGAAGATCTAATGTTCAAGAAAGAAAAATGAGATAAGATGATGTGACAGGAAAGAAAAATAAATGAAGAAGAAAAAAAATCAACGGGAACATATCAAGATTCTATTTTCGACACAACTGGTATAATAAGAAAGATCCCAATAAAACGATTCTGACTACATCTTCAAAGAACAAAAAAATATCATAATTAACCAAAAAAATCATGGCAAATTATGATATTGTTTGATTATTTTTAAATACATGGTTAAAATAGTCTCGTTGAAATTTTTTTAACAGAATTAGAATTATAAAAAAACAAAGCTTCAATGTGTCTTCAATAACCACTATTTTTTTTTTAATTATTGAATCTTGAATGTCATTTATACCATTGAAACTTCGTAAAATTCCGGGTTGAATTTTTATAAAATTAAAAGGTACGTGGTTTTTGAATTAACCATTATTTTCAAAAGTAATGTTTAACTGTTATTCCCATTAGTAATTATGTTCGATTTTTTTAAAAAACAATAATTGTACTTAAATTGTGTTATTTTTTAATATTGTTTTAGACATGGATTAATTTTCCAAAACTTTTACCGGACTATTTTATAATTCTAAAATACCCTAAAGACAATGGGAATATGCAGTACCGTCCATTATCCTCGTATTGCTGTCCACGTGGGTTGAATTCTTGGTTTTCCGAAACCCTAGAGCTAGACTCCTACAGGTGTCACCTAAATGACAGCTGCAATCCCGGAGCAGCCGTAGATTGCCTATGTGTTTTAGAAGGTAGAGAAAAATACTCAATTACTACCATGATTGATAAACGTGTGAATTTTTTTAAAAAAATTAAATTTTTTTTATTTTAAATTAATATATTTTTAATATTTTTGAATCATTTTAATGTGCTGATATAAAAAATAATTTTTTAAAAATAAAAAATATTATTTTAATATATTTTTAAATGAAAAACACTTTAAAAAGCAACCGCTACCGCAACCACAACTACATTTCCAAACATGCATGCTTATGAAAAATTAAATCTTAAAATAACACTTATCCTACAAATAAAAACAATTAAAGTCATTTCATTCTCAATAACCATGATAATCATTAATAAAAATACTATATGTAGTCAATTTAATTTTTCTTAGCCTAGTAGGTTAATTAAGGATTATGATAATTATAAATGATAATTATTAATAATATTTAAATTTAATAGATTTAAATTCTCAATAAATTTAAATGGTAGGTGAGTCATCCCATTTACAAATATTGTTTGTTTGTTTTTGTCGTTGAGCTATTTTTTTAAAATATATTATTTTAATTTATTTTTAAATAAAATGTATTTTTAAAAGTAACAATTATCAAAACACTATTAATTAATTAAAGCTACAATTTTTTTAAAAAAAATTAATATGATATGGAATATAAAAGGGAAAGAAAATCATGGCATTCCAAAAAAAAGGAAAAAAGAAAAGGGAAAGTATGGTATCATGCGGTGAAGGCAGGATATCACTCATTCCAGGCTAAAAAAAGGGCAAGCAAGTGAAAAGAATCTAGCTGTCCACTTGGCTGTCAATTCTTTTCTTTATTTGATAATCATAGTTAGCTGTCCTTATGAACACTGATCATGATGATGATTCAGATACATCAAGATTCAAGTCAGAATCAGTAGACGAAAACTGGAGGGAGACAGCAACTTGATAGAATCATGAAGAGCTACATATACGTAAGCATATGACAATGGAGGAGGAGGAGGAGGAGGAGGAATTAAATTACGTTATTTTTTCAATTATTAGATCTTGAATGATAACTGTTCAAATTAACATGCTCATGTGCCTCATGCAATCCGTTAATTAGCATACTTTAAAAAAAAAAAAAAAAAAAACAAACAGGTTCTTCATCACGGCAGCCGAACCAGATGTGTCCAAGGTATATATATATGCATGTGTGTTGGAAAAAGGATATATCCTAGCCCGATCACAGGAAAAGATTTAGCCTTTAGAGCCCTGTATTCTCATTTCTCGCCAATATCTTACTAGCCGGATGTAGTCGAGCGGGGGAACTAGGGCATCATTTCAAACCACTTTTACCTACGCTCTTTAGGGTTCATGCTCATCGTTAATTGTACAATATCGAGTCCTGCCGACAGAACGGATCTCATGGAACAGTGTTAGAACACATCCATACTCAATAGACGGCTCTCGTGATGTCACTCTCACGGCCCAACAATGAAGTCCCAGCTGGTGATAGGTGTTGTAATGGGTGATCCATTCTATCGTCGTCCTCGTGTAAACTGTCGACATGGCTCATAAAGTTATGTAAGCGTTTACGAGTTCTCGAGCAGAGGATTTCGGTCTCTAAGCTTATAAATTGTTCTTCTTCAACCTTTACGTACAAACACTCCTGCACTCTTTTTACAACATTTATATCAGAAGTTTGGATTATGATCAATCGTATTATATTTTCATAAACCCAATTAAACGCTAAAATTATAAACTCTAAATCTTAAATTCTCCTCATCAATCCAAGTACAGGCAAGCGGGGACGATTGAAGGGGTAGCCCTGGCTAATCCCTCCCCCTTACTAGAATAATATATTTGGTCCTTTTTGTTTCAAAACTCTTAATTTAATCCTTAAAAATGAAAAAAAATAATTGTTTTTCCATGAAAGAATATTTCTTCTTGACAAGTTTAACCCTCTAATATAAAAATTAGCTCTCCATCGTACGAGATGACCGATCTAGTCTGATTTTTTTCAAAACAATTTTGGTCTAATTGTTCAAATATAAAATGTCACTAAAAAGGATGCATCTTTGACATTTCCAAGTATTTCCATCGACTTTCTTACAGGTTAAAAAAAAAATTGATTCTCCGTATCAGTGATGCTGGATTCGTCCTCGAAGGAAAGCCCATCCATATCGAAATTAGAAATTCAAAAGCTCTTTTATTTTGATGGCCTCATTTCAGATTCTAAGCTTGGTGAAGCAGGTTTGCATGGTAATACACCAAAAGCCTTTTTTGGTTAGAGCTTCTGTGACCTCTCTCGGGTTTTATATTTGGACAGGCTTCTTCTGGGCCCATTTGGAGATGATTTCTATCTAGTCTGCCCTTTCTTAAAAGCTCCAAGATTCTTGGGTTTCTCTACTTTAGTTTGGTCTTTGTTGGCAGCAGAAAATTGTTTTGTTGTGAGCCTTATGTTTGGAACTGCATACGTGCACGAATTGGCAGCAAGGAACGGGAGAGAACAAGTCAGCTCTTTTCTTGTTGCCTTCTTTTTCTTCGAATCAAACCCTTCAACTCAAAAGTTTCGTGCATGATTTTATATAGTTCACGGGACATCTGGTTTCAACTCACGAGGCCTATAAAGGGGTCTTTGCTTTTTGGTTAGAAGTTTTGAACTTGAAGACAAATGTGCCTTCTCATCAATCAATAAATAAAGAGAATAAAAAGGGAAGTTGATCAAAGAGAGGAATGGAGGAGATGAGAGGGGCTCGACAAGGTGGGAGTAGTCTTGTGAAGGAGTTCTCACCTGCCTACTATGGGCTTTGTGCCGTTGGAGGCATGCTAAGCGCCGGTACCACTCACCTTGCTATCACTCCTCTTGATGTTTTAAAAGTCAATATGCAGGTACTTTTTTTGTGTATTTTTTCCTTTCTCTCTTTTTGGTGACTTGCCTTGATCATCAACACATTTTTAGCCTTTTCTGTTCTTTCTTTTTTTGGGTAGTTTCTTGTGTTTTAGTGATTGCATGATGGGGTGTTGAAGTTTTAACGGTATGACTATAAGAGGGTTTTGGTGGGTTTATCTTAACTGAAATCAATCAGGCTAATTATTATTAGGATCTTTCAACTAGCACCTGAGAAACTCTTTCTCATCATGCTCTCAAGGATTTTATGATGGGCCTTGGGTATGCTAGTCATTTATGCCTAATCACTTGTGTTTCATTTCTTAATTATTGCCACTGTTTATTTATTTTTGATTTCGTCCTTTCTATGACTGCTGAACGTTATGTGTTGTTATTTTGCCCTTGTTCAACATAGGATTCTCAAAATCTCTTCAGTTCTCGTCATATGTCTTTATTCAATTTTGAAACATTTGTTTATTTATTTATTTAGTTAAAGAAGCAATAATTATTAATTGGTAGTTGGTCTGACTTTCATTCCGAGAGTGGAACTTTTTCTTCCATGGCATGCACCAGTGGTCTCGCAATCACTCTTCTTTCTCCATTGACGCGGCGCGTTTCAACTTCCAAGCGTGGTTTTTTCTGTCGTTATCCCTTAACCTTTGAAACTTGAATTGGCATAAGGCCCATATCCCATGTGTGTTGAATAAAATTTCCAAATGAGAGAGAGGAGAGCAATTTGGTTGATAAGGACAGAGCTATTAAGAGAAGGGGAAGAGTTTTACTTTTATAGATTTTATCATGGGCAGAGTAGGTTCGTTCATTGTCAAGGCCATAAGCTTTTTGATTTTGAGCTTCATAGTTTTTCTTATGTATCTCCCATATAATTTACTTGAAGTAGATTAGATGACAGATTACAGAAGCAATACATTGCTTAATGAAACTAAATCCTGCTTAACCTGCTTGTAGACATTGCATTTCAAATTTTCAACCATCAAAATGACCTTTTAAGCAAATATTTCCAAATTACAATAGTCTGTGATTCACTTCTTTGGCAACTGGAAGCAATCCAGTTATCTCTTCTCCAGCACTTTTCTTCTTTTTCCATGTTTACACTTTCTCTGCTACTTAAAAGTTTTGAGACCACTCTTATAATATATACTTTCTCTACTATAGGCGAATCCAATCAAGTATAACAGTATTTTGTCAGGGTTCTCTACCCTCTTGAAAGAACAAGGCCCTTCTTCCCTTTGGAGAGGCTGGTCTGGCAAGCTCTTTGGATATGGTGTTCAAGGTGGCTGCAAATTTGGCCTTTACGAATACTTTAAGAGGCTTTACTCAGATGTCTTGATGGATCAAAACAGGAATTTCGTATTCTTTCTCAGCAGTGCATCTGCTCAAGTATTTGCCGACGTGGCTCTTTGTCCATTTGAAGCTGTAAAAGTTCGTGTCCAAACACAGCCTACATTTGCCAATGGCTTGGCTGATGGGTTTCCAAAACTCTATAAAGCTGAAGGTCTCACTGGGTAAATTACCAGAGAACTTGATGGTCTTTCCTTTTATTCTTCTCCCATTATGTTTACTTTCATATTATTTTTGCAGTTTTTACCGAGGACTTGTCCCACTTTGGGGCCGCAACCTTCCATGTATGTAATATCACAGTTTCTCTGCATACTTGTAAAAAAATGTCAAGCTATTATAATTTTATGACTTCTATAGTTGTGAAGCCATGCTTATTGATTGATTTGATTGAGTGACTACTACAGCACTAGCCAGCTTAAGAGAATGTTTGAATTTAGCTAAAATATGTTTTCAGCAAATGACATTATAGCATCTGCTACTTGTAATAATTATTTGTTCGTCTTGTATTAACCTTGTTTCACATCTATATGCTGTCTACTTTCCATTACAAGAGGCAGGAAACGAGTGACACACTTTGATTAGGGATCATGAAGATAAGATAGATCGGAGGTTTAGGGTCACTTTTGAATTGAAGTGACAGCAATACAGTATTTACTTTTAATTAAAGTGATGGATAAAGGAGCAACATATGAAAATCTTTATCAATCCTGCTGCTTACTGGACATGGGTAAATAAACGGGAAAAGATGAAGTCCTGTACTTAAGATTAAGAAAACCCAAACAAAGACCAGTACTAGAGACAGTTAAACAATCAAATAAGAAAATGATACTCATTAACTTATCTAACTTATCTAGAAGCGTTAGTGCTTTCCATTGCATGATAGAAACCTTATTGTTTTGGTACTTCAGAGATTTCAGGAGACAATGCAGGGTACTGCCAATCAGTGGGATGTGTTTTTGGAGCAACTTACTATTTGTTGACAGGAATTATTGCCTTGATGAAGTTACTTGAGCTTGTATTCTTGTGTTTCCTTATCGATGTTCAAAAAGCTTTTTAACGTTTGTCTGGTTATTATTGTGATTGGCAGTCTCAATGGTAATGTTTACAACATTTGAGCAGTCAGTTGACCTAATATATCGCAGCATTATTCAACGGAGAAAAGAAGACTGCTCCAGAAGTCAACAGCTTGGTGTGACATGTTTGGCTGGCTATGTAGCTGGAGCTGTTGGTACTGTGATTTCTAATCCAGCTGACAATGTCGTTACCTCTCTTTACAATAAAAAGGCTGAGAATGTGCTTCAGGTATGGCTTCTATCAACACTTGTGATTTCTCTCAGCTATGCAATGTAGGAGATTGATTGCATTTGACACATCTCTCAGGCTGTGAAAAATATTGGACTAGCTAACCTTTTCACTCGAAGTCTTCCTATTCGGATCGCAATCGTGGGGCCTGTTGTTACTTTGCAGTGGTTCTTCTATGACACCATCAAAGTATCAAGTGGACTGTAAGTGCATCTCATTTTTCATGCTATATCACAAATTCATAATATCAGAAATGTAATTTTGCTTTTTCTGTCACTGTTGGATCCCTGATGAAAGGTAAGGAACTGCAGAATCACAGAATATGCTTAGGCTATTAGTTTGCAAGACCTGAATTGGCACTGCCAAGATTCATGTGTAAATCATATATTTGTTGGAGAAAAATATTTGAAACTTTTTGCCATGGAGTTTTAGAGTTCAAAAGGGAATTTTCTTTTTTGTTCTTAGCAAAGGCATTTACAGCCCCAGGATGGCATTTTGTTTCTCAAAATATTTGAAACATTTTGCCATGGAGTTTTAGAGTTCAAAAGGGAGTTTTCTTTTTTGTTCTTAGCAAAGGCATTTACAGCCCCAGGATGGCGTTTTGTTTCTCAGCTAATAAGTTCCGTTGTGTATTAGCACCCTCAAGAAGTTCTTATGATATGGATTGCGGGTTTCATATATATATTTTTCCATCAGTCAGATCCTGACAATGGGAAAGAAGGCATCATCCAAACAGTTCTTGAAAACTCATAATGGAAGATACCCTTTGTATGTTAAGTTCACTGTAAAAAGGTTTTCACATAGGCTCCATGAAGATAAACTTATATGATTTTTCCGAATGCAGCTAACAACGTAATAAAGAATTTTGCTTTCTGCAATTATCCTGCTACAATATGCAATAGCACATGCTCCGAATTTTGAGATATGGGCTGCTTGTTGATTTGTATTCTTGAATGAATTTTTTCCCTTTGTCAAACATACATTTTTCCTGTTGTTCATTCTACTTGACATGCTTGAAAATACTTCAGGCCTACCACTGGAGGGCTTGGCAGACATCAGGAAGCCACCGATCTGTTAGCTTAAAAGTCGGGGAAGTCTCCATGTATGAAAGATACATCATCTGCTGTGGAAACTTGTGGCATTTAGATATCTTTCTGAATCAGGCATAGATTTCCTCCCGGACCCAGCTTAGATGTCATAATGTCACAGTTTTGTCCATTCTTTGATTGATTCTTTTCCTTGTGGCGGATAGCTGGTGTAAAAGTGCGCTGTAATTCTCAACCCTCCCAGAATTACAATCAGTGGGGGTGGGAATCTTTTCAGTTTATTTACATAAATCATCTGTTTAGGTACTTAAAAATGTTACCATTAATCACTGGAGATGTGCACAGATATATGCTTTCCTTCATTATATAGCATAAATGCTAAAGGGCCAATTTCGTTTCAGAAATAACAATGCTCTGATTTTGACCTGGTTGATCTCAATGCATAAATGGAGCAGGACAGTAGTTTGTCTTTCATGTTGTTTTGCATTTTTCTTCATGTCAATGCAAAGATTTGATTGGTGAACAACATATTTTATATGCAGAGCAGCCACAGTCCATATTTTATAATTGCTTTCTTTGCAAAGTAAATCCTTTTCTTTTGTCGACACTGTAGCTTTCATTTATTAAACAAAGTTATGGCCTTATGGGATCTCCCTGAAATATCCTTTTCTTTATCGGATATGCTTGCAGCCATTAACCACCACAGCTTTTTCTATTTTTAGTATTTATTTGGGAACTTATTAGATATTTTTCTAAGTATTTTTTTTTGTTTAAAATACATAAAAATAATATTTTTTATTTTAAAAAGAAAAAAATTCAAAATTTTTGCAAAAATATAATTAGACAACAATATTTCTAATGCAGTCTTGTAATATTTAATGGCAGGCTTAGAGGAGAAACCCACGAAAGCTTAAGAACTTCAGAGAAAAAGAAGAAAGAAAAGGTCGTGCATGCCTCTATCTAAATCCAGCTGAGAGGTGACTGTCCTATTGTCTGGAAGACGTTGGTAGATGGATGATGATGTCAGAAAAATGATGCTTGCACCAGATGGGCCTTACCTAGTTAGCCAGGATTATTTGATTGACGTGCTCAACTTGGCCAACTAGGATGCAATGTGCCAATTTCCCATTTACCATCACCTCCTCCCCAGTTGACCATCTCTCAAAGCAGTTGGAATTCAACCTTTAATAATTTTCAAAGGGCTGGCCAGTCACTCGTTCACACTGACCATGCCGAGCAAGAGGAGAAAAGATGAGAAATTTTGGAATAACAATCCCATTTACTTTGACAAATGATGGCTTCAAGTGATGGGTGTCAGCTTGGCCTCAACAAAAGAGAGCCAAATCCTAAATACGAGTACTAACTACTACTAGATACAATCATCACGTTGATAGCTTCGTGTAAATCTTTTATTTAAAGTTCCAAGTTCTGACCGCTCCACGCTCCCCCAGAATCCAAAGTCGAAAGAAATGATATACAATTAGCTAGTCTTATCCTATCTTTTGTGGATAATAGGCAGGTAAATTGCTCAAATAAAAATGATACAGTCAATAAAAAAACCCTGAAGATTACCATAAATGCCTAAATGGTTGCCTAAAAGTTAACGCTAAGAGAGAAATGAGTGTCTAAATTTAGAACTTGCTAGGCTAAGTTTATCTTTCCTCAATGTAGCTGCAACATTTTGACCAGACCAATCTTAAAAAGAAAACAGAAAATTCCATGTTGTCAGAGAAGATCCACTATCTCAACAGCACGTGAGAAAGACGCACCAATCAAGTATATTCGAGGAGCCAGCGAGACTTTTACTCTCCAAGCACAACCCACCATGGGATTGTTATGCCGAGGTCAATAAACTTTTTGGTTGGTTAGCTTTTCCTGGAAGGAAATTGTGTAATAATAGGCAGAGATTAGAGGGGGGGGAGGAGGGTAGAATTATTATCCTTGAAAAAAAAAAACAAAAAAAATGGAGGAAATTAAAGAAAACTGTTCTGTAGCAATGACTTGATTGAATGGTAAAAACAAAAGAAAACAAAAAATGTAAAGCCGCGTACCCTTTCTTCCACCAAAAAAATATTAAAAAAAAAGAGAAGAAAATAAAAAAAAAAAAAAAAGAAGAAGAAGAAAAGAAGTTAGCTGGTCAGCACTCTCCAATCCGATGTTTCCCAGCAGCAACAAGAAACCCCATTTAACATTTATAACATCACGTTAATAAACAAACAGCTCTCCGGTTCTTTTAAGATTTATACATTGGGTTCTCCTCATCTCTTCCTTTCTTTTCTACATACCACTCAGATCCATCTTTTCTTCCCCTTTATAATTGAAGACATAATATAGGTAAGTACTTAAGTGATCATGTCTTTCTTATGTTTGAATCCTGTCACTTTCTTTAAATAGTTTCTTGTTTCCTTGGTGGGTTTTTCTGCTTTCGTAATTTGCGATGGTCTTGTGTTGTAAAGATTTGTTCTTGTGGGGGTTTGACTGGTACTTTCATCATCATCTTTTTGATGTATTTTGAAGAAAAATCTTTCATTTTGTTTAGTTTTTTTGCTCCCTTCTTCGAAAAAGGAAGACAGTATTCCTTTTCTGATGAAACAAACTGAACAGCAGGCTTGATCTGATGTTAGATACTTTCTAATCTTGGAAAAGGTTCGTCTGCCTGTATACGCACATGGAAATACATGTGTGGATTCTATGCACAATAGTATTAATATGCAGTGTTTGGATGTGTCAAGTTTCTAAATTTGGATTTTATTTATTAATTGTGATGTAAAATTCGTCCTTGCAGTGTAATTGATGAGACTTCATTAGATGAGGACAGGGTGAAGTGATTCAAAGGAATTGTGGTTGTTCCATGGGCAATACATGCCGTGGATCTTTCAAAGGAAAACTTTATCAGGGCTACAATCAGCCCGACGAGCAATCCACCACCACTGCCTCCAATTCCAAGCGCAACGCCTCCTCTGCTCACTCCAATTCTGAGTATTCCATTTCTAGTCTAACCCCCCAAGAACTCAACCCGAAGAAGGACAGCAACTTACCTCTCATTAGCCCCACCAAGAAAGATACGATAATGAGGCGCGGTGTTGATAACCAGGCTTATTATGTTTTAGGCCATAAAACTGCAAACATTCGTGATCTTTACACTTTAGGCCGTAAATTAGGACAGGGACAATTTGGCACTACTTATTTATGCACTGATATTTCCACAGGGATTGAGTATGCTTGCAAGTCAATATCCAAAAGGAAGTTGATTTCTAAGGAGGATGTCGAGGATGTTCGGAGAGAGATTCAGATAATGCACCATTTGGCAGGTCACAAGAATATTGTGACCATTAAGGGTGCATACGAGGACCAATTGTATGTTCATATTGTAATGGAGCTTTGCTCTGGAGGAGAGCTGTTTGATAGGATCATCCAAAGAGGGCATTACACTGAGAGGAAGGCAGCTGAGTTGACTAAGATTATTGTAGGGGTTGTGGAGGCTTGCCACTCGCTAGGGGTTATGCATAGGGATTTAAAGCCAGAGAACTTCTTGTTGGTGAATAAGGATGATGATTTCTCACTCAAAGCTATCGATTTTGGACTCTCTGTGTTCTTCAAACCAGGTATAAAACGCATCATTTGCATTTTGTTGAACTATAAGCATATCGAGATACTAAAGATGTTTATATAAAAAGATATCAAGATGTGTTACTTCATTTAAATATTTATATGAAACGATTTTACCATTTCGATTGCATGTTTTACTGATTAATAACTCTCCACATGTTAAATTCTGCACCTTTTCTTATGCTTTTGTTTTATGAATTTGAGTAATTAAATTTTTTGCTACGCATTCGTATAATTACTTGACAAGTATAGCGAATTTATCCGCACTTTGCTTCTCTAATTACATCAAATCGAATTATTGAGATATAGTAATGTGTAGCATTCTTGAAAACTTTTGGTACATGGTAAAACAATGTAATCTTGGGTATTGATGCTTATATGTGGTTTGTTCTACAGGTCAAGTTTTCACTGATGTTGTTGGAAGCCCATATTATGTTGCTCCAGAGGTACTCCTCAAGCAATATGGGCCAGAAGCAGATGTGTGGACAGCTGGGGTCATATTGTATATATTGCTAAGTGGAGTGCCACCATTTTGGGCAGGTAGGTATTGTTCGGGATACTTCTATAAAAGCTAAGTTTCTTGTTCTCTGTGCAATTTACTGAAAATTTATCTGTTTGGCTTTCAGAAACACAACAAGGAATATTTGATGCTGTGTTGAAGGGATATATCGACTTTGACTCAGACCCATGGCCCGTAATATCAGACAGTGCCAAAGATCTCATCCGGAAGATGCTTTGCTCTCGACCTTCAGAACGCTTGACTGCTCATGAAGTTCTATGTATGTCTGACCTTTCAATAATTTCTTGAGTTGATCGATAAGTAGGCAGGCTGCTCTATCCAATTTGGATTTGTTATCTGTGTTTACTGTTGCTGCAACCCAAATGCCAGATAGCAGAATGACTATTGAAGGATGTGTAGTCTACGTAGCCCTTGCTGTGCTGCGCTAATAAAAATTGCGACTTTCGTTTTGGGCTCCTCTTAGGTCAATCACTTTAGGTTGCAATTAGTGCCTGAATGTCAAACATCATGTTGCCCTTGAATTACCACATTAGTTTGTGCATTGCGATCTTCAATTCACTGTTGTTCTAGAACTCACCGCTCTCAAGAAGGTTTACTATCAAACATAATTTTGCAGAGTCTGCAACTTTTGGACTTGGATCCAAAATCGCTCTGCTATTGTGTGGGAATTCCTTATCTGCATAGTTTGCTGTCTTTGTTAATTATTTGATTTTCAGCCAGACTCTAGATCAAACTGACATCTGTTTGCTTTACCAGGTCATCCTTGGATAAATGATAATGGAGTTGCTCCTGATAGAGCACTGGATCCAGCTGTACTTTCTCGTCTTAAGCAGTTCTCTGCAATGAATAAATTAAAGAAGATGGCTTTACGGGTAAGTGCATGTGCATGTTCATATGCATTTGATTCTTTGAGCATTCTAGATTCCAGTTGACTCACTTCATGAAGATACTCAATCACTTGGAAAATATGGATGGTGGCATTAATTATGCATCTGTGTCACTTGTCCTCATGTAGTTTTTGTTTGTTTCCCACTTGCTCTCTTGGACTTATGTGCAGTCTATCATTTTAGCCGGAAAGCATACTTACTTGACTTTGAAACTTTATTTGCTACTTCTGAGGCCAGATGCTTGATCTTAACCACTTGTTGTGTTTTAGATTTGACTCTTTATACTGTACACAATCTGATGACTTCTATTTGCATGTTTCATGTTATCAGGTAATAGCTGAAAGCCTTTCTGAGGAGGAAATTGCTGGTTTGAGAGAAATGTTCAAGGCTATGGATACTGATAACAGTGGTGCAATCACATTTGATGAACTCAAAGCTGGTTTGCGAAGATATGGCTCTACCTTGAAGGATGTAGAGATACGTGATCTCATGGATGCGGTATGATTTTTGTGTCAAAGCATGATATCTGCATGTCTGGTTGTTTTTGTACTTCTCCATTGCATTGCTTTTTCCCCGTCACATCTCCTTTTCTCCATTTTCACACGGTTGTTTTTTCGTCGTGATATGTGCATGCTTATCTTCTTTATGATATTAAATCTTACTGTTATCTTCTAATCAGCTGATTAGTTTTTTTTTTTTTAATTTTTTCAATTTCAGGCTGATGTGGACAACAGTGGAACAATTGACTATGGAGAATTTGTAGCTGCTACAGTTCATCTTAACAAATTAGAGCGCGAGGAACATCTTGTTGCAGCATTCCAATATTTTGACAAGGATGGAAGCGGTTATATCACGGTCGATGAGCTTCAGCAAGCTTGCGCTGAACACAACATGACTGATGTTTTACTTGAAGACATAATTAAAGAAGTTGATCAAGATAATGTAAGTCAGCTGCTGCTATATGCAAACAGATAGAGTCATTTGAGTTTTCAATTCCCCCAACTATTTGCTTGTTTCCAAACTTGTCTGATTTGGTCGTGTATGTGTTGTTTCAGGATGGAAGAATTGACTATGGTGAATTTGTTGCGATGATGCAAAAAGGCAATGCAGGAATTGGTAGACGAACTATGAGAAACAGTCTGAATATGAGCATGAGAGATGCACCAGGGGCCCTATAGCTTGGGAATATATGATGTACAGTACGTTTCAGCCTTTTGTTTTGGATGATTCCCATTTTCCATTTCCTTATATTTTACTTGTTGCTGGAACTGTCTCTTTACTGGGAATTTCTAATGCGCATTTCATAATTATTGATAATAGATGTTTGAAGGAAAGAAACATTTAATCAGCAATTATCAAATCAATGTTTCGGGTACTCATGTTCTTGACAAAATGGTTTAAGACTTTCTAATCATAATATTCTGTTATCACTAGTGAAGATTGAGAACATGCTTCCAAATGGAAAATCTAATGATTGTAAATTTATTTTTAGATTAATTATTGTGCAGTCTTAGAAGAATACTGCACTAAAACTAAAATACTTTTGAGACATTTTATGGGGGGTATGTTTTGATACGATTGTGTAGTGATGTATGATTATCTACTGTAGTTATGTATTTTGAATCAGATCCACATTGGCAGGCTGCACAGCAGAGCTGGAAGATGCGGATGACTGGTGACAGAAGTTTGGGAAATGATTATAACTCCTAAGTAACAGAAGATTTAGATTTTGGAAGTTCATGTGCTTGAGCATTTATCCACGTGCATTTATATTGCTGTATGACTGAGGAAAATGATTGTAAGCTTTGTAAACTTCAGTGTGAAGTGTTATTATAGCTGTTCAAGTTGATGAGTTAATTTGTTGTGCTCTTATTTAGGCTTTCTGTTGGTTGATTTTTGAAGAACAAGGATCTTTAGGGTTCATTTTTGTACTCCAGGCTGTGCATGGAACCCCGGGTTGAAAAACTTCACCGTATGCTAATGATGGGGGCTAACCCTATCCGTGTCAATCATAGGAGTCTTGCATGATGAATTGAAAACCAGAAACTGGTCCTTGTAATTGTGAGTAATTGCCAAAGTTGATCAAAAAAGAAAATTTTCCAATATTACATGTTGGAATCTGTATTTGTGCTGCAAGGAATTTGGAGAGAATGAACACAGCAGCATGTACTGCTGCCTCAAGCTATATTTCATCTCCTTGTTGGCAAAAAACAATATAACATACCTCCACTACAAAAACCCCTTCTCTGTGATTATTTTTGGCTTGAAAACAGCGTACACGCTAAATGTCAACATTCTTTTCTATGTATTAATAGTAAATTGAGCTGGTTTGAATGGTAGTCCCAGGCTAGACATCCTCTGAGATTGCAGTTTCCTGTGCGATCAAAATTTCCTGCAAATGTAACAAAGGCTGATGTTAAGAAAAACACAAACCTCTATATACATATTAACGAATGATCATAAATCCATCTGCCGCGGTTTCAGATTTATTTATTTGACAAAAAAAGAAGAAAACAATAATGAATGCGCATAAGCAGAATTCTTGTTGCCAGAAAGACTATTTGTTAAATCGATCTCTCAGCTTGACATAAAAGGATGCAAGAGTTCTTTTGCCCTCAAATAGGTCACTGAGTCATGAGATTTCATGAACCTTCAGACAGGCCCAGAAAGAAAAAGGTCCCATCATCATCGGATGCACTGACCACCTAACTCGAGTGATTTCAAATCAATGATTGCTAGATGATAAGCTGAAGAAAAAACGTGTGAATCTCTGACTAAAGAGGAGTCAAATAAGAGTAACAGTCACTCTATAGCAACTTGCCTTCAACTTCACATCGCTTGAGAAGATGCATCTTGATGTAACAGCGGATCCACGATCAAACAGCCATCCTACCTCACAGCAAGTTTCACCATCTTTGTTTCCCTTTAGTGAACACCACAATTGCCTGGGAAGCAAAATAATATCACGTTCATCTCTCACTGACTTCTGCACAATGTCATCTGATAGTTCTTGAAGCAAGACCTGGATTAATTACAAAAATTAGTTGACTGTGTTTAGTATCCAGGGCATGGAGCGGGATTTGTCAACAAGTTCGAACAAGTTTTGAGTGATAAAACTAGCATAATTCGACCAGCCAACACATATCTAAAACTTCGGATTCAGCAGAACATTATCTATCTCTCTCTTTCAGTGCATGAGCACAAGGATTTGTGAAGGGAAGAATTCTACATCATTACTGGAAAGAAAAAATGAAGGGAAAAAAAAGGTTCTGAAAGAATTAATCCAATCCTTGTAGATGGAACAGTTTATATATCAGATACAGAGAAATCTCGTCTTGGGGAATGATATATAACATATTTCTTCTTTCACATATCTAATAAAACTTTGAATTCACAGAAATTATGAACAAGGAGTTACAGAACAGATTCCAAGTAACCACTAGACAGGATAAGTCGAGATGAATTTCATTGATCCTGGATGAAATTAAGATAAAGGAGGGAACGTTGTGAACTCACATTTTGAGATGAATCAAAAGTGGCAACAGCGCTGGGACCTTGCCAAACACCAACAACTTCAGAAGCCCTCAAGGAAGCGGTAGACGCGAATGCTGAATCCCGGATAGCACATCCACCTAGTTGGTCACCATTTCTAAATGGCCCATACCACTGCTCGCAAAAAACTCTGATACTTTGTAATTCAATCGCTGTATTCGCTACATGAACAACCTGAACTATTCTCATACGAGACTCCTTATCTTGAGGATTGATCAAGCAATGCTCCAATTCCAATTGCTTACATTGGCCATTATCCACAATTGGCCAGACAGCCACATACGACCCACCTGATTGATATGCGAAGGCAGAAACATTATTCTCTACTCCTCCAACAACCCTTTCATCAATGCTATACCGAGTTGCAGCATCAGCTTCACATCCTACAGTGGGAAGTAGTTTGATGGTTTTATAAGTCATAAGAAAGTCCTGTGGCTGAGCAAGGGTGGGACATTGAGTCTGCCAATCGAAAACCTTAACCTCCCATTCCCTGTATGCTTCAGGCACCACGGATTCAGGCAGTTCAATTGGCTTTCCTTCAGTTGTGAAGTCTGCTCCAAAGCCATCCCATTCACCAGATATTTTGCTGGCAAATTCCGACCATGCTATAACAACACAAGTTAAAGAGAAAAGAATCCTCAATTTCCTTTCAATTTAATATTTACTCCACCATTTTAAGTTTATCAATATTTTTTGCAAAAATAAACTCCTATACTCTACCATCATCCATACTGGGACATTAGAAGAAAAAAAAAGTGGAGCCCTATGATTTCAGTCCATTCAATTCTGTAACATCTACGGCAAGTAAGAAAGGAATAGCCTTCCACCCATCTCCTTTGGGTACTGGAATCCTAACAATTGTAAGAAAGATGAAAATTTATAAACAAGATACATAAACCTTCGTATTCCTGGAGAAGCAAAATGACCCATGTTCCTTTTTTGCGTTATTCTTCTTGGTCTAGGGGTGAGGTAATTAATTAAGCAGTAAAGATAAAATCATGAGAGAATTCTTTGAAGTCTGAGACAAGAACTTACGAGTGGTGGAGGTGGTGGGATTGATGGTTCGCTGGACTGGAGCAGCTGAGACAGTACTACTGGTCTTTGCGACACAATTAGATGTAGTTGGAAGTTTGTATTGGAAGGGATGGTGGAGTGAGTTATTAGTATGTTTGTTGTTGTTTCGAAGTTTTGAGATTAATGGCAAAGTGATCGTAGGAATAGAAGAAGCAGCTCTGTTGTTTCGGGAGATTATGCTGCTGCTGCTGGCAATCCTATTTCCTCCACCTCCTCCTGCTGCTGCCGCTAATGCCATCATCTGCTGCTGCTGCTGCTGCTGCTTCTTCTTCTGAGTTTCTCTATCTTATCTTTCTAACATAAATAAATAAAGTGTTGTAACTCAACTCTGAGCACACGTACAGTTTGGATTGATTCCTTCCGTTGCTTCTGGTACAAAAGTTAAAGTACAGACAAGACAAAACAAATCAAAACAAAACAACTGAGAGAATATTATTTAATCCTATGTCTTACTTTTGTATAGAGTAGAGAGAGGGTTAAGAGTTTTTTTTTTTTTTACTTTAACTTATTAAAATAAAAATTATATTTTTTTAATATAAAATAAAAAAAATATTTAAATATTTCAACTTAAAAAATAACATATTATCTTTTTAACGTGAAATAAAAAATATTTTAAAAAATTCTTTCAAATTTTATGATTTACAACATTTTTAACCTATATTCATATGAATTTTTTTTTAATTTTTTCATATAAAATATTAAAATTTTAAATATATTTTTTAATTTTTCCGGATTGATCCGTGAAATCTAAAACCTGATTTTTTAATCAAATCAACTCTTAAATCAGGTTTAATAACTATGCTCGCCAATCAGAATGACTCTCAAACTTGTACTATTTCTTTAATGTTTTTTGCAATGTGTTTATTTTTTTATTAATTTTTTTAATATGCCAAAAAAAATCAAGGATTTAATTTGTAAGAAATTAGTGGAGTTATTTTAAGACCCAAATATTAATGAAGCTGGTACCATGTAGCTTTAATGGGCCTATTATTGATTGTAAAAGGCCCAATATT
>Ga0325404_1000532_pt1 | contig 38125 bp, 23 predicted proteins | sample PopdelMetagenome_18_FD_205664 | JGI IMG/M metagenome (GOLD analysis project Ga0325404, IMG submission 205664) | Populus deltoides microbial communities from Bellville, Georgia, United States - Xylem-Control-R1 | ecosystem: Host-associated > Plants > Phyllosphere > Stem > Wood/Secondary xylem...
AATTAGCATACAAGTTATATGATTAACCTATTGCTTCATAGTTTGAGGCATTTTGTACAATGCTTTAAGAAAATTCCAAAAAGAATTGGTGTTTTACAACATCTAAATAGTTTCCTTCTTTTACGCACTGTTATTAAACTTGGCCCGGCGGGTTGACCCGATGGTTGAACCGGTCTGAATTTGTTAAAAGACCAGCTGGTGCAACAACCCAACAAAATCTGGTCGACCCGGATGGTCAGCCCATGACCCGGGTGAACCCGGACAAGACCCGATGATTTTTTTTATTCAAATATAGTTTTTCGTTTATACCTCTTTTTTTTCATATTTTTTTAGTTGGTTAATTATTAATACTTTTTAAAGTTCACTATATAAATATTAGAAAAATGTTTTATTTTTTCAATGTGAGATTTGAAACCCTTTAATATATATACTCTATATTTCCAAGAAAAATATTATGCTTTTTTAATATAAGATTTGAAACCCTTACGTATATATACTCTATATTCACAAGAAAAAAAATTATGTTTTTTCAATGTGGGATTTGAAGCCTTTCGTATATATACTCTATGTTATCAAGAAAAAAAGTTATGTTTTTTCAATATGAGATAAAAAGTTTTTTAAAATATTATTTTAAACTTCATTATTTACAACATGTATAGCCTATATTCACATGAATTTTTTCTTGATTGTTTCATATGAAATATTAAAATTTTAAATATATATTTTTAATTTTTCCAGGTTGACCTATGAAATCCGGGACTTGGCCCCTTGACCGGGTCAACTCCCGATCCAGATTTGATAACTATACTTTAAAACAGATGTGATATTTTCAAAATATCTTAATTGATAGTTATAGCTAATGAAAGTATGACTGGACCATTCAATCTAAGGGATTTTAGACTACAACTAGATTTCACAAGTAATTAATTAAATTGTGACTGAACCAATTATATATTACATAATGACACACTCAATATATGTAAACACCTTAGATTGATCCTAATAGTTTGGTTCTTAAGTTGTCGAACAAGTTTCATAGAGGTTTTTGTTGGGCATCTAGCTAAGTTATTGAGAGATTCCACCATGAAAGAAAAGAGCTTCAACTTGGTGATGGTGTTGGCGAGCTAGAGGGCCAAGTTGTGGTCTATAAAGTCCCCAGAACATGCATGGTTGCTTTTGTGCTGATCATATCCGCTTTTGTCCCTTTCTCAGGTGAAGTTGGGTTTGGTTGGAAATATTATGGAATATGAGTGATTTTTTTGGATAATTATCGAGTGTATATTGGAAAGGCTATTAAATTAATAGCTAAAATAAAATATAGAGACAATATATATATATATATAAACAAAAGGGTCAGACTTAGAAAAAAAAAAAAGGATCAATTACAAAAAAAAAATACCTCATATTATGGAATATGAATGATTGTTCAATGAAAAAAGGGTAAACACAATACCAACAATATTTCTTTTTAAAAAAAGAAACTGATAGGATTAAATAAGGTATAATTATGTTATGGAATCATATTATATAGAATAAAAATTTACTGAACTATTTAACTAGCTAAATATAAAAACATAATTTTCAGATCAATTAAGATCTTTCACTATCCGCCGTGCCGTGTATAGTAACCAATACCAACAACATTTACATCTCTGGTTTCCACTTTCATGCATGGAAAAGGAATGAACGGAGACAAAGCAAAGAATCAAGGAACAAAAACAAAACAGGCTCGTATTGGGGTTAGAACGGTGCGGTACTTGAATACTGACCATAACTCTAAAGGCTGTATGATTTCTATTGTTTAAACCTGTTTTTCATTTTAAATTGTGACAAGAACTTGAGTTTGAAAAAGCTTATATATAATATATAGCTTTTACTCTTAAACCGCAACCTTCAATGCTAATCAAACACTAATAAGGCAACATTAACAGACACCATAATTAATTATCAAAATCAAGCTGAAATTTCTACAGTAAAAGCAACATAAAGCATGAAATTAATCCGTGCACCTTTGCCTTCTATTGACTTGCAATCAACCTGGCCTATATATCAACTGATGCATTTCATTGGTTAAATTTGGATCCAATTATCTTTCATTGATGATATCGCTTCAATGCAAGACGGGGAACCCTTCTTTTTCTCGCCTTCTCTTTTGAATGAATCTTAAAGTACGTACATGAAAACTTTGAAATTGATTATATATGGGAAAAAAGAAAAAAGAAAAAAGAAAATTAATCTTCATGCATGCATGTTACCAAGTTCAATTAAGAGTGTTAATTACCAGCAGCATGCTCTGTCTTGGACACCATATTTTTTAACACCATTTATTTTATTTCCATTTTAAGGTTAGCAAAATCAACTTTTATGTCCGAAATTTTTAAAAATTCATAAATACTTTTGTTTTAAAAAAGAGATGGAAAGTATTAGATTTTCATTTTATCGATTACACTCCCTTTTCTGAAAGAAAAGCTCATGTTTTATGAAATCCATAAAACTAAAGTTACCATCTTTTTTAAAAAACAAAAACAATTTTTTCTAAAAAAAATACAAGCGATTTATAGGATGAGAAATTCATATTTCTTCTTATATATTTTATAATAATCCTCAAAATACAAGATAAATAGTCCATTGTAAAAAGAAAAAAATGTTAAAGGACACTAAAAGACTCAAACATCATTAAAAATTAATCAAGAGGCTAATCCATAACATCTTAATTTCATTAAAATTAATGAGCTTCTATAATCGAAATAAACTATTAGAGTTTGAGTATATATCTGACATTAATTAATATTCTAATTAATCATCTCTATTTGATGTCATTTTCAATATATTTTTAAGAAACTTATCTATTAATTACAAAGTCTGACGTTCTTCTCAAAGACAACAACGATATGAAGATGGATTCTTCTTTTTACGTAACACATTCCTTTCATATCCTAATTTTATGACAAATGAACCCAACAAAAACCATATCGTCTCCTGCAACAAAGCTCTTCTTTAAACGAGAATGATAGTCTTCGAGCTTAATAAACCATCTTCTTTGAGAAAATAAAGGTCTTCCATAGTTGAATGTGAAATTATTCAATAAGCTTTGAAAAAGACAACTGTAATTGCAAAAGAAATTGAAATCATCTACTCGAAAATGCCCTGGTCAAAGATTCATTGTCCCCAAACTTTTGATATGAATTTTTATGCATGGAATAGCCAATAAGGCAGTGCTTCGCAGCTTTTTTTTCCTGTGATGTCTAGCTAATCAATTGAAATCATTCACCAAAGACACGAAAAACTTTGTATATATGCTCTCACTTTCATGGAAAGCAAAATGTTCAATTGAAAAAACAGAAAACTATCCATATATAATATGTTTTTTTTAAAAAAAATATTTTTCATATGATAGCGCTGATTGATTCCTGTGAAGGCTGAATATTTAGCCATTGATTGATGATCTTTTTTTTTCGTAGACAACTAGCTAGTAGAGACATTGATGAACACTATAAAGAAATGGCAAGGACAAAAAGTGATTTTCTTTTTATCATCATCTTGGTCGAGTCAAAAAAACGCATGTTGAGACAGACAGACTTCGTTCTTTTTATGTGCTCTCTACACGAATGGAGTTTCTTTCCCAAAAGATGGAAGAAAGGCAAAACTTTGGGAAGTTGGACCAAAATAGTGTAACGTTTTAACGTTAATTAGATATTATTAACATATATTAAAAGTACTTGGTATTTTATAGAGTTATTTTGATCTCATGATCCAGATTTGATGGGTTAACCCGGGTAATTGTTTTTATTCTTTTTTTTTAATTGATTTTTTTCTCAACTTCATCCTTCAACTTATAATTGATTAAGGATTAAGTTTTATTTTTTTATATTTATTTTTTATAGGGTTATCACGGTCTCATGAATCGAATCACGAGTTCTGTGGGTTAGCCAGGTTAACTCAGGTTTTTTTTATCCATTTTTTAATTGAATTTTTTTTTTAATTTTCCTTTAACATTAGGTTGATTGAGATTTTGACTTCATATTTTTTTTGGGATATTTTTTTTAATTGTTTTTTTAATTTAATCTTTCAACATTGAGCTGATTAAAAATTGAGTTTCATAATTTTTTTATTTACTTTCGATGAGGTTATTACGGTCTCAAGACCCAAGTTGTGGGTTAGCCAGGTTGTTGATTTTAGACCAGCGAGTTAAAGATCGAACAACCCACATCTTGCTGCGGATTTTGAACAACTCAGTGCTGAGAATGCCAAACTTCACCGATTGAGATGAGATCATTTATGGGTGTTACATGTGCTCCCTCTTATTCACCCCATGGTTCAGGAGAATACCCGTCTTCTCCTTCAACGCTTTTATTATAGATTAATTGTATTTGAACTTATAAATTTTTAAATTTATAATAAATATTTTAATTTTATATTAATTTATTTTTTTTATTTTCTATCACTGTTTAATAGATTTTTTTAAAAATATATATATTTTAAAATTATTATTGAGGGGTTACCGACAAACCAGAAAGTTAAAAAATAATTATTGCAAATGACACTGCCACTGTTTACTTATTGGCGGAATAACAAGCAATTTGTTTGACAGTTATATGTCAAAATCATCGACGGACAAAAAAAATCACCGATGAAATGATATACAATTTTTCTATCAGTGATATGTTATATTTAGCGATGGAAATACCAATGGAGTGAAGTGAGTAAATTTTTTTTTTACGTGCTTTGTCCGTCAGTACATCCATTTGTAAAAGTATTACTGACGAACTCACTGATATACCACAAATTACCGACAAGAGTTTTTCCGATAGATTATTTCTATCAATGAGCCTGTTAGTAAGTTTCATGCTGATAAACCGTGAGTATAAATACCGAAAGAAAACTTCATCAATAAATCTAAAAATCCTAGTTTCCTCCACGTTGGAACATATCCAAGTAAAATGATGAAACCTCCTGTGCTCAACAACTTTTGCCATTCAATAACACATAAGCTGGAGGGACTTTTCTTCCCTCTAATTTATACCAATCGATCGACGTTTTCAACACTACATTCTCATGTAAAATGATTATTGAGAGATGAATTAGATGCCCATCTTGAACAAATGTTTCTTATGTGCTTAGGAATTGAAACTAGAGATGATGATAAATATATATTTCTTTTTTGATATATCAAACTCAATCCAAATTGATAACAAATTAATTGTTCTACAATTATTAAATATTATATTGTATAGGTGCTTGGAAACCAGACCAATTGTCATAGTTACCGTAAGAACAGAGAAATCATTTGATTCCTTAGTGGTGTTAGCTAGCATTAGTGATGCCCAACTTTTTTTTATGGTCCTAAAGAAATCCTAAACACATTTGCCTACCTTCTTCATCGAGTTTTTCTAGACCTAAAAGTGCAGATATCACAGTATTAATGATCAGTTCATCAATTCTTCTCTTCACGACAGCCAGAAGAAGCATCTGCGTTTCTCCACATATATTATCCATTAAAACTATCATAATTACAGTTAGTTTTACTAATGTTCATTGTCTAATCATAAATCACTTGTTAATTTTAAATGATGAATCATGATAACAAGGGATTAGTATTCCATTTTTTTCCCAATTTTATGGCTAGACTCCGAAGTCTGAACTTTTCATGTATTAAATAGAGTTTCTTTGCACGCAAGGAAAAAAAAAATATTAAATTCATATATCTCGTCTAATCAAAGATAAATTATTTATATTAAAATTAAATAATTTATAAAAACTTCACTTGTGATATATGAGATTAAAAATTTATAAAAGATAAATATAAGTGGAGGACAAACATATATAATCACCAATTGACCATCTATTTTTTCACCTTTTATAAATAAAGAACTTTTCTAAGAAGTGCTAAACTACTGTTTTTGCATGTTTGACATTTTCAAAAGTCAATTTAGAACTTAATTTGAAGGGGGAAAAAAGTCAAATTAATTAGGAGGAAAAAAGTATCATATTTTAATTATTATTTTTTGGGAATTTTAATCCAACTTTCTTCGTTAATATTAATTATAATATGTTTTCCTGCTTCATTAATTAGATAATGACTACAATTGTATTTGCTCGCTATTTGTTTTTTTGGATCATGCCTTGTGTACTTTGAAAATATAATTCCATAAATATTGAATATGTATGCCATGATTTTTCCATTGAAAATCCAATTAATCCAGCGTCAGTTTTGCTCTTCGATCAAGCCTTCAATTGCTCTTCCTTTTTTTGCCCGTTTTAAGTAATGGTGTTAGGAAAGAAATTTCCAACAATGAACTAACAAATTCATCTGTATTCTACCATGCACTTTAAATTCATGAATGTCTCAAGAGAAATATATTGGAGCAAATTGATAGAAACTTTGTACAGCATTAAAGAAACAAAAACAACTTAAAATATGCCCCAACAACCCAATAAATTGTAACTCTAGTGATAATGTCACATTCCACTGCAAGCTTGTCCCACTCACAAATTGATGAACCGACTACTGCAATATTTCCCTCCCACGAAGAGGCAAGATCAGCAAGATAGTGGAATCCATTCGCATAACCATAACGTTAAAGCTAACACAATTTATTCCTTAGTGATTCTAGTCACTAGCACAACAAAGCTCATTGACAAAGAAATAGAGTATAATATGTGGAATAAGTTGAAAAAATATGGCATGCAACATGACTCTTCATCGTTTCTCCAGCTTTTTGTTAAGACAACTACAAGTGCCTACTTCTTTCATGGACTTATAGAAGGGAAAAAAAAGAAAGAAGCCGTCTTTGCTTATAGATCTTCTTGATTTGTGGTGTTGTTTTATGCCAAACAAAAAGTTGCCACCAATTACGTACATCATTCTTTTCAAAGCGCCAAACGGCTACAATTTTCCACATATCCACCTGTTGCTGTCCAGATTGCACCAAATATGTATTAAAATCACGTTCTGCTTCTACCCAAATACTTATGTCGCATTAGCGAAAGTTCATTGAATTTATGAGACAAGTTCAGTAGTGCAGGATCCTCGAAGCTAGCTGTAAAGAACTGAGATGAAAAGAGAAGAGAAAAGTTTTATGTGTATGCATCTTGAAATAATGGACATGTTACTTGAGAGAGAGAGAATTCTTCCTCCTTCTCTTACTTTTCATTTGAGCAGGATTCGATCTATAGTTGCTTGACGCAATACCAAATAACTAGCTGGCAAAAGAAAAGGATCCTAGTGCCTAGCTACTTCTTTCATGGATTTGGCCATGCATGTTTAATAAGGTTTTCTGGAAACATTTGTCTATGTTTATACAACATAAAATCGGCCTCTTCAAGATAACAAAAGACAGAAAGAAACTATATATCTTCTAAAATACTTCTTCAAAATTCATTCATTTTATACGTGAATAACTTTTTCATCTCCACCTCGGAGGAAAAAGAAATTGTCAAGTATCTGGGCTGCTTCCGATTCGGTTGTAAGCTTATAATTTGTGAGCCCTCTTATCAAGGCCAAGAGGTATAAACAAGCTTAGCCCAGAAAGAAGTTGATAAAAAAATGGAATTCAAAAGGCCAATTTTTCTGAAATGAACTGAAACCTGAATGAAAAATGCATGTGGGCTTTGTTGAATCCCGATGTTGCAAGCCTACATAATCCAAGCCTAATTACCACTTTCTTAGAACAAAGCAATAAAAAAGAAGGCCTGTAGAATCAAGGAATGATTTGGACAAACAAAAACTCTCTGGTCATGTCAGCAAAATCTCATTAATTTACTCCAAGTTAGATTTTTAAGAGCGAGCTTTCTAATCAATCTACAAAATTAATTCTTATATGGCAATCATGATGATAATGCCATTTATTCATTGAATTAGGATATAAAATATGCCGTTATTTAAGGTAATCCTCCCATATTTTTAAATCTTCAATTCATTTATTTATTTCATGATTTGAAACTTATATTTCTTAACGAAAACCTTAAATTTTAATAGTGGGAATTTTACATTGCCTAGCTGTGCTATTGCAATTGAATGAAATTTCTCAATATTCTATGCATTTGCAATTAATTAAATACTTGTAGTTTTTCGCCCTCAAAGTCTCATAAACTCATATTTAATGGTCTAAAAGAAAATTTAAAAGCCCAGCATTCATAGTTTCAATCATTATATTTAAGCAAAATCATAGATGGACTTAGATTTAGAGAAAAGCTCAGCTGTTATGAACACAACCCTGAGTAAAAGTTCATTACCATTAATTTAGCCTAGAAAAAAAGCTCAACTCTCATTACTTAGTTATATTTTCGATCATGCTCTCTCTACATCTCTAACTATATAAATTGTTTTTCAATGTTCTGCCGTATTTTCATCATATTAATATTTTTATAAGATATATATATATATATATATATATATATATATATATATATATATTTCCCTCATTAATAATTATATCATAGATATTTTTTCTCACTAAAAATATTTGTTCTTCATTAATATTATCAAGTTAAAATTACATTCTAGTCCCTTCTCTTTACAAAAGAACAAGTCTCATGAGCTATAAATACATCATGAATTTTTAGTCTTTGGTTTCAAATTTAATCAATTCGGTCTTTAATTGATTCCTCAACTTTTAATTCTTGCAAAATTACCCCTGGAAAAACTAATTAGCCCGCCTATAATATCATTGCATATTCACTTCAGTCATTTGACTTTAATTTCTAGCAATTTTGATCTAAATTGACCCCAAATTTTGATTTTTTTCAATTAAACCTCTGATTTCATTAATTAAACTAATTCAAAGTTTAATTAAGTCCATAAACTTATCAATTTTTCTAATTTTGGTCAAATTGACTTCCAAATTTATAATTTCCTCTTTATTATTCATCTGACCTTCAATTTGTGTTGTCTTGATTCAATTTCCAAATTATTTTTCATTCATTTTTTTTTATTATATATATTTTTTAAAAATAAAAAATTAGATTATGACATAATCAAAAATAGCAAAATAAAACTGAATAAAAGCTATAGTTAAGCAATTAAAATCATTATCTTTAAAAATCTCATACTTGGTCAGATTATCTTATATTTAATTTTTCTCTTAATAAATATGTTGAAAATTAGTAGTAGGAAGCCTATTGTATATATTAAAAATAACATTAAACACATATCATTATTTTCTTTAATACAAACGCTATCTAAAAGCTAATGATGCAACAAATAATATTTTGCTACGGAAAAAGAAGACATGAATTTTCTTATCTTTACTTCCTCGTGAATTTTATGTCCAGCTTAACTTATAGATTAAAAGACGACGTGCCCCTTACCTTCCTCACTGGACATGCTAGCTAGTCCGCAATATGAAACCCTACGTACGCCATGTGTTTTCAAAGTATGAGTTTTTTTCTTTTCATGAAAGAAATTGAAAAGGATAATTTTCTACAATATAATTTATTTCCTCGTGGATGAGAAATGTAGTTAAAATATATTATGTATTGGAAAATATCATGAAGAACCTATTACAACTAATCGTTTAGATGAACTGCTGCTTTGCTGCCATAAGGTGGCCATCAGTGTACATATTGTGATTTAATTTCAATTGTTTTGAAAAATAAGAAATTTCATTCCATCTAATTCTACCAAGTAAGATTAAATGTACATTCTAATCCAATGAAAAATACATTTTCAAATTAAAATAGGAAAAACACTCCATAGAAAACTATAAAAACATAATAATACTAAATACAAAAAAAATGAAAAAAAACAAAATTCCTAAACTGAAAAAAAAATTACTAAGGAAAATACCTTAAGCGAGCTACCCCATCATGGATCTATAATGCAACACATTTATGCAGGTCACTTCATCATGAATCTCTAATATTATACCTCTATGTGAATCACCTTATTATAAGTCTCACCACCATAATTTCCAATAACAAAAACACACTAGTTATTTGAACTTTTTTATTTAAGAGGAGCCCTCCCATCCCATCTTACACAAGCATGTTCTATTCCGTAATCTCTATCAACCATATTTATACAATAGCACACAATAACTAACAAACATGAATATATGAGCTATAATACGCATCTACTATAACTTCGAACCAAAACCATCATGAATTATTGGGACTTAATACCAACTAATACAGCTAGAAACAACAAACTAGTTATTGGATGTCTTTTTTTGAAGGGAAAACCTCATTATCTTCTTTTACATAAGCATGTTTTATTCTGCAACCTCTTCCAACCATGATTGTCTAATAGCACATAACAAGCAAGTAACCACAAAAAATTGTTAGGTTATGATATCAACTGACATAGCCAATTGGCATATATGGGAGCGAAGGATAATGAAATTTATTACAAGTATAAACCCTCAAAGGCCGAGACTACCATAGTTATAGGATGACTTTCAAAATATTTAATTTTATTCATCCATATATCACTTGCCAAGTACAACCTTTTATATAGAAAAAAAAAACTTAAAAAACCCTATTTATATTGAAAAGGAAAAATAAAATAGAAAAACATTATTCCTTTCAAATTGAAAAAAAAAACTAGAAAAGCATAATAATATTGAATATAAATAAAAATGGAAAGATAAAATAAAATAAAAAAAATATTTATTTTTAAAAAAAAACCCATACATTAGTCTCCTGTGTTGGAAGTGACTCGTCCTCGAGTTCAGATCTTAGTTAAAAGTCGTCACCCATCATATACATTGTTTTTTTTATATGTGGTGCACTCTCCCAACATTTTTATGGAAGCTACTCCCATCATTGATCCCTAAAACAATATTTTTATACTGACCGCTCTATTGTAGATCCCACACCAAGATCTTTAATGATAGCAAACTGACGCAGATATAAAAAACATACTAGTTCCTAAACAACCTTTTCATTCCCTCACACACAAGCACATCTTATTCTACAACCTTTTTCTAGTCATGATTATTCAACAACATACAACAACTAATCATTAGAAATTAGTGAGATCTACAACCTTCAACCAAAACCATCAATAATGATTGGGTTCTAATATTAACAGACATAAAGCTCTTATATCAACTAATATAAATGAGAGTGAATGATAACAAGATTTGTTATAAGTCAGGACTCTTAAAGACTAATGACACCACAATTATAAGGAGATTTAAAATATTTAATTTTTAGTCAATCAAGTTTTTACTTGTCAAAATACTATTACAAACCTTTATACAAAAAAAACTAAAAAACCATAGTGATAATTGAATGGAAAAACATTCTCTTTAAATAGAAAAACTCTAAAAGCAATATTAATGAATGGAAAAATAAAAGTAGAAAAAAACAAAATATATAAACTGAAAAAAAAGCTATAAAAAATATTTATTTTCCCAACAAAAAACTCCTCTGTCCTTGTCATAATATAATAGACTGTGCACTAGCCTATTCTATATAAATAGGCAACAAATGATCAATTTGGACACCTTCTTGAGAATTTTGATCTTTTCTCTGTGCATGAATCCTCTCTTCTTCTATTTCTCTCTGTAAGAACATTTTTCTGGATTTCTCTTCGCTCTATCTTTTTTTTTTTTTTCCGTTATGGTTTTTTGATATTATCAGTAGATTGATTAACGCAAGACTCAAATCTTAGATCTCACCTCCTTCCTTTCCTTGTCTTACATTGTCTCTCTTTTCCAAACATGGAAGTCTTATCAGTTCAACTTCTTATAATACTCTTCCTTCTTTCCCTTTGGATCTACGTCTACGTTACCACCTCTTCACAAAAGAAACCCACCAACAAGGGCTTCAAAATTTACCCTATAGTAGGGGTCTTACCGGAATTCATAAAAAACCGTGCCCGTTTTCATGACTGGTTCACTGAAACCCTCAGCCATTGCCCCGGAAACACTGATGTCCTTCGCCTTCCTGGCATAGAACCTGGTATAATCACTGCCAACCCTTTGAATGTTGAATACTTTCTCAAGACCAACTTCGAGAACTACCCGAAAGGGGAACTTCTTATTACCACGCTTGAAGACTTCCTTGGCCGAGGAATCTTTAACTCGAATGGTGAGCTATGGAGGGTCCAAAGAAAGACTGCTAGCTATGTGTTCAACACAAAGTCACTTCGACGTTTTGTCATGGATAACGTGGTGGTTGAGATTTCGACGAGGTTAGTTCCAATTCTTGCAAAAGCCTCGGAAACAAGACAAGTACTGGATTTGCAAGACATGCTGGAGAGATTCGCATTTGATAACATTTGTAAAGTGGCTTTTAATGTTGATCCTGCTAGTCTTGGCGGCGATAGAACTGACGGCAGTGAATTTATGCAAGCATTTGACGATGCTGCCGCACTTAGTACAGAGAGATTCCTGTGCTCTCTTCCACTTCTCTGGAAATTCTACAAGTTTTTCAACATCGGGTCCGAGAGAAAATTGAAAAAATCAATTAAAATTGTCCATGAATTCGCCGACAAGATCATACAGTCTAGAATGGAACAAAGGATGGAAAAAAAAGATGAAGATTTACTATCCCGGTTTATAGGAAATGATGAGAACTCGAATGAATTTCTCCGAGATATTGTCATAAGCTTCATTCTTGCAGGGCGAGACACAACATCTTCAGCTTTGAGTTGGTTCTTTTGGCTATTATCATTAAACCCGGACGTGGAAAGTAACATATTAAAGGAGCTTGAAACAATACGGTCACGCAACCGCAAAAAGATCGGCGACGCTTACAGTTTTGAGGAGCTCCGAGACATGCATTATTTGCACGCAACAATATCAGAGACATTAAGATTGTATCCACCAGTACCAGTGGATATCTTGGCTTGCAGAAGTGATGATGTATTGCCGGATGGTGCTTTTGTCGGAAGAAAATGGTTTGTAGTATACTGTGCTTATGCCATGGGAAGAATGGAGAGTATATGGGGCAAGAACTGCCTAGAGTTTCTGCCTGAAAGATGGCTAGAGAATGGAATATATAGGCAAGAGAGTCCATTCAAGTTTCCGGTATTCCATGCCGGACCACGAACGTGTCTCGGGAAACATATGGCTTATATTCAGATGAAATCAATAGCAGCATCAGTGATTGAGCGGTTTAAGATTGACGTACAAAATTTAAAGTGTCCCGAGCATGTCTTGTCTTTAACACTTAGGATGAAGTCTGGATTGCAGGTTAGGGTGAAGGAAAGATGAGTGGTGTTGGAAAAAAGAAAGAAATAGTATAAATATGTCTCCTAAAATTTATATGTCTAGTTTAATCATATTAAATAATGAAGTATGCTTGTTATTCTTGTTTCCTTCTTGGAATTGATAGATAGTTTCTTTTCTTGAGAATCTTTTCTCATATTTATTTCTCTTCGTTTTCTTCTTTCTTGTATTCTCGTTGTTGTCTGTTACATAATATTATAAGAGTGAAGAGTTACTAACATTTAATAATTATTATCAGAATGTATTTTTTTCAATATTTTCCCTTATATTATCTTATTAATATAAATTATATTAATATGGATTGGTTAGCATATTACGGGTGACCCAAATCTATTTTTCCTTTTAAGTGGAATGAGTTGAGGTAAAAGAAAAAATATACAGTATATACTAAGCATGAAACAATAATCTTAGCTACAACTTATTTTATCATCACTTTATAATACTATTTTATTTTTTTATATCATGGATACATTTTTTAACACAATCTATGGGTGGATGGATGGTCATTCTCAAACATCAAATCATGAAGAAAAATCTGTCAACTCGAGATTTTTAGTCGATCATACATTTATATGTGCGTTGAGAAATATAATTAGTGGTAGGATTTAAATTAGAAATATCATCTTTCCTAGTCTATTTAACACTTTATAATATAGATGAATGACACATATATTTTATAATGAAACTTTAACTAATATTCACATGTAAGAATTGTTCAAAGATTGAATAAATTACAATGACTGTCACTGTGTTAGTGTATTATTACTGTCATTTATTTTTTTCGTTAAATATAGCAGTACTCTATACTTCAAAGATAATTAAATCTCAAGCAAGGAGAGAGCACTGTCTAATCCAATAATTAAGCCATGAAGCACATATACGAGTGGGCCTCTATAGCAAGAGTCTGGATCACCTTCTTACAGTTCCTGGAACGAAAACTGACAGAGAAATAGGCTTATCAAGTCTATTGGCTTCTTCTTCGTAGCTTGTAACCTAATTAATCTTCTTGCAAACATGGCTACCAAGTTCCTTGCTACGCTCACCAAAAGTAACAATTTCTATCATGTCATATCGTAACAATTTTGCTTGATATTTAAGTACATAGCATGTCAAGGAATATAATTCACTTTGAAGATACCTGTTCTGTTCACATGGCACACTTTATTCAGTGGCCATTTACAATTACTGGCCTTTGTTCTAGTGTAAGTTATAAAGTCACCTTCCAGAGTTTTACGTAAATTGACGCAACTTAGAAAAAAAATATTTTCTACAGGGAATGGAGGCATCGGATTCGCTTAGAAGTTCTCTATGCTTTTTAAAGAAGTATTATTTGTGTTTATAAAAAGATTCATGATATGGTTGTATAAATAATTTTTAAACTTGAAATTATTAAGTTATTTTATATAAAAATGTTATGTTTTGATTATATTATATATTATCTTGATAAATATAATAAATGAGCAGACATTGGATATAATTTAAACTATATGAAGATTTTGAGTGATTAAGAGAGGATTCATCATCCAAGATGAATTAGAAAAAAATATTTTACTTGTTCTCAAATAGTATTAATTATTAAATCTTTGCTTAGAATAAAATTTAAAAAGAATTTCAAATCTTATTCAAATAATTAATAGCTATAATATTATGAATAAATATGATTTGACATGATAGACATACTCTATCCTAAAATATCTAAATCAGAATGTTATTCATAAAAAAATAATAATTATATTAAAAACTAATACTGAAAAATTAAGTCAAAGTAATTTATAATTTTTCTTTTGGTTCTAGTGATGGGTTAAATAATCTGTAAGGTCACTTGGTGGAGTATTGCACCAAAATGCAATGTCAAGCAAAAGGGCTCAGCTCTTTTCTGCCTTACTTTTTTATTTTTTTTTATTATGAATAAAAAAGAGAACAAATAATCTCTGCATCGGTTGCGTTAATTACACAGAAAAGACTCCGAATATGAAATACAAGTTTGAGCTTATGAACATCTCTATCCCATTTTAGTGTTCGAAGATATTCGAAATATAAGATTTGCTAACGTACCAACTGCTAATTAATCCTTTTTTTATATAAATTAATCCTCTAACCTATCGAGGGGAGTGGGATGAATGAGAGGGAGCTTTGCTAATAAATGAAAGGAAAAACAAAATTATGGACACAATTCCACCGACAAAATTTTATTAATATCATATAGTATTATAAAGCAAATCCACCCTCAGTTTTGTATATCATGTTTCATTTTAGTCCTTGAAATATTATTTTTTAATTATAATAATAATAATGTAATCTTCGAAGTGTTTTTTGCTAAAATAGATTAAAAAAATAAATAACAGTTGAAGTCGTGGGACTTGGACCAATGTTAACAAATCCGAAACACAGCACATCATCAGTACCTTGCACCATTGAATTTTCACCGAAGATCCTCTAAATCACCTTCTCATACTGCAAAACAAGAGGGATAGTTGGCAGAGCAGGCCCCGAACGTGTGCTCATAATATTTTCTCTGCTAAAAAGCACACAGGTGCCACAGAAGCCACTCTAGCGATGCTCACAGCTGCAGCCTCGTTGATAAATACCTTAGTCACAGCATTGACAAAAGATGCATGCCTCCAAAACAGTGTGGGTTCACTTTGCTAATTTTTGTTTCCTTCGCCATTGATAGACAACAATGTTGCATTCAATGGGACAGCTTTGTCACTAATCTTGATAGATTTCACACCAATGAAATACTCGGCCGAAGGCTTGCCTAGGCTGAAAGCTGAAAGCTGTGCTTATTGAGTGAAAAAGAGTGGTGTATATGGGTGAGAGGTCAAATTGAGTGTTAGGAAGGAAGTTGTAAGGACTGTCACCAAATATTTTTGACACCCTTTGGAGGGTGCAAGAGACGTTAAGCAAATTGCAAATTTTCTATTGAAGCTAAAAGCAGAAGGAGAAGGAAATGCAACTCCATCCCTTCCAATTCTGATGGGAACCAAGGGTTTCCAAAGTTTCGGCAGAGTCCAATTGAAAATCAGAAACAGAAGCTGACAAGATTTGAATCTCTAGAGTTCTGATTGAACCAACCATCTTAGTTTATATCTTAGATTAGGATTATTACTATTAGTAGTTGTAATTTTTTTTAATAGAACTATGATGATAGGTTATAAATAGCCAAGGTATGTTGACATTAAATAAACAATAAAATATCAAAAATCAAAAACTTTTACAGAGCGTGCGTTTCCATCAAATTCCAACAACACCAGTAGCAAGATCCTGAAAAAAAATCTTGGGCACAAGAGAATAGGAATCGTGGCACGGACACTTCCCTGCCAGGGTTTGACCTATTTGTCTGCGACTAGTTCGCAACTCGTGGCAATGCTAGTCACGGTGTTGTCAAGCGTGAGACCGCAAGTGCTGTTGTTGCAGTCTGGTCTGGCCCCTGAGAAGCAATCACCACAACCATGAGCTCTAGCCAATGAGCAAAGGGCTGAGCCCCGAAGTGCTGGACGGTATGTAGAGGACACATAATTTTGGTCACAGTCAACCCACAGGAATTGGTCACCAAGATCAACAAGGTTAACGGGGAGCTGAGGGGTGCTTTGTTTAGAGAGCAACTATCCTTTGTAACTGGAACTAGAGCCTTGTGTACTTATTAGAGAATAATCATTCTCATTCAATAACCCTAATTTTTCTTCTTTTTTAAATTCTCTATTTATTTTCATAAAAATAATAATATAAAAGGCTTGTAAACTTCAAATTTCAAAATATCTGAACATACAAAAAGGAGAGGAAAATGGCTCTCGTCTACAATTTGTTTGAAAATAATATTGCCTCCAGGATTCAAACCCATATTCTCATGCCTTTTTCTTGCCCGAATATAATAATAATTTTAAAAATATATTAAATTTATATTTTTTTATTTTTAAAAATTAATTTTTAACATCAACACATTGAAACAATTAAAAATAAAAAAAAATCATTTAAAACCCAAAAAAATTCAAATTTTTTGAAAACACATTTCAAAATCGTTCCATGCGGCTCCTAGGTTATAATACTTTAATTGTTATTAAATGATTAGAAAACATATATTAAGGTGTTCTATTAAACTATGGGTGAGTGTGTTTAATTTTGGATATAATCGAGCTATTAAAATATTTTGGCGGACCACCAATCTCAATAAATAATTTAAAAAAAAAAACAACCAATTTTGGATGTATATGTGATTTTTTGCATCATTGAGAGACACTAAGCCACTCAAAATAACCTTGTGGATGATGAATGAATGCAGGCTAACTTGTTACACAAAACTGCCTTTCAGAAACAAGACAATTTTAGCGACAATAGCAGAATTATAGCAGCCAGCTAAATCAGACATCCTCAGAATAAAAGAGAATGTGCCTGTTCTTTTCCCTCACAGTGACAAAGGGTGTGTGTGCTAATTGTTTTATACAGAAAAATCGAGTTGTCCTGGACTTGCCTTTTTCTTCCATCATTTAATTAGTCTACAAAATTGAAGTCCAGAAAGCTTCATGATATACAGAACTATCAATCGTTGGGTGCCCTTACCTTCAGAACTGGCAAGGACATCTCCCCATGTTTTATAGAGTTAGCTTTGCCACTTGATGCACCTCAATGGCTTTTATGACCAGTATTTGTGTTAACACAGAATAAAGCCTAGGAATCTGCAACGCACAACATCATCAGATAAATTTCATATAAAATCAAAACAACATTGATTATTAACACAAAATCCATTGTTAAGGAGAAGAATGTTGTTAAGAAATACAATACATGGTGAGTATGAAGCAGTGGACATGGGAATTCAAGTAAAAACAACTTAGTAGTGGATCCACTCAAATGATCCCAGAAAAAGAATTTCATAATCCATAACGATTCTGCTTATTGGACTGGGAATGGTCCAACATGTATAGAGATGGCCAAAATCTCAAGTTCTAGACTTTTATGATGAGAATCCCATTAATTTTGGGTGCCTTTTGAATAATAAAAAATTATTTATGACGGACAGGCTAGCTACTTTATGATCAGAAAATGGTAGACCTGGTTTTATGTCTCCTGAAGGGCTGAAATAAAGGATAGTTTACCTAGCATGCTATAGTTTTATACCAATTGCCCCTGATATGGCAACTTCACATTGTGTTGTTTTGGTAAAAGCCTAAGTGACTTATTTTTACCCCTAAGAATTCTTTAAAACCTAGAAAATGTCATGGATTAAAAATTTAGTAAATGCCATCTCATTACTTCTACTTCTATTTTTCTCCTCTTGCTCCTCCTCTTGTTTTTTTTAGTTGAAAAATCAAATAAGGTATTTCATCCCTGGCTATGTACTTCTATAATTAGAATCACACTTCAGCGATAATGCGTGAAAAGGAAGCCCGAAAAAATCAGCCAGTGCCATCTCAGAAATCTGGTGTTATTACTAGAAACCAAGACATTTCTTCTACTTCTTACCCCTCTGAGGCAAAAGCAAGTTCAGCCCCACCAAAAGCAAAATCTTACTGTGAGTGGGTTCGCTGGGTTAAGGGTGGGGGTAATTAGCCAATAAAATGAATTTGGTTCCCTATGTCAGCTTCCTTCCCGACAAGCAAAGCACTCTTTCAATGCGAGGATCGTCCTTAATCAATTTCACCCAAACATTAGATGCTATTGCTCACTTTCATAATCACACTGAGCAATGATTAAATATTTTTCCAAAGTGAGATACCATTTAAGAACTTCAAAAAAGTTTGGAATGTCTATCTATAAGTAGAGGAATTCAATTACAAAAGGCTTGCTTTAAGTTGTATTTTGCACTCAAAGAGCACCTGAACCACATACCTTACTTATTTGGCAAGAAGGCATGACCACAAAAGTAAGTTCACTTCTGGGATGAACCATTGTTATGACCAGAACCAGACTTTCCTCCATTGCTAATGGCATCACTTGTCTTCACCCGTCGATAAAAGAGAACATATGCAGCAGCTGATTTCACATCTTCTTCATTTATAGGTGATATGTGGGTGTCATCAAAGTTGTACCACCTGTTCTCATCCAGAAGCTGCACAATACAGGTACAAATAAAAATAAAGAGATTAAAAAAGAAGAAAAGGAATGCATGCTGAATCCTAAAAGTTTAAGAAATGAACCAATCACTGGAAAGCCCACGGCCCCACGATTAGATCTAGAAGCAGAAACTGGATAAACAGAAATGTTCTGTCAGCTTAGCTCCTAAATCTACTAATCACAACACATAAAGACTTGAACAGACTACCTTATCAAACACATGAATGAGCTGTAGAAAGGTCTTAATGCCCAAACATTTTATCTAACTTCAAATTAATTAGCACCACTATTGAACCTTTCTTTGGAAACTGTCAATACTAGCCAATAATATGAGCTGCACACCAATCTTCTAAATCATACACCTATTATCAGTTCCTTCCATGCTCACCTTGATATGTGCAGTGTAGTGCCCACTTCCCATGCCACCATAATGGTTGGTCAATGCATAAAGTTCATAGAGTTGCCGTTGAGTGTTGTTCTTGTTGGCTATGTACTTTGTCAAGTCAAAGTCATGAATAGGAAAGTTGACAAAAGTTTCTAGTTTATGCTTCATTGATCTGCTAAACGAAAACCTTTTCAAATGGATGACTAACACTTCTGGAAGCCTCCATAAGTCAAGCTTTTTACTTGCTTGCCGTCGCTCCTTACATTTTGGGCAGTACCTGCATCAGATATATTCACACTAATTTTTTAGTGCAATTCCTTTACCTTCAACATGTGAACAATACATAATTCTATGACATGCAAATGCACAAGGAAAATGCCAACTAATGATATTCCGTTAAGGATTGGTCTCCATTCAAATAAAAAATTGCATGTGGGGGAATAATAGACACTAACCACATATCTTCAGGCACCAAAGGCTCTTCACGCAGAAAAGCTTCTAGACAGGTGTACAAGGAGAGAGGTTCAGTACGAGCCTTCTTATTCACGGGTCCATACTTGAACACTTCAGGCAAGTTTTCCAAGTAATGAGTATCATACTTTTCTAAGAGCTCCCGTGACCAATCAACATATACAAGTACTGATGTTGATGTTGAGGATAATTTAATTGCCTTGTCTTCTCCCACAGAAAGATCAACGCATGCATTACTTTCCTCAACCAACTGGAGAGGTAGTTTGAATAATGTTACTGCATTACCATCCTTGTTCACTGTATCTGACATAGAATTACTACACGCTTCAACAGAACTGCTGTCACGGCGCTTTTCTGATGCCGCCAAAGACGGGCAAGGCTCAGAAGTATCAGCTTGTCTCAAACTTTCAGATATTAACAAAGGCGAGAGCATTGTGTCAACGACTGTCTGTATGTCACCTCTTGTAATTACTTCATCACGTGAGATCAGAGAGACAAGAGGTGTTCCAAAGGGTTTCCAATGTTGAGCAGCCTGTGTAGCACCCATTTCCCTGTCATTCAATTAATAATTAAGAGATCCAAACAGATGCATCCACAAGCAAGTACAAACAGATAGAAATATAAAGCAACTTAATGCACAGCGCCTTCCAGACAAACAAAGGCAACAATTGGTGTAGGGTATGAATATCCAGATCAGATAATACATACTGTTCTTGGCGGCGATGAATCAACCTAATCAGAAGTGTTTTCTTCAGAGACTTTGGTATCTTGTAGGCAACAAGGTGGTCATCATCTTTGATCATGGAAAGGGATATTAAGGGGTCTTCTAAAAATCTTTGAAACAAATGGTTCCGTACCTGTGAACAATATGTTCCAATAAGTCAAGCCAAGGAATTGCACATCCATAATTTTATGAACGTGAGTAACAATAGTCAATGCTATTAACCTCAGCAAGTTTAAGGTCTTCATTATTCTTCAAGGAACAAGCACTGCTAAGCGCATTGATCAAGTCCCTGCATCGCCCCTGCTTTGGAACAGTCACAGTGCAAGAAAATGGCAGGGCACTTCCATCACAAGTAAAAATCGTAACAGTCATAGAACGAGTAGTGGTGGATTGAAGTGGCAAAGAGAGATACATAAAGGGATCGAATGTAACAGAGATTTTATGGCACTCTGGGCAAACCAAAGTCGACTTGTACTGGCCCTGTGAATAGTGAAACAGTCAACAGTACAATTTAGCATGAATTTAGAACAGCAAAAACAGTGGAATGAGGGCAATTAATTGGTGTATGTGTCCACATGGAAGCATAACAATTAGCACATCTTTAGTATGAAGCAAGAATACCAAGCTTCACATCAAAGAATTCCTTGAAAAATTTGTATAGGTTGACTTTTGTGGATTTTGGAACGACACTAAATTCAATCACTCACCTGCACCAGTAAATCCTCATATGACCCTGTCTTGACCTGCCCTCAATGATTGGCATATTTATCTTAATATTTTTTACTCTTCCTACAAATTGCAATCACCTCTTATTTAACCATTTCAAGCATTTTCCAACATTCATCTTAATATTCCTGCTGTATATTTTATTAAAAATTGCATCTTCACCACGAAGCATGGATTACCACATCATGAATCTAGCGCAGGCCTAATCACAATTATATAGAATGTACCCTTCAACGAACTAGGGATCCATACTTGCTTGATACCCAGCAATGTTTCTTAATTTCACCACCCTGGGTGCCAGAAATGGTCACATTGAGGCGCCTTTACTCAAATCAAACTAACACCTCCATTCATGTTGCTAGGATTATGATACATGAACTCTATTTTAGTCCTGCTTGGATGAAACCTTGTACTCTAAAATGCTTTTCCATAACTCTAAATCTCTTGTTTTCCCCAACTGTGGTTTCATGGTTATCAAAACTATTTCATAAGAAAAAAACCATGCACAATTATTTGGTGTGCCTGTGCGTGTGTGCATCATTTAGCTGCACACTATCAAATACCATCCTATATATGTCCGGTCAGTTCATCCAAGACCAAAAAAACAAGGATTTGATGCAAGTAAGTTTGAATAATCATTATAATATGCACCTGGCAAACATCAACTATTATAGAATCATTACGAGCAATATGATTTGCCCAATACTCATCAGCAACTTCTTCATCTGGACGACCATCAGCATCTTTAGACTTTTTATAAGGCTTGTGTTTAACACGATTCAGATCTTCATGGAGACCATCTAAAAGAAATGCTAAAAGCTCCTGCAATGATACCAACCATTTAGCTTACACAAACTGTGCATAATCCATAGAAAATGCAACAACACAGACCATTAATGAAAAGTTCATTGCACTTGAGAACCTGAGAATCATGCTGATTGTAGCCACTAAATTGAGGTGCAAATCGAGCCAACTTCATTTTAAATTGTCGAGGAGCAATTGCTGTTCGTCCAGGTGCCCACAGCCTTCGAAGTAACTCACCAAATGCTAGAGCGAGCTCACCCTACAAAACAGCTGACTCAATTCAATAGAGTATTAACAGAATAGTTCAACAATGACTTGCAATACTTAAATAGCTGAATAAAACTTCCATCAATAAAAAATCACTCCTAATATAATCCATCCATTAAAAATAATTTCCATTCAATCATTCTTAGTGATAGATGAGCTTTGCATCTCACTGTTTGACCTAGAGGTCTATTGATTGGCTGGAACTCATTTCCAAGGTAAGCTACATAGGTATCCAACAGCCATATCAATGTAGCCAAAAAAAATAAAACACAATAACGAGGGGGGGTGGGGGGGGAGAATCTTTCCTTACAGTTTTTAAAATCGGCCTTCTATTTTATCATTGATGAGAAATATCTTCAGTAAGCAAGCAATGTGTACAGGAAACTCAAACATGGACTCAAAAACATCAAAATTACATAATTAAAAAAATTGCTCAAGCGCCAAGTTCTGGCTGGACAAAGAACTTAAAAAATCCATTCACTCAAAGTTTTGTGTCCCTGATGCCATTATTTTTATCATTTCTATGACCTTATTTTTACCGCAGTCTCAAAAAATTCATGTATCTCACAAAGAAGCTACAAAAAATTAGTAACAAAGCATGTTTCCATGCTACAAACATTATTATACAGAAGGTAGAAAACAGCAATGTGTGGGATGCAGAGATTTCACAGGAAGTCCACAGATACATCTGTAAGCCTTCAAATATATGATTGTACATTGCAGTACACAAATTTTGAGTGAAAACATATGCCGTCCCTTTATTAATTTAAACAATAGTTCATATGCCTATAAACATTTTAGGTCGCTGAGCCCACCAAGTTTGAAAGGGGCTCAAATTAGTTAAGAAGCTCTACTTGTGAATGGTACAAATGAAAGGTTTTATCTATTTTATGCCTGACATAAAGTAAGTACCAAACTACCAATCACTGCCATCTGATCTAAACAACTCAAGAAAAAAAAAATAAGCATGAACAAAACCTATTAAAGAAACAACAGACTGTACTTCCAAAAAAAGACAGTTATATTGATCAAAAAACAAATTGCCCCTCAATCAACATCTGAACTTAGTTCATGCATGGCATAAAAGAAAAACTGTGCTATTTATCAACAAGACACTAGATGATATCTAACAAACTCAAAACTAAGAAATTTTTGCTATCCAGTGGTACCTTTTCACTCAGAATTTTAAGTATTTCAAAATCATGCTTGGAAGAAAATAAGCATGATTTATACTGTTCATCAATAATCAAACTTACCACCATACCGAGTGGGTTTTGCCAATTTATCTCTTGATGATAATCCTCCCGAAAATATTTGGCGAACTCTGATGTGTGAACAAGACATTGTATTGCACTATTCATAAAGCATGTGTTCCCTAGGTTCTGCAACCCAATCAAGCCACCAGAAGACCCCCTTGTAGTAACAGTACTGATCCCATATGTGTTATCCAACTCCCTACCTTGAGATGTCAGATTCAGACTTTGTGATAGCTCTGTGCTGCCGCCTCTAGAAGCACCCTTGCTTGCAGATAAACCTCCTGCAATGGATAAGCTTGACTTAGAAGGCTCTAAAAGAAATGAACTAGCTTCCTTCACAGTAGATCCATTGCCCTGGGCAGATCTTATAAAACGACTCAATGCAGTACCATTGGCATTGTTATGAACCTCCACCAGAATCTGTATATGGTTAGAGAACAAAAGAAAAGTCAAATGTTAAAATAAGAAAGTAACAAGTAGTTTACACTATGGCACAGTACAAGAAGACTTACATCCTGATCCATCTGTAAGTTGGCGTCATCAAGTGTTCTATCCATGTCATTCATCAAAGCATGTTTACGTTGGCCATAGTAATCCCAAATGCATACCTGTAAGAAAGAATACTAATTGATAAGAAATTGAATACGAGGAATAATTCAACATATCTTCACAAGAAACTTACCATCTATATTTCAAAATATAAAAATAAATATCTGGGGTATTTTCAAGCCTTTACCTGCTCTAAGTTCAGATCAAAAAGCTCACAAGCTCTTTTGTGAAGCTCTCCTATTGTCTCCTGTGAAAATGATTCAGTTTTTGATAAGCAATCACAAGATATACATGGGGAACATTTCATAAGATGAAAACTTACAATTGAGACTTTAAACTATTACCACTCAAATTGTAGTATTCAAATTCCAAACGCCATTTAGAACCGATACATTGGCTCTAATTATTTATTAGTTGTAATAATCCAATGTTGAAACTGCATTTATTTGGCGAACAAGGTATGCAATTTCAAATTTATGTCTATATCGCTGCAACAATTCCAACATAGTAGTTATAGAGGTGGTCAGGGTAATGAATTTGATGAAGAAATGACAATTTTGTGGTGGATTTAGGGTAACAGTTGTAGGGGGTGATGATGTGATTCTCACGATGAGATGGGGCAACATTGTTGTGATGGTGTAAACATAATGTCAAGTGTTAACATTTTTAGCAATTTCCTTTTATTTACTAGTTTTTTTTTAGTGTTCTCGAGAATTAGTTTATTTCCAGAAACACACCCAATACTGATTTCAGAAACATTCTCAAAGTTACTCGAAAGATCAAGTGTTGAAATTTTGGATAGTCTATGCTAATTGAGTCGTCAAGCATGTCCTTAAGTCAAGTTACAACAAAATGAGTAGTTCGATAAAGTAGTAAATCATGAAAGATTTCAATTCATACCTTCTTGCTAATTCTTATTGTACTCTGATCACCCTTCGGCATAACAAATAGCCGAAGACGGAGAGGATACACCTCTACAGCATACTCTGTCTGAGAAAGACCTGAACTGATTACTTTCCGAGCCAATGCTGGACCACCTCCATACCTATACCCAACAGCACCAACATATTATAAGAGCATTTCCCCCATTTTAGTTTTTCCTCCAAACAACAGTGGCCCATTGAAAGATGCAATTTAGCAATCTTTTATTGCTTGTGATGATGGGAAGGCAATAAAAAAAACTCCTACCTATGTTCTCTATTCATGTTGGCAGTAGCTATTTAATATGGGTATTGATCATAAAAATCCTAGCAAACATTAAGATTATAACCACTGATCCTTGTGTAAATAATGGAATTCAAAAATGCAAAGACTGAAAACAAAATAGAACAAGAGAGTAATGTCATGTTTTTTGTTCTTCCACAATTTCATACACAACTCACCACGAATACAACTGGTTCCAAACTTCTTGTGGAAGCAATATATAATCTCGGCCTTCTAATAAAGTATCATGAATCTCAAAGCCAACATTTGACTCCTCAGAATTTGCGTCATGTATCAAGTCAGAATTATCAATACTAGCAGGCCTTCTTGAAGAACTAACCGCGTCACAATTCTCTAACATTGATGACCCATCATTAGTAACATTCGTTTGTTCTTGGTTCACATAATCAATCCAATGTTGCCACCATCTATTATAACCAACAAAAAGGTATATCAGCAACCTTATTAATAAAAAATTACCAGCGCAAACTCAATTCAAAAAACACCTTCCATTCTCTACCACACACACAATGAACAACATTACTAAGTAAATTCCTAAGTTCTCACTTGGCACCTAAACAATAAAAGTCTCTTACTTCTAAAAAAAAACTTGAAACATACATTTTTAAGAAATTTCAGGTAGCTAAAGACCTAATTTTATAGTAGAAAACAACAAAATAAAACAAGCCCACTTTGCACTTCTAACATTAAAAACTTCTTAGCACTAAAAGAATCCAAACATCAGGAGAGAAAAAGACTTGAATTTAACTCTTTAAATCAAAACTTTGATATTTTTTAATTCACAAACTTCATAACACTAAGGACCCACACAGAGAAGAAAAATAAAGAAATTAATGTTACCGTTGAGTGATTAAATAAAAGCTATCGCCTTCTTTACTATTATTTTCTGAAGTAATTGCAATGTCTCTAATCAAAACCCTCTCTTCTTCTGGTGTCCGCTGTGGCCCGCCGCAACTATTGTTGCCCTCCACCGTCAACTCCTTCATCAGAGAAGAAGAGAAATGATTCCTTTCTTCGATCTACTGATTTGTGAAATTTTCTCTTTCGTTTTTGGTTTCCCTGGTTTTTGTTTTTGTTTTCTCGGTAACCAAACAGAGAGCGAGAAAAATATCAAGGGGTTTTAATGTAATGTCTTTTTGAAGTTTGTTAGAAAACTTGTAAATGGGTTGATTTTTCTTCTAAATGGGTCGGTTTTAACTTCGATGGTTAAGGAGGGTTATTTCACCCGATCCAATAGATACTCTTTTCCAACCTATCTGAAAACCCGTCATCCACTAATATATATATATATATATATATATATACACACACGTGTGATTTTTAGTATATCAAAATAATTTAAAATATATAAAAAAAATATTAATTTTTAATAAAAAAATTAAAATTTGAAATAATACAGTGCAATTCTCAAACATTCTCAAAATAGTGTTTGATACATCATTCTCTGACTCCATTAGAAATTAGATTATGAAAAATCTGAAAACTTATTTTTATTAAAATAATATTTTAAAAACAAAATTAATATGTACACCATTAGAATTAATTAAATTCAATCAATCAATTTTCACTAAGTTAATAATTTATTCGGATTAACTAAAATTCTCTTCAAAGTTAAGTTTAAATCCTACATTTACATTTTTTTACCAAATCTTCAAATTGAATTAGATTTAACAACAATAATAATTCGTAAAACAAAAAATTAATAATAAAATGGTTGGCTGTAGATGCTTGGAATTTAACTGAGGTGGTAGGTACATTCGTTCCTTATTATTACCTCGATTTTGAATCTTAAAAAACAATATTAAAAAAAAACACTTTAAAATAAAGATTTTTTTTTTTAAGTATAAAACCAAAGAAAAGGAAGATTTGCTTATAGAGTTTCCAAAATTAGATGGTTTCTCTAAATGAGCCATTATGGTTTAATGAAAGGTGGATAAAAAGCCCAATGGTGTATTATCACCAGGCCCAAATAAATTCCCTAACCAGCCTAGCCCAGTTTCCATAGCCTATTGACCCAAATGCTGTATATTATTTTCAGAATGAAAACGAAAAAAAAAAATAGAACATGCAGTCAGTTTTTTTTACCTTTTCTCCGTGTAAAGTATGTTTTTTTAAATTAAAAAAAATATTATATTGATATTCAAACATTACTCCAAATATACTAAAATTTGTTCGGCTTAACAAGGCAATTTAGATTAAAAAAAATTTTAAAAATAAAATTTAATCTGATCAAATTCACATCACTCGATAAATTAATCTATTTTATAATTCAATCAAAGATACTGTAGTTGCAACTTAATTCATGGAAGAATGTCTTCACAGAAACCAGGTGAAGGCAAACGAGGTATGATGTTGTACAGTACAATTCCAATGAAATAATATCATCAACAATTGTAAACCTTTTCAGTTGTACCAAGTTCTACCTCTCCATTCCCTGCAGCACCATCTTCAGATGCTTTAAAATCTGCTTCCATGTCTTCTTCCAAGGGTTTGTAATTGTAAAACCAGGCACAAATTACAAAATACACAAAATTTACTAATTGGATGCCTGTTACAAGCCAATAATAATAGTCCAGCTTTCCTCTATTAAGGTTCCTGTCAGGTAACCAATTCTTCTTGTGGCCTGTGTACTTATGAACTAATGACACCATAAATGTTCCCAAGTAATTTCCCATAGAATTTGCTATCCAAAATAACCCTAAAGCAATGCTTCTCATGCTTTCTGGGGATTGATCATAGAGAAATTCCAACTGTCCAACAGTCATGAAGATTTCTGATATTCCATGAAGGGAAAGCTGAGGAACTAGCCAGAATACACTTATAGGAACGGTGGCTTTAGGGTTATCCAATAAGTTATGATGCTCTGCCACCGTTCTTCTCTTTTTCTCAACCAATGCAGAAACAATTGACGTGAGAATGTTGAAGATTAGGCCTATGCCCATTCTTTGTAGGTATGTGATGCCTGCAGGGGTTCCTGTGAATCTACGCACAAAGGGAACGAAGAGGCGTTCGTAGAGAACGAGCCCTATCATCCCGGTCAGGATACCAAAGACGGACATGCTAGCTGGTGGAATTTGGAAGGAATTTGACAGATGACGTTTCATAGTCCAAGCCTGTTGAGTATTGAAGCTGCCACTATGTGAATTAGCTGTGACAAGTAGAATCCCTGCTGCCCAAACTGGAAGCAATCTGAGAAAGGATTTTAGCTCCTCTACTCGATGCACGGTTGCTATCTTCCATGGATTTGGTGGGTTGGAATCTGTTGCTTCACCATCCTTCATTACTGCTGCTTTATCAAGCCACCTGAAAAACGAGAAGGCCAGTTCAGAAATTCTTCAACAGCGAATTTAAGGTCAATGACCACATGGTACTGGCCCAGGTCGGGTTCCCATATTGTTCAGCATTCTAAAGATATTTTGAAAACATATAGCAACATCAGGAGCTTAACACAACTTACTTGAACTGAGGGGTGTGTAAAAGCCTTCCATGTACAGATATAGCAGCATCAAGTTCTTTGTTTTGGTACAAGAGACTTGAATCTTCTGGAGCCACAGCTTTTCTCTTCCTTATAGCAGAAACAATCACTTGAGTTACTCTGACCAATGGGCTTCCTCCTGGTTTCACCTTCTTATAAAGCGGAGAGCCAGCTAGAAAGACAATGAAAGCTATACCCATGGCGATAGTAGGTATTCCAAGACCCCACCCCCAACTCACATTATCTTGTATGTAGACCACAACACTCACTGCTGTTAGTCTTGCTGATCCCAAGCTAAAATAGTACCAATTGAAAAAGTTCCAGCTTCGAGATTCGACGCTTGATTTGCTCATATCCAATTGGTCTGCGGCATAGGTCATAACACAAGGCCTAGTTCCACCCAAGCCAATAGCTAAGAGGAGTAGAGACAAGTAGAGGGTGCTTAGTTGGAAATTCGAAGCCTCTTTGCAGTCCACAAGCGTTGGACAAGGTGGAGGATGTAGTGATTTCAGTAGTGCTGTTGTGGTGAAGCTAATTAATCCCTGTGGTAATAATTACAGATGTGAATCTATTGGTGATACAACGGAAATGGCATGCACGGAAATGTATTGTAGTTTCGAATTAAGCATTTCTGGGCCAAATTAATTCTTCGGCTTTCTGAACTAACTAGTTTGGATCGACCAATGTGCTTCGTGTCAGTTTGGGAACACAGTACAACCTGCATCAGAAGCTTACTGCATTCCCAAACTGTCTCCTCGTGCATGTAAAAGCCTTCTCTAGCCCATATCGGACTAGTGCATTCATGAGAAATTCTTCTCTCGCAATCTATTCTTAAATTTGAATCCAAAATGATAACATGGAAAACAAACGCATTCGAGAAAGATTGATTTGACGACTATATTGAAAGCCCAAGAGACCTTATTAACAGCTGCATCAAGATTCTACGTACTTTCATGTATGGATCTTCAGTTAATTAAAAACTTAGTGCTACAACATTAAACAAAAATATATGCAGAGAGAGTGAGGAGAATAAGAACCAGTTCAAAGATAATGGAACCAACGATAATGGCCCAAAATCGGCCAGCAAATGAGTCAGCAATCAAAGCACCGATCAAAGGTGTTAAGCTAGCGGTTCCATCGAAGTTTGAGACAATGTTAGAGGCCCTTACAAGAGGCAAGTTCAGCTGCTGAGTAAGGTATGTTATCATGTTGGCATGGAAACCAATGGTAGAGAATCTGTCAAATATTTCAGTTGCTGCAAAAAACATGGAGGTTAAATAACAGACATTACAGCTCTCGGCCGCCCAACTTAATAAAGCAAAACAAACTCACCAAGGATGAATGGAGTTGCTTTAATGCCTCCAAGTTTCTTTCTCTTATCATCTTCCTTGATCTTCACCTCCTCCTGCTTCTCTTCATGAGATTTCTTATTGTCCTGAGATTCCATTCTTGGTCCAATTCCCAATGTCAGGAAACCAACCAGGTGAATGGATATGGGGGCAGGCTACTGTACTGGAAGCTAAAAGGGCTACTTATAGGAGAGTTAAGACCCGTATATATTATTGACGTCAACGTCTTCACCACTTATATCTACGGCATGTATGTCTATTAATCACATGCTTATTGACGAAAACCTCCTCAGATTATCATGATGAGCATCTTACAATAAAATAAAATAAAATAGATTATTGATATATTACATCGTATAGATCAAACCTGGGATAAAATAAATCTACTTGTGAATCTATAAGTTGCGTGAGTGTTATTCTATGTACACTAGGAAAAGAATATTTGGAAAAAATAAAAAATAAAATCCCTACTGAGCCCTACATGCATTTTGATACTCTCGTTCCCTACACTTGTGGATCTGCGTATTCCTATTGAAAATTTACAGAAGAAGATGAACCTGAGGAAGGTGCATGTAGGGGTGGTTTATATTGCCACCAACTGTATATATACAAGCCAAGTTTTACCTACCAGCTTGCAACAAAAAAAAACCTGATTTATCAAAGAAAACAAATTAATCCCCGGCGGGATTTATAAAATACGTAAATGCAAAATAGACAGGGAAAGGTATCGATGAGTAGAATCGGCTGCAACAATTGAACAGCCATGGGAACAAAAAAATAAATTGGCATTGCTGACTAGACTTTGCTAGCTAGTTATGACTGTTTTTAGTTCACGCAGGACAAAAGAAAGAAGCTTACAAGTCATAAGTCACACCCCGTAGTCGCACCAACTATTCCTGTTACAGTGTTTTTTGTATTGTAGCGTATGCAGGATATTTTTTAAAAATATTTTTTTTATTTCTCTACAAATACATTAAAATAATTATTTGAATAAAATCTAATAATTCATAAGTCACACACCATATTTGACCATGTAGTACTCTCTCTCTTATGTGTTTTTAGGTTATGTTTGTTTTTTTAAAAATAGTTTTTGAAAAATTATTTTTTAAATTTTCATGTGTTTGTTTGTCATTAGAAAAATTGATCAATAAAAAATACTTTCCAGTCAAAGAAAAATTTGGTTTGGTTTTCATAAAAATGTTTTCCTTTTATTTTGGACGGAAAACACTTTCTGGAAGTTGTGAAAAATTTAGAAATGTCATATTATTTGCTGATTATATCAAATTTGATCCTCAAACTTTTGATTGCTATATATATTTTGTTTTGAATATTTGTTTTTCAATTTCATCTCTTAGAATTTAATTTTTATATTAATTTTGGTCCTCATTTTTATAATTTTTATTTTCTTTTCCCTTATCATTTTTTAATTGAAATTTTTTATCTATCAAATTTGGTCCTCATTTTTTTTATTGTTACTTATTTTATTTGAAATAATTTATAAAATGTTGATTATTATTATTTTAATTTCTTTATCTTTCAATTTTTTTATTTTTAAGATTTGATCTCTATTATTTTGATTATTATTTATTTTATTTGAGATAATTTATGAAATTATAATTTTTTCAATTTCATTCTCATTCAACTTTTTAATTTGTAAGATTTGTTCCTCGTCATTTTAATAAACTTGAAAAAAATAAAACATTAATAAGTTATTTTCTAGCTCATTTTCCATGATATAACCAAACACTAGAAAGTGTTTTTCAACTTATTTTTTATTACACTACCAAACATCGAAAAATAATTAACTTTTCAAAATAAAACTACTTTCCAGCAAACAAATGGAGCCTTAATGTAAATGGCATCTGAATCAATTGAGGTCATTTTACTAACTAGTTAGTAGTTATTAGATTAAATTACAAAAACAATTTGAGATTAAAGTCAAAATAATTTAAAAATTTCTTAAAAATTAAAAGTTAAAGTATTTTTTTTATTTATAAAATATTGACCTAGCTAGATTTGGCTCGGGTCTAGCTAAGTTAATATCTTATCTAGTTTAATTAGAAATTCAAAGTCAATTTATGGGTTTCAACTAGCCTATCAAAATAGGTCGAGTTTAATGATTATTTTATTAGATTACAAAGCTTATCATCTATAACACGAGGTTAGAAAAGCAATAATAAAAAGAATAAAAAGGTCTAGCATTTAAAAACTTTTCTGTTTTTTTTCATATCAAAAAATTATCTCAACTTAAAAACTTAAATTATTATATTAGGATCCAAGATATATATATATATATATATATAATTCATATTATTATTTTCTAATACACACTTTCAAGTAAATTTTTTTAAAATTAAAACTTATACAGGTATATGTTATCTTATATTTAATTCTATAAATTAAAATTAAATAATATATAAAATTCAACTCATGATTCTTTAGTCATATTTTATTTGATTGAGAAAATCGATATCTTCTGCTTTAGGAGTTTCCAAGTTAGTTTACAAAATTGCACTTTCTATATTCAATAAAATTGTTTTGTTCCTTATTTTGCACAGCTATTGAACGGGACATTGTCGTGGCATCCAAGGAGATCGTAGACAACTATATATCCTAGTGGAGAAATTACAGGTTGAGAAGTACAGAATTTCATATTACCATATGTCATAACCTAATTTTTGATCATTTTATTTTAATTATTATTATTATTATTACTGAAAAGGATAAAAAAAATGATGATAATAATGAAAAAGCAAGTAAAATGAAATAAATAAAGAGTGAATTAAAATTTGGGTTAAGGGCAACATGATTGGAAGTTTTGGGATTTAATTAAACTTTGAAATTAATTTAATTAATCAAATCAAGGTTTTAATTGGAGAATTGATAAGTTTTAAGACTTAATTAAGCTTGGAATTAATTTAATTAATCCAATTAAGGGTTTAATTGGAGAATTAATAAGTTTTAAGACTTAATTAAAGCTTGGAATTAATTTAATTAATCCAATTAAGGGTTTAATTGGAGAAATTGATAAGTTTTGAGACTTAATTAAGCTTGAAATTAATTTAATTAATGAAATCAGGGACTTAATTGAAAAAATACCAAAGTTTGGGGTTTAATTGGGGTCCAAATTGCAAACATTAAAACCCAAGGACCAGCTTGAAAATGGCGCGGAAATGCAAGGATCCAATTACGTTTTAACCAGGGGCTTGATTGCAAAATTATAAGAATCCAGGGACCAAATTGAAAGCAGCCTTTAGAGCTAGAAAACGGGGTCGTTTTGAGCGACTGTTCACCGTCTTCTTCCTCTGCAACGGCTCTGCCATTAAAGGCAGAGGCGTTTCATCCGTTGGCAGCAACGCTTAGTCATTGAAGGCGGCCGTTACCACCGGTTCTGGCCTTATAAAAGGAGAGAGGAGTGAACCGATGAAAGGGGGGACCAAGAACAGGGAAGAAGGCAAAGACAGAGTCGAACAAAGAAAAACTGGGGAAGAGAACGAAAAAACCAGGAGAGGCAGAATAAAAGAAACCCATAAAACAGAGATAAAGGAAACAGAATACAGAGTAAAAACAGAGACAAAAGCAAGCAACAAACCCAGAATACCAACATTAACATCACTATCTTCTTGATCGCCTCCTGCAAATAAAAAAAAAACCCCAGCGTCGCCATCATCTTTGTTCCTTCGTCTCAATAAACCGGGATAATAGGCTAGATAACCAGAAGCAAAAGAAACGCAAATCACAGAGAGAAGAACGCAAGGAAAGGTGAAAAGGGTGCCCTGCCAAGCGTGGTTCAATCACACAGAAGGAGCTCTGTCATCGTCTTCGTCGCCTTCGGCCAACCAAGGTACGCCGCCTCCTCTGTCTTTCGTTCGGTTTCAATTTTGTCATCGTCTTCGTCGCCTTTGGCCAACCAAGGTAAGCCACTTCCTCTGCCTTTCATTCGGTTTCAACTTATTAGCAACATACTGTGCAAGTGAATTTTAATTCACTTGCACAGCGCAGCAACACGCGTGGCTTGTCGCACGCGTGTTGCTTTTGCTCGGCCAGGTCACTAGCTTGGGCCAGTGACCGGGCGGCTGGCTGGGTCTAGCCCAGCCCATGTGGGTTGAGCTGGGCCCAGCCCCAAAAAATAAAAAAAATAATAAATAGAAAAAATAGAAAAATAAAAAAATAAAAAAAATGTGTATGCATAAATAAAAATAATATAAATTTATTGGTTTATTCCCTAACGCCAGAGTTGGGAATAAAAATACCGTTTTAAATTTATATTATTTTTATTCATTGTATTTTATTTTGTTTAGCTAGAAAATAAAAAAAAATTATGCATGCGTAAAAAAAATAATAAATTTATTTTATGTGAATATTCACTGGCGTCAGAGTCAGGAATATTATAAGCAAATTATCATAGCATAAACTAATAAACATTTAGCAATTTAAGACAAAACCAGCAATGCAGTCTGCTGCAGGCAGAACGTTTAAGGGGTGATAATATCTTCCCTTTTACGTAACCAATCCCGTACCATAGAATCTCTGTTAACCAGTTAGGGTTCCTAGTGACCATAATACTAGGTGGCGACTCCTTAAACAAGACTGTTTTCCCCTAAAAGAACAAGATGCCAGAAATATGTTCTTTTTCCATATTCGAGATATTATTTTGTGGGCCGCCGAGATGTCGGGTGCGACAGGATGGCAACTCCACTGGGGATCTAGGATTAAGCTTTGTCTTTTGTCTTATTATTGCTAATTTTGTTGTTGTTGTGTTTATTTGTTTATTTTTCCTGCATTTACTGCTTTAGCATGCATCCTTATTTATGTTGTTATGCATCACTTTGGAAGCACATACTTTACAAACTAGGATAAGTGGGGGAGTAACGGTACCCCAATGGCTTTAGCCTGGGTAAGACTCGTGAAACCATCCAACTCTCGCTTGATTGTTTACTTGGAAGTGGTTAATATGCCAAACTGATATTACTCAGGGCCTCTATCTTCACACTACTTGTAAGCCTCATATCGACCTTTCATGGACGATCACTGAGCATGCGAGAGACCTTTTGAAAGTAGATAATGACCAACCCCTTGATGCACTCAACAATTAGGATCTTCCAACTAGGTTGTCACCCCGTGAAGGGCAAGTTTGCATTTCATACGCATTTATTTATTTATTTATTTATTTCAATATTTTTGCATAGATTGCATGATTTACATTTAGCAGGTTGAAATATAAGGTTCCCCATTGAAACCCATCTATAACACTCGTTCAAAAAAAAGGACAAATGGAAAACGAAGAAAAAGTCCAGTTGGGAGCCCAACATCAAAAAGAGGTGGACAATCTTAAAGAAGAAGTCGCAAGGCTTACTAGTCTACTCGAGCAGGCCTTGAGAGATAAATCTGGAAAATCCACACTTATAGCTCAGCCTGAAGATATGCATGTGACTCATTTTGATCCACAAAATCTGGAGGCAAATAGGGTGTCATCTGAATTTCAACAAGCCATGCATTTTCAACCAGCATACTCCATGAGAATGTCGTTTACCATTGATTCTACCGAGAAAGAATCTCAAAAGGGCAAGATGGTGAAAGAAGAGGGTTTGGAAAAATGGACTGTCTTAGAAGAGAGGATAAGGGCAGTTGAGGGAAACCATTTGTGTGACCTGGTGAAAGCTGTTAATATGTGTTTGGTGCCTAACGTAGTCATTCCTAAGAAGTTTAGGGTACCGAAATTTATTAAATATACGGGAACTCAATCCCCTATAACTCATCTTAAGGCATACTGCAACAAAATGGCTGAGGTAATTGATGATGAGAAACTGCTGATTCATTTCTTTCAAGACAGTTTAAGTGGCGCTGCCCTCACTTGGTATATGCGGTTGGACAATACCAAGGTTAAAAAATGAAAAAACTTAGTTGATGCCTTCATGAGGCAATATAAGTTTAATATAGACGTGGGCCCTGATCGGTTAAGCTTGCAAGCTATGAAGAAGAACAATAAGGAGTTCATAAGAGAATATGCCCGAAGATAGGGTGAGATAGATGTACAAGTTAACCCTCCCATGTTAGAAAAGGAGATGATCAGTTTATTTTACGTAATATCTTCCCTTTTACGTAACCAATCTTGTACCATAGAATCTCTGTTAACCAGTTAGGGTTTCTAGTGACCATAATACTAGGTGGCGACTCCTTAAACAAGACTGTTTTCCCCTAAAAGAACAAGATGCCAGAAATCTGTTCTTTTTCCATATTCGAGATATTATTTTGTGGGCCGCCAAGATGTCGAGTGCGACACCATGATAGCTTAATCGTTCTAGAAACAATTGGTGATGAATAGAATTCGTATTTCGTACAGCACAAACCCAGAATTGCAAAACAATTAAGCCATCAGATATATCATGCCATTCTTTTTACTAACAATTGAAACAAAAAGATGACAAGTAAAAACAGATATGAGCTCTAAGAGGACAAATTAATGGGGATGCCTCCAGGTTCCTGTCTCTTGTTATCTACTCGATCTAATGTCCTCTTGATTCTCTTCATCAGCTTTGTTATTGTCCAGAAACCCCAATCAAATGACCCTACAGGAGCATGATATTTGCCCTACTAGAGTTAAGACTCAAGACCAAGAAGGGAAAATTCTTTGTATATTTTCATCCTTATTTTTCATAAAATTTATAATTTTAACTTCAGTTTAGAAAAAAAGAATAAAAAAACAAGAAAGAAATAAGAAATGTGTATAAAATCTCGGTTTGTCTAAAAAATTAATTTTAATTAAAAGCTTATATTGATAGATGAAACTTAAAAATATAATTTATATTATTAATTTTTTAATACAGTTTATTTTAACATTATAATTTAAGCACAGAATTCACATGGCTAGTTTTAATCTCCTAGATAAATTCTATACTATCACATTCCTACGAAGCTCTACCTCTCCATTCCCGTCAGCATAATTCAACCGCTTGTGTTGAATTTCATCTTCTGCTGGAACATCATCTTCTTCTTCCTTGACCTCCTCTAAGGGTTTGTAAGTGTAAAACCAAGCACAAATTACATAATACACAAGATTTATAACTTGGATCCCCGTTACAAGCCAATAATAGTAATCCAATTTTCCCCTATTAAGGTTCCTATCAGGCAACCAATTATTTTTCTGGCCAGTATACTTGTGAACAAGGGACACAACGAGTGTACCTATGTAGTTCCCCATGGAAACTTCTAGACTATTGAGTGCGGCGGCCGTGCTTCTCATGGTTTCTGGTGATTGGTCATAGAGGAATTCCATGTGCCCTACAGACATGAAAACATCTGCTATTCCATGGAGAATATATTGAGGAAGTAACCAAAACACACTTATTGGGATAATGGCTTGAGGAGCATCCAATAGGTTGTGAAGAGCAGCGACTTGTTTTCTTTTGACCTCAACTAATGCTGAAACGATAGTTGCAATTATGTTAATAAAGAATCCTACGCCCATTCTTTGCAGGCAAGTGATGCCTGAAGGGTTTCCCGTAAAGCGACGAGCAAAGGGAACGAATAGGCGTTCGTATTGTTGGAATTTGCCATTATTGGGCAACCTACCCTAAGGAGTAGGGTTACCATTTGTCAATGGTAGTTGCACCCACCATTGACAAATGTATCAACCCATGTGCAGCCATTGTTGAAGAGATGTCTT
>Ga0325404_1000534_pt1 | contig 38083 bp, 18 predicted proteins | sample PopdelMetagenome_18_FD_205664 | JGI IMG/M metagenome (GOLD analysis project Ga0325404, IMG submission 205664) | Populus deltoides microbial communities from Bellville, Georgia, United States - Xylem-Control-R1 | ecosystem: Host-associated > Plants > Phyllosphere > Stem > Wood/Secondary xylem...
GAAAAAAAATGATTGATAATGGATGAATCTGAACAAAATGACTGCCCTTTATAGCATCAGGAATCCTCCTTGACCCTGTTCATTAAAGAGCCACGCTAGTGACAGCCCCCAATTCCCCCCCCCCCCTCCTTTCTTGTGTCGTAGAAAAGTTTTAGCTTGCAATGTTAAGAGAAAGGGCATACGCTTTCAGGTCTGTTCATGCTCATTAAATTAACAAATCAGATGGAAACCAATAAAATTGATTTGTATAACATCATGTAAACTGCACCATCAGACAATTTTTACAAATTCAGACAGATTTTCAAGAATGAAAGAAGAATCCTACATGTTCATTGAATAGACACTAGTCACAGCCCCCAATGGCCACTCCTTGTTCTTGTGTGCTTGGAGAGTTAAAACTTTCAGTGTCAGCGTAAGGGCATAGATTTTCAGGCATGAAGGCAGAATTTATATGTGCTAACTTGATTTGCTAATCAGATGGACATTCTGTAAAATGATATATTTCTAGAATATCACACAAAATGCATCATTATATATTTTCACAAATTTGAAATTTGCTTTAAAAAAATTGTGACTAAAGAATATTGGATGGGCCTTACAGCAATAAAGGGATTAAGTTAGTCGAATACCTCCAATGGAGTTAAAGGGCATTTTCCATCCACACGATTTGCTCCTGGCCTTATTACTCTACCCCTTCTCCTAAATTTTCCTCTCCAAGCACTTTCTCGTGCAATATCCATCTCTCGTTTCTCTTCTTCCCCGCCATCATACTCACAGCATGAAAATGCAACCATATCCTTTCATAAAAATATTGACATTTAGAAAAACATGGGACATAGCTAGAAAACCAACAACAGTACATCCTTAAACATAAGGAAATGAGAATGGCACCGTTTCAAACCGCAGATGCACCGAGACATATTTTCCCCCACTTTGAGAACTATTCTTGATCATCCGATCAACCATCTGCTCTGCAAGCATTCTTATGGATTCTGAAAACCTCAGGGCTTCGAAATTGGCTAAGCATCTAAGACCCTGGATATTTGGAGGAACTGCATGTGCCAACCTGTTGGAGAAAGGTGCAATACGTACTGCCCTGCATCATAGAATGAGAAAACTACTATCATACTAATGCCAACGAATATATCTTACGTTCATGAAATTGACTGCGCACATTATAAAGAATAGCATCAAACTGCAAAAACTTGAAAGCTATCTGGTCTGACTGGGAGTCGGCTTTGATTAGTGCATACAGGCAATGCTTGTGCCTTATTTGTTTTTTCTCTTTTAGAACAAGTGTTTACTAGTGTTCGTTTGTGTGTACATGTAAATACCATGTTGGATTGGCACACGTGGTCCAAAACAACATCCTCTTTTATGTCTAAGAGGTTTCTTTAGTACAAATCATCTGCAATTTCATTTAAAGCACCTATTCCTTTTCTTTTACATGTTAGAAGGAAAGTTTTTCTGTTAAGGGTGTTTGCCATGTGTTCTACATCACATTTATGTATCAAGAAGCGGGTAATCAGAAGTGTCCATTTGCAATACAGAACAAGTATAACTGATTACGTCAACATTAACTTTGAATGTGTTCTCCACATGTTCAAATGTGTTAATTGTCGCAGCAAAGATGCTTTTGCAAAGTAGTTTGGACTGAAAACACCTATTTGATCGTTTTTTATGTGCTTTCCAATGTTTACTGAGACAATCAGGGCACACCATGTAAAAGTCACCCAAAAAACATCAATCTGGTGCCTTTTCAGCCTAAGAGAACTTGCAATTGCATAGACAAAGGCACACAAGTCATGGACAGTTATATCTTGTAATATAATGTGAGCATGTATAGTTGCTTAAATTTCCTATTTAACATTATTCTAATCAAAAGAGTCTTGACATGAATAAAATAAGTCCTTGGTTTTCCCAAAAGCTTTAAGAGTAATTTTAGGTACTAGTGGAGGTTAGATTCCCTCAAAACAAATCACCGGCTAACCAAAAAACCCTTTTTTTTTTATCTTCTCATCTATCAAGATAAGGAATGGCAAGAATAAGAAAAACAAGTCATGGGATCCCAATCTACTCAAGATGCACCAAATGGGATTGAATGAACCATGGTCTTCACCTTCATCTATACCATATTCTTAATCATCTGTCCAGCTACCCTCTTCCCGTGATAAAAATAGCTTTCAACACTTCTGACTTGCTTCAAACTCGTCCTTGAAGTTGAAACAAAAATAAAGGCATCGTCCCTTCACTCCTTCAATTCTATAATAATAGCTTTCCTAGCAAATAAAAATTAGCTTGATTCTATCCTTCACTAGTTATGGAACCTTCTTGCCTGTGATAGAAGTAGTACATCATGGTGGGACACCAAACTTGAGATGCATTTCACATGTGTATCATCTAAGACAACAGAGGATAGCTAAGCCCGTCACTCCTTGGTTGGGAGATTGGGCTTAAGCTTGTGTTATTAGATTTTCATTTGGTTTTATTATTGGGCTTGATTTATGTTATTGTTGGACATTTTATTTGGTGGGCTATAAGCTCAATTTCTAGTTATGTAAGGTTTTACTATTTATATGTACTCTTTTTACATTACAGATAGTTTATAATGAATTAAGAAAAATCTGTGGATTTCCTCCTTCCTTTCTTTTCCCTCTCTTCTCCTGCTCCTTCTCTTCTTCTTCCCAGCTCCCTCTTCCTCTTCTTCCTTCCTTTCTCTCCCCTTTGTTTATTCCTTTCTCTCCTTTCCTTTCTTCAAATCTTCATGTCCCGCATCACACCATGATGTTACTCTCAAGATCATATCATCTTGAAACCTTTATCTATCAAGAGATCTGAAAGTCCACAAGCTTCCACAATTGTATGAATACTTTCCTTCAGCCCAATCACAAAACACCCAACTTGAAGTACCTGACCTTGTGACTCTTTTCAGTGGTGGTACTTGATTAGTATTTAGCTTATCAAGTTAAAAGTCATATAGGATTTCTTTTATTCTTACCTTCTCTATATTTACAGATGAGAACTGAGAAAGTAAAGGAAAATGGATGTTTTGTTCCCAATCATCGTTAGTGACTAAGGATTATTCATGAAGCTTTTGGAGAAAAAAGTTATATTTATTTAAATGAATGTTGTCCCACTTATCAACATATGCATGTGCTGTAGAATAAACATGGCAAGCACTCTTCATATTTTTTTCTTTCATTATTCCCATTTTTCACAAAAATATAAAACACTACTGTTGTGCACTTTTAAGACAAACAAGGACCAGCTATAAAAGAAACAAACAGGTGGGACATGTGTAAAACTCATAAACTACAGAATCACACCATCCCCAGCCATGTCCTCTACCTAAATGTCAGAGGTGATAGTGTATAAGAATGATAAGCAAACACAGCTATTCAGTTGAAGTAAAATGTCCACATATCATTTAAAATCAAAATTGTAATTTCTTTGTTTCCTTGGAGCTTTGGGAAACAGTCCCCGGTGACAATGTCAACAAAAATAATTAAGAAAAAGTAAAACTGCATACCTCATATGCCTCAGCTTTGGAAGAACCTTCTGAAGATAGTAGGTCGGGCTGGACCAAGCTTTTACCCTTAAGTTTACTATGCTGCTTATGTTATTATCAAACTGCTCAAGTACATCACTTGGGAGCTCTCGAACTACTTTCACATTATTCTTAAGTGCATGTATGAAGAAATCTTCATCAAATATTTCTCCAAATTTACTGTCATTGAAAATAAAAAAGGACAAAAAAAATCATGATAACAAGAACTGTATTGGCATTAATTCTCACAAATCTGATTATAGAAAATAGTGAAATATTTGCAAAGAAAAATAATAACTTCACCATGAAAAGAAATTGGACAAATTCCTATTATATAACAAAACAAGAAACGAGTTACACAAATATTGTATGGTGACAAAACTTGCTCATGTTGTGATATATTTATGTAACAGCAACCAGAATGTATCAAGTTTTATTTTGTTTATGTTCTAGTATAAAAGATATATGGTTGTATTACCATTATACTAACTGATACACAACAAACATGCAGAAAATCCTCAATTGTGTGTTCAAAAAGAAGAGCTGGCATTTGGTGACAGCAAATGTCACATAAGTTGAGTGTGAAGAAAAGTCATGATGACCAGAATGAGGGTGGAGGAAAAAAGATAAAGCCACCATATCTCAGAATGCTTGGAAGCTGTGTTTTCTTATATTGTTGAACATAATCATGCACCATGCAAGGATTGCTTAAAACAAGCAGAAAGGTGTCATTTGATCCAAAGATTCTTGACAGCTGTCAGGAAACTGGGAGAAAAGGAAGTGAAAGTTGTGATCTTTGCCTTGGCTCCAGCATATTTTTTTCCATTGCAAAATTGAACAAACAATTGATTGTAAGAGAAAGCTTTTACAACTTATAATTCCTAAGATAGAACTTTATTATATTCTAAATGCACTGGTTGTTGGCCAAGGTAGAGACATATTTGAAACCAACAAGGAAAACTTATGACCTATCATAAAGCAAACTGTTCAATAAGATGGGATGGTCATGCATAATAACATTAATAACATGGAATAACAGTAATTACCTGGAATCTCTCCAAACACTATTTAGATGAAAAAATGGAATGACCAAAGTAGCATTCAGCAATCCTGCCACAGCAACTGCATCGCATATCTGTATGCATTAAAAAGATTTTTTTATAAAAGAAATAAAGTGAATGATATGAATTATAAGACAGATGATTTGACAATAAATAGACCAAGAGCGCATTCAAATGTAGCCTTTGAATGATTAAAAGCAAAGGATGAAGTCAGCTTCACTTTAAAAGACAAAACATACCGATAAGCGTTGTTGATTCAAACCACCATTTGCTTCAATTATAAGGAAACCATTAGACTCTGGCAATTCTGAAAACCATTGAAGCACAAAAAAGCAGTTAGTTTCTCTTGATGCTTTAGCAAGCAAAAAAGAATGGCTAATACCATAAGAGATACTAATGTCTGAAAGGAGAGCTACATCAATAATGACAAATAAACATGTTTTCCCTGCATCAAGCAAGTGAGCCCTATTTTACCACCATATGTAATGAGTAAGTTATCACTACATCAGTGCATTAATGTTGCTTCTCCAAAAAATAACAAAGCCATACAAATTGTCTGGATTATAAGATACATAACCAACATGAGACCACATGGCTATCCACAATGTAACTCCAAAAAGATAGCTCAAGCACCAAATTTAGGCACTGCATACAAGCAAACATAGCTATTTGCAGATCTCGATGGGCTATAAAACCCACCAGCTTAGTTTCGATATTTTTGCTTACCATATTGAGATATCTATTCCTAGCAATCAAATAAAAAAATTCATTGTAAGGTTGGCAGATGTCATATGGGAATCCTACCTGCATCAGAGTAATTGCTGATACCACTGGGCTTCCAAGCTTGATGCAGTTTTGGATCCCATGCTGTCATCAACTGCATGATTTATTATTTGTCAGTTGTACAGAGCATAGGGAATCATCTCAAGGGGAAGAAAAGATGAAAAGAAAAGGAAAAGGAACAACAAGATGTTATATTTCAACAAAAATTACACACTGCACAGAGATGAAGTCGAAAAGGCAGAAAAAATGCAGCTCTTATAAATATCCTTCCGCAAAACATTGCAGTAGACACTATGCCCCCTTTTCATTATTTGTAACCAAGGCATCCTTCATACCATTCAACATTTTTATTTCAAGTGGCTGCTCTTAAGAAAAACTCACCTCCTAGAGTTGCAAGGTAAGGAATAGTGTTGCACCTGTAATGGCACTTACAAAAAAAAATGTTCACATGCTCCCACACAACCCAATCCCATTCAACAATGGCTTAGCTGGAAAATCTTTCTATGAGTTGCTAATACAAAATCATCTCTTACCATTTCATCTCACGTCCCTTTTCTGCCTCTCCTTTAACTCTTCTTTACTCCTACTATTTGGATCCAAGCACCCCTTCATTTCATCTCACGTCCCTTTTCTGCCTCTCCTTTAACTCTTCTTTGCTCCTACTATTTGGATCCAAGCACCACTTCACACTGGTGCCACCCATAGAGCCATATTGCATTGGGGGCAAAGCCATCTCCAAGTACCTCTCATCTTATCCAATCAGTAGTCACCTCCACCTCTTCTTCATGCGCTCTATTTTTATCATGTCCTTTCTTATCTTAACAATCCTATCTTCAGGACATGTTACTTCACAGACCAGCACTCACTGTCACGTAGCATACCTAGCCTAATTTTAGCTTTAAGAAATTACCTTGCTGCTTAGCAAGTATTGTATGATCACAACGCCCTCAAGTCACATTCCTTGATTTCAAAAACCCTACTTTGATTTAAAGGTAGCATCTACCTCCATGCCTCCTTCCTTCCGTATGGCAAAACATGGCAATTAAACTTAACAGATAAGACACGTCACTCCATCATCTACACTCTGTGTTAAGACTGCTTAACCTTAAACCAAAACTCAAACCTAATAACACACTTCCATTCTTCGCCGTCAAGTTTTTACTAAACAGCAAGAGCTATAAATATCAGAAAAGAAAAGGGAAGAAAAGGGAAGAAACGCTACCGCATTGTGACTGCCATTGCTCTCAGCCTCCATATACGGCCAAAGCTTGTCAAAAACCTTAGGACTCCGGTACACCGTACCAGGAGGTGCACGTTTCCGTACAACAACACCGCCATTTTTCAAATTAACATCAAAATTCAAAGAACCCATGTACAAAACCATCCCTGCAACATACAGCAATGGCGCAAACAGCAACAATCCTCTTCGCCTCAAAACCACCGTTACCACCATAAACATCAACCTCTCCACCACATGCTGCTTCCCCCCTCCTCCCCGACCGCCACCGCCCCCCGAAAAACCACCGCCAGGAGACGAATTGCTCTTTCCGCTGCTGCGGCTGTGACGGAGGCGAGGTGAGGAAGGAGGAGACGGCGTGGGGGTGGTTGTGACAGCGCGGCCGGTGGCCCCGGCGTTTCCGAGGCGACTGTAGCCGTGCATGCTGACCGAATTAAATTAAGTGAAATCAGGGTTTTAGAGAAAAAAAATAAAAACAAAAGCAGAAATTCTAATTCTGTAGAATTGAAAAATAAAAAATAAATAAAAAACAAAGAGAGGGAGAGAGAGAGAGACAGAGAGAGACGAAAAGGAGGAGGAAGATCTGAAAACGATTTTGGAGGATCTTATAGAGAAAACGATTGCATTTGGGAGTGATAGTTGACAGAAATTATTATTATTATTATTATTATTATTTAAAAGAGAGAGAGATTCTTTTTAGTTTAATGTTCTACTTTTTCAATAGAATTTTGAGTTTTTTCTATAAATCAAAGTCAAAAAACCATTTAAAAAAGGATTGCAACGGGGTGTGGGTGTGCTTCAAGTGGGCACTGTTGAGAAGATGCGCCTTGTTTGCTTTCATAGGCAAGAAGACAAGAGAGGATGTTGTCTCCTCCGAGGGATGATTTGTATTTGGAAGTATGAATTTGAGGGGTTTCTTTCCTTACTTTAAAGAGAGAAGATCAAAATAATTAATTTCACTGACCAAATTGAAATCCATTTTTTCATGTTAATCATGAGAGCGTGTGTTTAGCATTCTTTTTGTTCAGTTCATGAGCTTCTGTTCTGTAACAGCAGTGCCAATAATAGTAATCTCCATGGCCTTCTCTTCTCTCAGATACCTTCCACTGGTGATAAATTTCATGGTGATCAAGTACTAGCAAGAAGCATCTATTATTTACTCGTTGATCTTTTATTAAAGAAAAAAAAAGATAAAATTCATTACTCATCAAAGACATTAAAAATATATTTTCTTAAGATTTGTCTGTATCTATTTTTTTCTTTAAAATAAATTTAAAAAATAATTAATAAAATATCATTATTTACTTTTCAGGTAACAAAAGATTTTCCAGCACGAGCACTGTAAATTTCTCTTCACCCATTTTATCAAGGTTATCAAAAATATATTTTTAATATGATATAAAAAATATAAAATAAATTTGAATTGTAAAATTATAAAAAATTTATTTTTTATATATAATTCAAGCACTTTAAAATATATATTTTAAATAAAAATTTATACATAGTTCAAGCCTTGAAGGGATAACTCACCATAAATATAAACATTTAGTTTAGGTATAAATTTTAGTATAACTAGCCCATAATTTAAAAATAAATATTTTTATTATTAAAAATTAGTTCAAAACAACTTATTTTAAGATGTTTTAGGATGATTTTTATATTTTATTTAATATAATTAGCCCCAACTCAGAAATATTTGAAAGAAAAAAATTAAAATTTTTAATTACTATAAAACCAGGGATGCAACTCATTTTCTTTTATTTTACTCCTTTTACTTATAGTATGTAAAGATGTCTTTGGGGACAAAAATATTAATAAAAAACCTTAAAAATGATGAAAATAATTAATTGAGAATTTTGAAAAACTTAAAAATATAACTGATATACAAATAATTAAAATTGATATAAAAAAACTATTTGATGTAAAATTAAGAATATATATACTTGAATGGTATTTTTAAAGTTTGTTTTAAAAAACAAATATAACACCGACAAAACTACAGCAACTATGGTACGTAGTGGGCCGTTTGGTTTCGTAGATAGCATCATGTGTGGACAAGAGAAACTGGCCCGCCAGCATTTATAGCCTCCTCGGCATAGTTTTTAAAGGCGACCCGGTAGCTGACCGGGTTAAAGACCTGGATTTTAGATTTTGATCAAGTCACTAGATTTTGATCAGGTTACCGGGTTGGTCGGGTCAATTTCTATTTTAAAAAATTCAAAACGATATCATTTTAGTAAAAAAACAAAAACAAAAGTCAACGGGGTTGCAACCGGGTTTTGCCGGGTCAACCCGCCAGGTCGGTCAGGTCACACCGGGTCATGATTTTTTTTATTTTTTCATCAATCCGGTTCGGTTCCAACTCTGGATCAACCCCTGGGTCAGATTTCAAAACAATGCTCCTCAAATTTTTATTATTTTTTTACTCAAAACATGCCCCGAATATAATTAAATTAGGGCAATTTCTCAAAGTCATTATTGGTTTCAAGTCACAAACTATTATCCGATAAAAGAATTTATAAACTATTACATATTTTTATTTAGTATATCTTAATTTTCTATCTTAATATTATATAATTTAATTAATTATCATTAATTATTCTTGTTAGTAATATTATTTTATAATTACAATTCAAAATATACATCGTTATTTTTAAAAATATAATATTTACCTTGTAGCATAAAAAATAAATTACTATAAACTATTGAACAAAATAATTCTTTTAACATAAAAAATTCAGTTTTTCTTTATAATAATGATAATTATGAATAATTAAAGATTAGTTTAGAAAAGAGCAATAGCTTTTTATCATAGTTGTAAAAAATATTATAATAATTATAATTATAAATTATTAAAGATTTGCTTAGAAAAGCTGTGGTTGTTAATTTTTTTTTAACGGAGGATATCCAGATTAGTTTATATATACCTTGATTATTTTTTTAAGGCTTTAAAATTAACGATATATAAATTTTTAGCGGCTTTAAAATTTATGGTACTCAAGCTGATTATCTCTAGAAATAAAAGTTTTTATTTTTTTTATTATAGTAGGTATCTAAACTAGACTAATTCTATAAAAACTAAAGTTACTAACCATATAAACTTTTAATAATTCTAAAATTTATAATAATTAACTTAATAATTTCTAAAATATAAATTTAAAATCTAATGAATTCAACCACACCCTCTCTTAGCTGCAAAAGCTTTTATTATAGCTTGTGTGTGGATTTCCAGGTTGTGACATGAGATTCTCATGCAAGCATGTGAGAGAGGACCATGAAAAGTCTGGTGTGCATGTCTCTGCTCCAGTAAGTTTTGTGTGCAGGTCTTTTCACGCATTTTTCTCATGTCAATATGGTGGTGAGTAGCTGATTGGGTGGTCTGTACGGTGAGATTCGTGTTCGTGGATTGTTTTTTTCTCCATCTCTCTCTCCCTTTTTCTTTTCCTTTTCCTTGATTTCGGGATTTGTGTTGGACCTTTTAATCTGTAATTATATCCTCCCGTTTATATTTATATTTATTTTAATATTTATTATTTTAATGATTATTTATATTGATTTTAATGATTTTTAAAGTTATTATTAATTTTATTTTTGAGAATTTTTATTTCATTTAATTCGATCATCACTTTTTTAATTGTATTTTTATTTTTTCTTTATTTTTTTAAATTTTGTATCTTGAAATTTTATTTCATTTAATTTTTTATTCAATTTCAGTCCCTTTTTTTATTACTATTTTTTATATCATTTTCTTAATTTATTTTATTTTTTAATTTAATTTTTATTTATTTATTTATTTTATTTTTATACCATTGTTTTGTTTTTTAATTTTTTATGATTGAGAATTTTATTTTATTATTTTTTTGTGTTTATTTTTTATGAGATAATCTTGGTCTCATGAACCAAGTGGGTTTTAAATATTAGCTCAATTTAATTTTAGTCTTTTTTAAGGTTTTTTCTTTCAAATTGATTTTTTTCAATTTTATAATTTGACATTAGATTATTATCCCTTGAATTTTGTGATTTGTTCAGCTTTTTTTATGATATTATCCTGTTCTCATATCTTGGGTAGTGGGTTAGTCAAGTTAACATGAGTTGACTAAAAAAAACTGTCTCATGTTTTTTTTATGAAATTTATTTTTCTTTTCACTTTCATCATTTGATATTAAATTATTGTCCTTGAGCTTTGTGATTTTCTTGCTTTCTTTTATGTGGGGTTATCCCGGGTAGAGATTAGTCGAATTAACCCGAATTGACTAAGATTTATTTTTAATATTTTTTTTATTTAACTTAGGTCTTCTTTCTATATTTTGTTTTTTAATATTTATTTTTATCAAGAACTTATATCGCGTGTGTCAGGTTCCTGAAGTTAATTCAGGTTGGTTTAAGGTTTTTTTTTACTTTTTTTTTAAATTAATTTTTTAATTTTATCATTTGATATTAAGTTACGAGAATTTGATTTTTGTGATTTTTTTAAAATTTTTTTTTACTAGTTTATTCTAATTTTATATTCTAGGTTATGTATTAATAAAGTTATCTTAAATTAACTCAGGGGTTATTATTGATTGAATATATTTTTTTTTGTTAAGAGAAATTTTACTTGAAACGAGATGGATTACAGAACACCTATCCAGTTTATCACCATGTCTTAACATTTTGATCTCTTTATAAAACAGAAGAATGCGGTGAAGCTGGCTTTCAAAAATGCCCATGCATCAAAACATGGAAATCTATCAATTCATGGGTAAGAGACTGCAGAGCATGGCCTGGCATGATACCATTAAAACCAGAGTTTTTAAACTCGATCTCGTTTAAGATCTGGATTTTGGGTCTTGACTGGTTTACCGGGTTATATGAGATTAATTTTAATTTTTTTAAAAAATTAAAATAATATCGTTTTAGTAAAAAAAAAGAAGCAAAAATCAATAAATTATAACTAAGTTTTTAACAAGGTATAATCTGGTCAATTGAATCATTGCATCACTCCAAATTTTAACTTTTTTATATATTTTTTTAAACTTGATCCAGTTCTAATCTCAAATTAATTGGGTCTCGGGTGAAGTACCATGTTGAACTGGATTTTAAATCTATGATTAAAACACAATTGGTAGCTTTCAAGGATCTCACTTTATCGAAATAAGGAACAATTGAATCGTTAAAAAGGATCTGTAGTATAAATCAACTATACAACAAGAAGTAAATCACTTATGTGATTAGTTTGTAAATTAAAAAATACATATCCATTGTTACTTTTTTGAGTGTTATTTTTTTAAATTTAAAAAAGTAAATTTTTTATATTAAAAAAATATTTAATATTGCGGTCAAAATATTATTTATTTAAAAGTTGATTGTTTTTGTTTAAAATTATTATTTTTAGTGTTTTTTAAATAATTTTAATATGTTGATATTAAAAATAAATTTTTATAAATAAAAAAATATTTTTTCTATATATTTCTAACTAAAAAATAATTTAAAACATAACCTCTAGTCACTAAATGCTAGAAAAACAAACAAAAAAAAAATCGAAAGCATTTTTCAAAAAATCTCAAAACATTAAATAAAAAAAATCTGATAAAACCAAGTATTACAACATAGGTTTCTTTATTGCATGTTTTTTACTCAAACGAGAGAGCCACCAGTTAGTCCCACGAAGAAGATGGCCTGCATAATATCTTCTTGTGCAGCTCTTTCAACTCAATCACTTCTCTCCGCTGACTCACTCCTAACTAGCTCAACTCGCTCAATCAAACCCAATTCCCTTTCATGGGGCTCTTCATTTCCCACCACACACATCTCCATCTCCATCAACAACAACCCATCCTCTCTCAACAAGGTTTGCACACACTCTTCTTCAATCTCTCTTTACCCTGGAAACTACTTTGAAAAGGGAACAAATTTTAAATAGTAAGCCGAGTCTCATGTTTTTCTGCTGTTTTGATTTTTATACTTGAATTTTTCCCTGAACAGCAAATGGATTTGCTGATTTCCTGTTTCGGTATCATTTATCTTATTTTTGGTTATATATGCATTTCTCTTGGTTTAATAGGTTATGAAATCCATCATCTTTCTGTTTATTTCCAACTGATGATTTGTTAAGCGTTATTAGAATCAAATGTTTTTGTACTGGAGCTTTTAACAGAAGGATATGGTAAGTTATTTTTGTCAATTATTGAGAAGGGGTGTTATTATATTTCTCAATGTGTGGTAAAAGGCGAAGAAGAAGAAGAAAAAAATGTTTCAATTATTTTGCACTAGGTAGATAATTAGACTGGAACTCCCACCTTCAACTTTTGCACAATGGATAATTCAATTTTATTTTATTTTAATGTAAAGAAAGTGGAGGATAAAAGTGAGAGGAAAAGGCTAACTTTCGGACAATTTCTAAGTATTGATAAAGTAGTAGGAGCAGGTTAGCTAGATGAGAAATCATTTTATATTATAGAAAATTAGATTGCTTGTGTTCTAATCTAATAGAAGTTGTGGTAGTAGAATTTGATAAAACATAGCTAAACTTTCTAATGTTGGTTTCAAAAGGAAAAGCTTTCACGCGCAAAGTTTCTCAACAATTCTTACTGCTGAAAAAATTATTGAGAAACAGTTATTGCTAGGATCTTCTTGCTATTAGTATGGTCGCTGACCAAGAATGCTCTTGCTCTGAAGAGACATGCTTGTAACTTGTTCAAGTAATATATAATTTAGCTACCCCTGATTGTGTAATTGCTTTGTTAAACTTTGGCTACTGCTTTATCTTAAAAAAAAAAAAAAAACCCTGCTGCTTGCTTCTCCATGTTGAACATAGTCTTCTTGTGGGAAGAAAGGTACCTTGAGAGTTTTCCACGACTTGTATGTTGTGATGAAAAATACTCCTAATTAAAATTGATGAATAGCTGAAATAATTTTGACAGTTCTATTGTTTCATGACCATTTGTGCTTGGCCTGGCAGTAATTTGCTGGCACCACAGAGAAAATGCTGCAGGTTCATTTCCCATCCGTTGACATTGATGGTCTTCTTTTCTGTTTATATGTGAGTGGAATTTTGATTCACCTCCAAATTTCATCACAGAGCATTAGAATATGCTTTTTGTAGAAATGAATCCGATTTTGATTGCCATAAATAAGACACATCCTAATTACAATCTTCCAGAAACTGTGTTGTACTCTCTAATAGTCAATGGGAGCACAGGAATTTGTGGTTTGCTTTTTTGTGTGATAGTCTTATTGTAGTTTTACTATTGTTAGTTGTCAATTACTTCATTTTCTGCAGTCCTCTGAAATGGTTAGACAGAGAATCTAGCATTGCCATCTACAGTTTTCAGTCATCTTTACAGCCGAAATTAGTGTTGTTTAAGATGACTTTTCAAGGAAGAAACGAGTTCTAATATTTGTTTCTCATATCTGCAGACTTCTTTCATTCAAGCTGCCTGGACAAGAAGATCTCGAGGTGAACTTGCCAAGAAACCTAACAAGAAATCGTGGAAACAGAGGACAGATATGTATATGAGGCCATTCTTACTAAATGTTTTCTTTTCAAGGAGATTTATCCAGGCAAAAGTGATGCACCGGGGAACAAGTAAAGTGGTATCAGTTGCTACCACAAATGCCAAGGATCTGAGACACAGTTTACCATCACTCACAGATCACAATGCCTGTCGAATTGTAGGGAAGCTCATTGCTGAGAGATCCAAGGAAGCTGATGTGTATGCAATGTCTTATGAACCTAGAAAAGATGAGCGGATTGAAGGTAAACTTGGAATTGTTATTGATACCATTAAAGAGAATGGAATCATATTTGTTTAAGCAGACTACTCATTACTCTTCTAGGTTTTGTTATTGTAAATGACAGTGGAGAAACACAATTGGTTTAACGTTGTTCATTTATCCAACATGTCTAATAGAAAATTGCTCATTTAATTCTTGAGCCCTCTTTGCTTTCCTGTGTGCATACTGGACTCCATCTTCCTTACCCTGTAGTTAAGGAATTTTAGCTTTATGGAATTGAATTTGAAGTTTTTACAATTATCAGTTACTTGCGTCTTGATGCGTTCATCATTTAACAGAAAGACTTGGTCTCAGCAATTAACTATCACTGGATTTTGATGTTTGAACTTGTGATTTCAAGGTCTTGAACATATGATATTTAACGTACTTTTCCATCAATGTGTAAGGTTGCTTACTATTTTAGAAGTCTGCCAGCGAACCTTATTTAGAGTCTTCATCGGCTTTACTTGGATGTGCATTTAAGTTAATGTCTCAAACTTTTTCTTCGCTTGCATTAATATTTCCTCCAACTTTTCTCCTGACTTGTAGTATTGAATGCACAAGGGTATACGATGAAGCCTTTGGGACCACCTAAAAAACCTTAACAAAACCTAAGTTTTGATCATAATATATAATGAGAACCGAGTAGCAATTGTGGTGGTTAATCTTGAATTGAAATTTATAATTTATCTTGGTTTATTTTCTATATATTTATTGTGATCTTAAATAAATATCTCGATATTGAGTTTGTACTTGATTCTATGAATATTAATTTTTTATCATATAATTAAAAAAATAGTTAAAAAAACAAAGCTATTAAACAATATGAAGCCCGTGGATTGAAGAACACATGTTTGATTAATTAACCTAAGTTATTATGCCAAATGGAGTTCTTGATCTGGATTGTGAGTTTGACAGATTAACTCATTAAATTTAGGTCATTTTAATATTTTTAAAATTATCATTTTAAATTTTTTTAAAAGTCAAATTATGTTTTTGCTAATTATTCAAGTTGTTTTTGAACTTATCAAGTTTATTAAAATATATTAGTACATCTTTTACATGATTTAATTTAAAATTTAACTTAAAAACGAGTTAGATCAGAAAAAATTAAAATTGGTATATTAACATGAGTTTAATAATATTATATAAAAAAAAATTCCCCGCAGCGTGAGAAAGAATTTTGGTTGTCTAGTGGTTTCTTACGAGTATTGAAAATTTGAAATTGGATTTTGTGTGGGCTTTTAATCTTCATCTTTAACCCAAAAAAATGCACACAGATATAATTTATGACATGGGAATATAGGTATTGAAGTCGGCTCAATGAGTTAATCCGGAAAACTAGATGTCCAAAACTTGAGCCGGGTCAAATTTTAGGTTAAACCAAAAAGATATTGATTGCACCGATTGAGTTTTAGCCTTTGAGGTCACTAAATTGACGTGGTGAAAACCGATGAATTAACTTCAATATTTTTTTTTCAAAGAAACAGAACGTCGCGTTAACCCTAGGGTTCCTGCCAGTGTAGCTATAAGTAATCCCTTTGGCGCCTCTTTCTGCCATCTCTCCAACCAAAAACCCCTTTTGAGAAAGAGCGATGGTGATGATGGAAGAAGCAGCGGAGAAAGGAAGGGCAGTTATATTCAGAGATATAAGGCGATATTACTGTGATTACTGTGGAATTTGCAGATCCAAGAAGTCTCTTATCACTTCTCATGTCCTCACCCATCACAAGGTCCGTCTTTTAATCCCTCTTTCTGTTTCTCATCTTCTTGGTTAATAGTAGCAGCTTTCACAGGCAGAACCTTTTTCTATATATATAGGAATCAAGATTGTGCTTTCTTATTCATCAAAGAAAAAAGATTTGGCTTTGATTTATTGTTAATTGTTTTGATTTTATTAATTATTTTTATTGGGTTTGGATTTTTTTCATGATTCTTTGGGTTTTTTTATTTGTATTTGATTTGCCATTAATTTGCATGATCTTATTTCCTGAAGTGGTTTCTTTGGTATTTAATTCTTTTGTGGCTGTTGAAGCCTTGAAGGGAATAAACAATAAATCTTGTGTGTATTTTCTGCTCAAATCTATATAAACGACTCCTATATATATATATATATATATATATATATATATATCAAATTGAAGATTGGTTAAGTTAAATTGCGGTCTTACCTCTGTATTTCCTTTTGCTTAGGAGGAGATAGAAAAAGAACGACTTGGTGGGGATGAGGTAAAGGAGGGAGTAAGATCCAATACTTGCGAAAAATGTGGTGCTAGTTTCAAAAAGCCTGCGTATTTGGTTCAACACATGCAAAGTCATTCTCTTGAGGTATTTGACCATGTTTCTACTTGCATGGGTTGCTTGTACACAAGGTTTTGCTTTCTATTTGATTTCTTGTTCGAATGCATTTTTTAAAGAATGCAATGTGCTATGCAGCTCAAAGTGTGCTGTTAATGATATTTAATATTAGGATCTACATCGATTGAATACTAAGTATTTTGCAGGAATGCCATTAGTATAGAAAAACACCTGGAAGTTAATGCGTGAGCATTGGATCCCACACAGTGAACTCCAAAATGCAAGAGGCTTCCATTTTGGCTTGAATGGACTAGTATCAGGCTGGGAGACCTCCTGAGAAGCTCCATCAAGTGAGCCTCGATCACGCACCTGTTGAAGTTCAGGTTTGAAGGAAGGCTTTTTTTTTTGTCTCTTGATATTATTTATAGTGATCTAAGAAATCATTTCTTCTAATGTTTATGTCATTTATTTATTTATTTATTTATTTTGCAGAGGCCATTTATGTGTTCAGTTGATGATTGTCATGCCAGCTATAGAAGGAAAGATCACTTAACTCGCCACCTTCTCCACCATGAAGGGAAACTTTTCAAGTGTGAAATTGAGAATTGTGATCGTAAATTTGTTTACCCAAGCAATTTGAAAAGGCATGTTAGAGAGCTTCATGATGAGAGTTCTTCCTCCAGTAGTGTTGGAGGCGAGACGCAGTATGTATGCCAGGAACTGGGATGTGGAAAGGCATTCAGATACCCGTCAAAGCTGCAAAAGCATGAGGATTCTCATAGTAAGTTTCTTTCTTTTCACTCATACACAAGTATCAGAGTTGATGTTTCTAAAAAATGAGGAAGAACATTTAATGATTTGGCAATTTGGCAATTTATCCTACTTGCAATCTCTGATTATCATCCTCTCTAACGCAGTTAACCTGGACTCAATGGAGGCAATGTGTATAGAACCAGGCTGTATGAAACATTTTTCTAATAAAAAATGCCTCAAGGCCCACATACAGTCCTGCCACCAATACATTAACTGTGATATCTGTGGCACGAAACAGCTGAGAAAGAACATTAATAGACATCTTCGCACCCACGAACCTGTCAGTGGTTCAACAGAGAGAATCAAATGCCATTTCAAGGGTTGTCAGCACACATTCTCAACTGTAAGATTAACAAATGTTTTAAAATCCACCACTCTGTTTCTTATAGTATTTAATCCCGACCAGCGAACCATTTCATGCTCACCCAGCATCATTTTCTTTTTAGTTAATTTTTTTTCCTATTTGTGTGCAGAAAACAAATCTTAACCAGCATATGAAGGCAGTGCACCTTGAACAAAGGCCTTATGTGTGTGGATTTCCAGGTTGTGACATGAGATTCTCATACAAGCATGTGAGAGATAACCATGAAAAATCTGGTTTGCATGTCTATACTCCTGTAAGTTCTGTGCAGTTTTTAGCACATTTCGTTCATCAACGTGGATTTAGAAAATGAATTGGCATTCTGAACTGGATTGCTTTTGGATCAGGGTGATTTTGTGGAGTCTGATCAGCAGTTCAGCTCAAGGCCAAGAGGTGGGAGGAAGAGGAAATTCCCCACTGTGGAAATGTTGATACGCAAGAGAGTAACTCCACCAACTGAGTTTGATGAGTGCCACGCTTTGTTGCATGAAATGGAGGCTGAGGACCCAGTAGTGAGCCATGCCCTACCTACCTAGATGCGCGTGCATTCTCTCTTCCTCTTTCCACTTGTGTCCAAGTTAGCTCTTTATGTCGAGGTTGTGGTGCCGTTGGCATACTCTGCTGTTATCATCTTTTGGAGAATGGACATCAATAACATGTAAGCCATTCCAAATGGTAACATTGTATAGGTACATCATTGGTGAAATATATGTATATTTAAATCCAACTTTTTAGCCCATGTTAGCCTTTGGATTATGCAATGACCATGTGTAGAAAGCAAGAAGAACCCTTCAACTAGAGTGAAACGTGAGTGACTTGGGGCACCATTGACTCCTGGTCCTCGTGCCCGAGAGAGAAAACAGGCTTCTCATTGATTTATTGGCTTGGGGCATCTCCTAACGTTAAATGGAGGAGGTTGCTCCGGATCTGGAAGGGTAGCAGTTTCATTAAAAGCACGGTTGCATGGCAATTTTCCAAAACGCATTACGAGGCAGTTGTATTGTATGGAAATAAGTATAACATGTGAATGGTTTGGAAGGGTCAACAAACTTCCATAGCCTAGAAGGTGCAAAGATGATAGCACCCTGTGTTTCCTTTTACACCAACAATCCCAAGTACAACAGCTCGAAGCTGAACACATTCGACTCGAAATAAAAGGACCCTCAAATGCAAACTCAGGAACAATATTGCCACTTCATAGGAGGCGTTGCAGAAATTTCAGTGCATTTGGAAATTTGGTTTTCCACCCGGTCTGATTGTGTTCACGACAGTTTCATCAACTCTGAAAATCCTTACCCAACCAAAGCCAGAAATTTTGGATTCATTTCCTTGTCCGACAGAAGAATGTAATGGTGACATTATAAGACATATCTATGTCCACTGACGCACAAGTTTTGATCTTGCAATGTTTTTATTTCAATTGAAGAACATAACTTTAGTGCCTAAGTGGTGATGTTTCAAAATTCAATATATTCAAGAACGGGGTTTTTAGAGTGTTTTGATAGAGGTTGATTACATATTTATGTTAATATTCATTCTTTTGAGTTCATAAAGTTGATAATTATATTAATTGACAATAGAAGACAAAACACTTGAAAAACAATTCATTTTGATAAAATTTAGGGTTTCTTCGATAATAAAACTAGTAATTTTTTGTAATACTTAAACTTTTAACCCAAATCCAAGCTCAAGTTAACCCAAAACCAACTTAAGTTAACCTATGTATATAAAGAAAAGTCATAAGAGAATTGTTTTTCTCTCTTCTAATTCTTATGGTTTGATTCAATGTTATAGACACTTCACTATTACCCTGTTTCAATTAAGTTTGGATTTTGATAATTTAATGAGTATTATAAATTAATATTTTTGTTTTAATTACTAATGAGAAGTTTTAAACTATCATTTGGTTTCATTAGTTTTGAATAATATAATATTTTGAAAGATTATGAATGCTGTGTATTTTTAAATAATTTATTCTTTTGATATGTCTGTATAGAGGCTTAGCGTAAGTGGAGTGTTCTTATGACACCACCTGCGTTGTCGGTCATGGTCCTGAGATTTGGGTTGTGACAAAGATGGTATCAGAGCCCACTTTTGTTAAAACACCATAATCTAGTTTTGTTAAAACCCTTGTAACATATGAAGCTTAGGATCTGTCTTGTCTTGATGTCATTCCTCTTATAATTCTTCAAAATCATATTTTGTATATCGTTATTGAACTCCTTTATAATTTGATATACATGCGTTCTTTTAGGAAAAACACCAAGAGCTAGACATGTAGTTAATGCTGACTATGACGGTAATGATCGGGAGAACATTCCTATTGTTTAGCTCTTGAATGAGAGACGAAGAAGGAAGGTTAGAACCCCCTCGCCTTAACCAAATAAAGACAGAAATTCAGGATGAGAGAGACTATGGTTTGGATGTTGGTCAAGACCTAGAGCAAGAATCACAGGTTAGGGTGCCTCATGCTGACAGTGCTTCGGATAAGATTGGACAGGCCATGCAGAACCTGGCTAATCTTTTAGCTGAGAGAGAGAAGGAGAAGAATAAGAATGCATCTTCGACTTTCCATATTGTGTATGAGATGAAGGTACCTTTGTCAGAGTTTCTTAAACTGACACCTCCCACTTTTAAGGGAGTCAATAACTCTGAGGACCCACAATAATTTTTGGATGCGGTGTGGCATAAGTATAAGGCTATGAGATGCACGGATCATCATATAGTGACTTTAACATCTTTTAGGCTAAAAGGTAAGGTGGATGCTAACTGATATGATTAAAATAGGAGAGAAAGAATAGTTGATTCTCCTCCTATAACATGGAAGGAATTCTCAAACATGTTCTTGGAGCGATTTCTACCGAAGAGCGTGAGGAATTCCATGTCCTATGTTTTTAAGAAGCTAGTTCAGGGTGACTTGACTATGACAAAGTATGATGTGAAGTTCACAAGTTTGTTTAAATATGTTAGCTATTGAGGCATGAGAGTTAAAGGATGAAATAACAATTGGTTCGGCTAAGAGGCTCAAGGTGGCAATGTGAGGAATTGAGAAGGAAATGCTCGGCAAGTATCCACACTTGTTATATCATGATGACTTATGTTAAAAAAAAGTTATGCATAAGATATTTTTTTTATTATATTGGAGATATCAAAGTACAGAACATAAGATATTTAATTTTTTTTTTATTAAGCTCTTTAATTATATCAATTTAGCCCATCAAAAGTTAAGTTCAATTAGGTTCCTTAACTTAATTGTTTTACAAGTTTGTCTTATCTTTATTCCATTTGATCCCAGTTTCTTATTCCTAAACTTAATTGTTTTACAAGTTTGTCTTATCTTTATTCCATTTGATCCCAGTTTCTTATTGTGTGACTAAGTTCTCCTTTAGCACACTTTTTTTTTTATATTAAAACTCTTCTATTTATTATCCAAAAATATTTTTTGTATTTTGAATTTCTGATTTTTTTTTTCTTGAATATTCTTTTATAAAAGGAAATTTTAAGGGACCAAAACACTAAGAATCAACTGAAGCCTTATAGAAATTTGAGGTTTACTGTTATGTGATTGTTATTGCTGGATGTGCATTAATTAATTTTCTGGAAACCTCTGAATTGCTTGGACAGAGAGGTTTCCAGTCTGTTGTTTAGGTGAGCTTTAGAGAAACAACTAAGCTCTTATATTTGTTTCTCATATCTACAGATTTCTTTCATTGAAGCTTCTTGGATCAGAAGATCTCGAGGTGAACTTGCAAAGAAACCTAACAAGAATCACAAGAAGAAATAGATAACATATTCTATTGATTAACTCATCATTTAAAACTTCAGAAGAAGCTTGAAACAAACACTTGCATACACATTATCGTATTAACAGAGACACAAGATTTTGAGCTACTATTATAATTAAGAACACACAGAGTCACAGACAGGCACCCAATTCTCACAATGGCTGTATAATCTCACTCAACCAGAGATTTCAATAGCCTTGACATCAGGTTTCTTAACTTCCTCCTTCGGCACAGTCACTGTAAGTACCCCATTATCCATAGAAGCCTTGACCTGATCCACCTTAGCATTCTCAGGCAGTCTGAACCTCCTCAGGAACTTGCCGCTGCTACGCTCGACACGATGCCATATGTCATTCTTGTCCTCCTTCTCCACGTTCCTCTCCCCGCTGATCTGAAGCACCCTGTCATCCTCAATCTCCACCTTCACCTCCTCCTTCTTAAGACCAGGAAGATCGGCCTTAAAGACATGGGCTTCTGGGGTCTCTTTCCAATCGATGCGCGTGTTAACAAAGGCTGAATTGTCATGAGAGACAAGTGAGGATGAAGGGAAAGGGAAGTCCTTAAAGGGTTCCCAAGCGAATGGATCAAAGATGGTGCCTCGTCTGTTGTCGAAGAAGCTTCGGATCATTGCCATCTTTTACAGGGTTGTATACGAGAAGCTGCGTCGCTCCCTTAATTTGATAGCTTATCAAGAAAGTGCTTTGACTGGAACTTGCTTGTCGTTCTCTATGGAGAAGTGCAAGCGATAGGTTCGGTATTTATAGGAAGTGCAGGAGACACCTGGTACTTTCGAGGATTATCCGGCGGCTACCCCTTGATCGACGAACTTTCTGGTAAACTCACGAAAACATATATATCTGGGCTTTCTAGAGGAGTCTGGAATTTGAGCTCAAATTGGGTTTGAAAAGGGCCGGGCTAGTTTTCCACAGGCCTTGACATTGTTCCTATGTCTTCTCTTCTTATTTTTTTCCTTCTTTCCCACCGAATTTTACGTGGCAGCAGCTTTACCTTACATCTGTTATTAAAAAAAAAAGAATCCTTTGTAGTAATTGTAATTTTTGTATGCAGCCGATATAAATATTTTTTTAAAAACAAGTTTAAGATGTAATTAAAACTAATCAGACATCTTCATATCATTAATATACCAAAAGTACTAATTTGATATTTTTTAAATACAGCCCAACCCCACAACCAGGCGATATTGTCTTACTGTTGCATCCCTGTTTTTTTTTTAGTTTAATGTGGGTGTCTGAGTCAACTTATGCTTATCTCGATTAATCCTTATTTTTTTTATTTGTATATGCCATAGCTCGATGCATGGATGCTATTTTGATTAGTGCTGGCTAGGGTTTTTTTTATGTGGATCCTCTTTTATACATTTTAATTAAATTAAAAAACAAATTTTATATTATTAATTCACTTGTAAAATCAATTACATATAATTTTATACATTAAAAAGAAATTGGAGCCGTAGGTGGAGGATAATGAGTTGATATGTATGTCATCATCTGTTCCCATCCCATCGCTTCCTTCTTCATTTTTCATATTGGACCTTCGGTTCAGCCTTTATATCGGCCGTTGTAGCAAAAATTTGGATGCGTAAAATGGAGAACGGAGATTCGATGAATTTGTGTTATTCTTATAAAATGCGTTGAAATTATGATACCCGAGTTTAGATGACTAATCCTATTTTTATATGATAAATATAAATTTTGATGTTTTAGAAATTCAAAGATTGATGAAATTAGAGTGAATTTACTTGTAGTGATGTATTAAAGGGTTGATTGTTGATTTGATGAGAAAATTATTTTTAATTGAAAAGAAAATATATCTCCGTTTAAAAGGAAGAATTCTATCAATTAAAAAAATTAAAAGAAATGGGTTATTTGAATAAATTGATATTTGAAAACCGTAGAACATGCAATGAATTAATCATGCGATGATTAATTGGTAAATAGGTTTTAAGAATTTGATGTTTTTGGTGATTTTCATCTTCTTTTTAATATATTGTCACGCATAATACCATGTGAAAGAAAACACGGTGTTGCATCCAGAGAAACAATGAAATGTCAGGTTTGGCTATCAGGTGGCATCGAACACACTGCCTAAATGACACGAATGCCATTTACTTGCAAGAGCATGCCAACTGCTTTTTTGATTAAAAAATTAAAAAATAACATGAAAATACCAAAACACTCCCATAACCCTGATAATTACAAAAAAAAACTCATGTGAAAGTACAAAAATATCCCCGAATACAAACCTTTTTTTTCTTGTTTTTTTAGGTCAAATATGTATTTTAACTGTATATTAAGAATGAAATAATAAAAAAAAACTTTTTTCCAAAAGCTAAATATTTTTTTGATCATGGGGTTAAGAAGTATTTTTATTATTTAAAAATTTATAAAAAGTAAAAAAATTGTTGATAAACAACTCTAAATTTTATTGACACAGTCATTAAAGATATGTTTTTACTGTAAAAAAACAAAAAGAAATTAAATATCCCCCAAGAATATTTTAATGATCAAGAGGCATCCCTAAACAAATACCACCATTTTTTTCACTAAATAACAAAATACTAATTTCACTATAAAAATAATAATTAATAATTTATGTCTTCTGCTATGGTAAAGCGGTCACGGCCTATATATTTTGTTAATTATTTTTAACTGCCACGTGTGAGTCACTTGAACTTGTGACGCCCTTCTGCGTATCCTCTCTCTGACTCACTCTCTGGTCATGAATGCCTTAAATTCATTTCACGCTTTTTTCCACAGCTATTATAATTACAAGTTGACAAAAAACCTCCAACAGTTCTCCTAAATCCAGCCTTCAGCATGAACTCCATGATCCCATCTCCTTAACCCAACAAAAACACAGACAGAAAGACACTACTGCTACTCTCTCTCTTTCCAAAATGGACCCAAGTGTTGTACCCTACCATCAACAGCAGCAGGAGCAGCATAAATCTGAAACTGACCATGACCAGGATATTGACATGGTAATCCAAACCAAAACAATCACCACCATGAACTCAAACTCCAAAACAACTAAAGATCCTTACAACATTAACATTGTCAAGTACAAAGAGTGCATGAGAAACCATGCTGCTTCTATTGGTGGCCATGCCAATGACGGTTGTGGAGAGTTCATGCCACGTGGTGGTGAAGGCACCCGCGATTGGCTCACTTGTGCTGCCTGTGGTTGCCACCGCAACTTCCATAGAAGACAAGGTAGTACCAAAAGACAGCACCAGCAACAACTCCTCCTATCTCCACCACCACAAACACAACAGTTTCTCTTGTACGGTGCGCCCACTGATATAAACATGAACCGGCCAGTTCATGATTTCATGTCACGTCCTCATGAGGATGAATATGATGATGATGACGACGACCTTGATCATGATCGACGCTCAGAGACTCCTGAGAGAGGTGAAGGGAAAGGGTTTATGGTGAAGAGTGCTGGCAGCAATAATAAGAGGTTTAGGACAAAGTTCACGCAGGAGCAAAAGGAGAGAATGCTAGAGTTTGCTGAAAAGATAGGGTGGAGAATACAGAAACATGATGATATGGCTCTTAATCAGTTTTGCAATGAAGTTGGTGTCAAAAGAAATGTGCTTAAGGTTTGGATGCATAATAACAAGAATGCCCACCGCCGTAGAGATGGTGCTCCCCCGGTGTCTGCCGAGGCCCCTCCTCCTCCTCCGCCCGTTGGAGTCTAGTAATAATTAATCTAGTAATTATTATTGTTCCACTCTGATCTTCGATTTCTTTCTTGGCCTCTTTAAAACTTGACAGTATCTTAATTACTACCACTACTACTATCATAATTAGCATGATATATAGCATCTTAATTGTAGTGAGTAAGATCTGATTGATGGGCATGAAGGGATCGAGGGATAAAATAACATAAATTATGCAAATGATCTTAAATTTGTTTAGATTGTGGATGGTTCTTTGAAGTAATCTGTAATGCGAACTGATCAATGGAGATTTATGCACGTAAGCCTTTATTATTTACCAAAACAATAAGATTTATGCACGTAAGCCTTTATGGTACCACATCGGGGCCAAAAGCCAACGATCATGAGATTGGATGAATAATTTAAAGTAAAATGGCATTCCATGTCGTCTGTGTATCTTCGACAGGAGGAAATCGTATCACATCTTCATAAAGTATAGAATTTAGACAATTACAGATTTAAAACAATGCATAATAAATTAAACTAGAATATGTACCTTGATTTTGAAAGCTTAGTTTAGTAAATAAACTAGTTGCATGACCCGCGCGATGCCACGGGTCAATAATTTTTGCATAAAAATATTTAAAAAAATTAAGATCTAAAAATATTAGGTCTTTTTACAAAGCTATATCCAAGAGTCTTGGGTGTGGCTGCAATGCTTGATCCAAGAGTAATATTTATAATATTAATAATAACATTAAACTTACATGATCCAAGGTTTAAGTGGGTCTGAATACAATACCAGACTCAATAGTCTTGGATGTGCGTCTGGCTGCAAGGTCGTGTCATAAAAGTGTGATAATTAAAAAGAAAAAAACAAAGAAAAAAACCAAAATAAAGAAAAAAATTAATGAAGAAAAAGAAAAAAATCTGAATTAACTGGGTTAACACTTCAAATCGGGTTAACCCTTCAAACCTTAAATTCGTGTCGTGAAAGTTTGATAACTAAATAGAAAAAAAAAATTGACAGGTCAACACAAAATTAACTGGGCTAACCCGTCAAACCAGGTTAACCCGTTTGAACATTAACAAACTAAAATAAATAAAAAATTAATTAAAAAGGAAAAAAAAATAAAAAGGCATCAGCCATTTCACTGTGTACTACAGTGCGCAGTCCACAGTTAAAGGCATAAAAACAGCAAAAAAGCAAAAAAGAAAAACTAAAGGCATCATTCGATAACTAAATAGAAAAAAAATTTAATATTGATGAACTAAATTAAATAAAAAAATATTAAATAAAAAGAAACAATAAAAGAAAAAAATTATAAGAAGAAAAAATCTAAAAAAGAAAAAGAAAAAATATCTAAATTAACTGAGTTAACCCGTCAAACCTGAGATCCGTGTCATGAAAGTCTGATAACTAAATAAAAAAAATTAATATCAACAAACTAAATAAAAAAATTAATAAAAAATAAAAAAAAAAGACATCAGCTTTTTCACTGTGGACTGTACTATGCAGTCCACAATGAAAGACATAAAAAAAGCAAAAAAAAAAAAACTAAAGGTTTCAACTTTTTCACTGTGAACTGCATACAATATTAAAAGATGAAATCGGAAGAACAAAACTAATGAGAAAAAAAGAAAAAAAATCTGAATTAACGGAGTTAACCTGCCAAATCAGGTTAACTTGTCAAACATGAAATTTGTGTCATGAAAGTGCGATACCTAAATAGAAAAAAGATTTATTATTAATGAAATAAAATTTTAAAAAATATTAATTAAAAAGGAAAAAGCAAAGAGAAAAAAAAAACCTATAGGAAGAAAAAAAACTAATGAAGAAAAAGAAAAAAAATCTGAATAAACTGAGTTAACCCGTCAAACCTGGGATCCAATGCATGAAAGTCTGATAATTAAATAGAAAAAATTTTATATTAAAAAATTAAATTCAAAAAAATTAATTAAAAAAGACAAAAAAAAAAAACTAAAGGCATCAGCCTTTTCACCGTGGACTGTACTATGCAGCCACAGTAAAAGGCTTAAAAAGAAAAAGAGAAAAAAAAATAAAGGCATATGCCACGGGTTAAATTTTTTTTCTTGCATAAAAAATATAAAAAAGAATAAGATCTAATAGTGTTAAGTCTTTCTGCAAAGATATGCCCAAGAGCCTTTGGTTCAGTTGTAATGCTTGACCCAAGAGTAATATTTATAATATTAATAATAGTACTAAACTTACATGACTCAAGTTTAAGTAAGTCTGGCTGCAACACCGGACCCAAGAGCCTTGAATGTGGGTCTGGCTGCAAGGTCGTGTCATAAAAGTATAATAATTAAATAGATTAATTAAAAAAACAAAGAAAAAAATCAACATGAAGAAAAAAATTAATGAAGAAAAAGAAAAGAATCTAAATTAACTGGGTTAACCCTTCAAACCAAGTTAACCCGTCAAACTTGGGATTCGAGTCATGAAAGCTTGATAACTAAATAGAAAAAAAAATTAACAGGTTAACCCATCAAGCCTAGGATACGTATCATGAAAGTCTGATAATTAAATAGAAAGAAATTTAACATTAAAAAACTAAACTTAACGAAAAAAATTAATTAAAAAAAAAAGCAAAAAACAAATTCCGGGTTAACTCATCAAACTTAAAAAAAAGCAAAAAAAAAATTCTGGGTTAACTCGTTAAATTAGGTTAACCCGCCAAACCCGGGATCCGTATAATGAAAGTCTGATAACTAAAAAAGAAAATTAACATTAACAAACTAAATTAAACAAAAAAAAAATTCATTAAAAGAAAAAAACAAAAAGAAAAAAAGCAAAAAAAAAACCTATAAAGGTATAAAAAGAAAAAAAAATAGAAAAAATATTAAAAAAATAGCTTAACGTTTCACTGTGGACTGCACAGTAAAACACTGAACAGTTTTAGTATATGTTATTAATTAAAAAAAGAAAAAAAATTTTAGATTAACTCGTCAAACTCGGGATCCGTGTCATGAAAATCTAATGACTAAATAAAAAAATTAAACAAAAAAAATTCATTAAAAAAAGCACAAAAAAGGAAAAAAAAACCTATAAAGGCAAAGAAAACCAAAAAAAAAAAAAGAAAAACAGAAAAAAAACGAAAAAAATAGAAAAAAAAATAGCTTAGCATTTCACTGTGGACTGCACAGTAAAACACTAAACAATTTTAGCATATGTTATTAATTAAAAAAAGCAAAAAAAAAAATTCATATTAACTTGTCAAACTCGAGATCCGTGTCATGAAAATCTAATAACTAAATAAAAAAATTAACATTAACAAAAAGAAATTAAACAAAAAAAATTCATTAAAAAAAGCAAAAAAAAACCCATAAAGGCAAAGAAAACCAAAAAAAGAAAAACAGAAAAAAAAGAAAAAAAAGAAAAAGAAAAAGAAAAAAAAAAGAAAAAAAGAAAAAAAAAGAAGTTGAAGACTGCTCAGCGTTTCACTGTGGATTTGCACAGTGAAACACTGAGCAGTTTTAGTTTATTCTTAATGAGAATACTTTGTATTCAAATCTTAGCACATTTTGAGTTTGTGGTTAATATTTTTTAAAATAGTTTTTTGTTTTAAAATATAGTAAAATATTATTTTTAGATTTCTTTTAATTTTTAACATCAACATATTAAAACTACCTGATAACATTAAAAAATATATTTTTAATATTTTTTCAAGCTGAAAACACTTTTAAAAAACACCTAAAAACATAAACAAAAAACCATGTAAAACACTCCCTCAAATCTTAAAATCATTTTTGTGAATATATTGGTTTAATTATAAATAAACCATAGAGTACCATGACCGTACGTAGCAAACTATAGTTGACGAGAAAAAAGATTAATTAACAATCTCATTTGTCCCTTTATTGCTATAATTTTGTGAAGCCAGCCAGCTACCTCATCAATTCAATTTGTTAATGTGATCACTTCTACATTTTTGTTAATGTAAACCTTATTAGAGTTGATCACTAGATGCTAAAATTGCCCGCATGTCCTTCAACATGGGTCTCTTCTTCTTTCGAGTTCCTCACTATTTTGGTAAGGATCTATTTGTTTATATATTTTAAAAATATTTTTAAAAAAATTTAATTTTTTTATTTGGTTCAAATTAATATGTTTTTAGTGTTTTTAAATTATTTTGATACGCTAATGTTAAAAATAATTTTTAAAAAAATAAAAAAAATATTATCTTGATGTATTTCTAAATAAAAAACAACCGCAACCTCACTCCAAACATATTCGAATAACTGAACTGAATTGTAAATTTAGGCTTAATTTTTTATCGGTCTTCTTTTCAATCTGCCTTTTTGAAACTAAACTAAATAGCTAAAATGCATCTTTGTGAAATGTTTTTTCGAATGACGGAATCCTGAATTTTGCATTCTAGTTTTGATGATGTGGCTTGATTTTTTATATGAGAGAACTTGATCCCTATCGATCAACATTGATCTTGCAGGTTAATTCTTGATATGAGATGGCTCAATAAATATTGTTTGCCTAATTATTTTTGTGTTATAACTATCTATAGAGATGAATTTCAAGCATTCTCAAATTGATTTTAAAAATCAAATGTTTTTCTTTTAATTTATCTACGAGCGGTTTGTCTAACCGATCCTTTTCAAATTAAATCCTATGTTTTTTTATTGAGTCACTTATGAGTAGTTCATTTAATCAATCCTTTTTAATTATTGTGTTTAATTGGTTTACCTATGAGCTATTCATTTTGATTAGCTAATTTTAAATTTTGTGTTTTCTGATCGTTTTATCTATGAGCAGTTTATTTTGACCGATTCTTTTCAAAATATCATATTTAACCGGTTCCCTTCATGAGCAATTTGTTTCGACCAATTAATTTTAAAAAGTTATGTTTTCTGATCGGTTCATCTATAAACGGTTTGTTTTGACCAACTCTTTTTTAAAATGTTGTGTTTAACTAGTTCACTATAAGCGATTCATTTCAACCAATTAATTTTAAAAACTCATGCTTTCAAATCGGTTCATCCATTAGCCAGCAGTTTGTTTTTAATTGATCATTTTCTGAAAATTATATGTTTATTTGGTTCATTCATTAACAATTTGTTTGATTGGTTAATTTTAAAAACTTTCCATTCTAGATCGGTTCACCCATGAGCGGTTCATTTTGACCAATCCTTTTAAAAATGTTGTGTTTATCTAGTTATCTCATGAACGGTTTATTTTGACTAATTGATTTTAAGACTTGTGTTTGATCGGTTCATCCATGAGAGGTTTATTTTTAGTGATCTTTTCTTAAAATCCTATATTTATCGATTTTACTATGAACGGTTTGTTTTGACCAGTTAACTTTGAAACTTGTGTTTTCTTATTGGTTCACCCATGAGCGATTCATCTGACCATTCCTTTACAAAACTTGTGTTTTCTAACTGATCCATCCTTGGCAGTTCATTGTTAATTACCATGTCAAAACATATTTTTGTTATCATATTTACATGTATATGATTTCCTTTTATGTGATGATGTGTTACATGCTAAATATATATATTATGTGTGTTATATGATTGATGTGTGCACTACAGCTAGCTTGAGACCAGACGTTGAAGGGGTATTATTGATTGAGTTCATTTTCTCTTCACATAACCAACCACTTACCCAGACATTGATAGACCAATTATTAGGTTTATAGGATTATTAACCCTAAGTGGAAACTCTATTTCTTTTATTGTGTGTTAGCGATCATTATTTTTCTCATTTCATTGGGTGACCCTTATCTAACTTACCACCATTCACTGAAAAAGCATGAAAACATGAGTTGGTCGGGTCGCTCATGGCCAATGACATGATGACGACTCTACTAGCAATATTTTGAGTTAAGCTTTGCATACATATCATAAGCATCATTTCTGGTTTACGCTTTTATGTTTATGTTATTATTTATCTTATTTTTATTCTCTTTGTTGTCTTGAATAAATGACTTGTGTGTTGTGTTCGCTTCTATGTTATGTTGCAAATTGTTTATATATATATATATATATATGAGTCTGTGCAAGGGGTGGTTCAATATCAAATCCTATAAATAAAGCATAAAATAAAAGGGTGACTTGCAAGTACACTATATTCAGGATGGGTGGCTAATAATGATGCTATATGGTGTGTAGTTCGTGTCCGGTTCAACATTTTGCCTTGTGTTAAAAAGGTGGTAATAAAGAATTCCATCATTTGCGTTGATAATTGAAATTTTATTTTCTTCTGTGCCTATATGTTTATTTTATTGTGTGTGCTATCAAGTCTTAAGGCCACCATTTTTCTAAAGAAGGGATTTTTATGTATTTTTTTTTTTACTCTTTTTCCTTGATTGACATTATAACCAGAGAGTTTTTCTATGATTAATATGTACACTGCAATTGGCTTTAAGACAAACGTTGGATGAGTATCATTGATTGAGTTCATATTCCCTCCACATACCAACCCCTTATCCAGACTTTAGTAGACCAGTTACTAGGTTTCTAGGACCGTTAACTTAGGTGATGACTCCTTGTTTTTTGCTAGGTTCCTAGGACCATTAACTTAGGTGATTTATCGAAGAGCAGCAAAACACGAGTCGATATTCGTTCATTACAAGCAACAAACATAAAAAAAATATTCAGGTTGTAGAGAACTATTTGATATTATTATTAAACTCGGTATTGTGGTTCGACCTTAAAACCTCTTAATCTGACTCTTTACCTAATCCGAATTTAAAATTAGATACATGACTTAGTCAACTTGACTGATTCATAAACAACGTAGTCGACTAGTAAAACAAATCCGAGAATAAAATTGAGAAAAACACAATGAAATTAACAGAAAAAAATGTTCTGAACCACTTCTTATCTAGCTCAGTTTTAAAACTAAATTGTGTGGAAGGTTTCCTAGTATGATCCAGTCAACTTGGCTAGTTTAAAGATAACATGACCAACTAGCAAATAGAGTTTGAGGATGGAATTGAGAAAAATAAAATAAAATTGACAATAAAAAAATTTCTCAATTCGATTTCTTATCTAATTCAAATTTAAAATTAAATTGTGAAAGAATTGTTTCAACATGATCAAGCTGACTTGATCGATTCAAAGATAGCCAAATAGTTATTAAAAAAACATGGGGATAAAATTAAAAATTAGAAGGGGAAAAAAGCGGGGGTGAATTAAATTTTTTTTTTTTAAAAAATGAAGCTCCATTGGCTTTCTCACCTTTTTTAGTACGGTGAGGTAACATATCAACTAGCAGTATGAATACATGTCATCCATGGATTTCAACAAGCAGTATGAATACATGACATGTCGTTCAAATAAACCCAGCTGACCATTCCCTCTTTGGGGGCAAAGGGTTTTTAAGAGGTTTTAAGCAGGCATTGATGTTCCTTCTTTCCAGTTAAGCAAGGAAAGCATCAACCCTCCTCTTTACCAATTCTCAAAACCCAGCATGTCCTCTTCAGATCCTGAAACCCAAGAAGAGCCGAAACCCTCTTTTGATGATCCAGAAGCCATAGAGTCATTCACTTCAACAAAAACCCTTGAAGAAACAGACCAAACAAACGCACCCATGAGTGAAAATCAAAAAGAGGAGGACGAGGACGAGGAGGAGGAAGGAGAGTGTGGGTTCTGTTTGTTCATGAAAGGAGGAGGTTGCAAAGATGCGTTTATAGCATGGGAAGATTGTATTAAGCAAGCGGAGGAAAATAATGAAGATATTGTGGAAAAATGTTTTGAAGTTACTAGCGCGTTGAAGTTGTGTATGGAGGCTCATGCTGATTATTATGAACCCATTTTGAAGGCTGAGAAGGCTGCAGAACAAGAGGCTGTTAAGCAGTTGGAGAAGGAAAAGGAGGAGGAAGCTGCTGCTGCAGCTGAAAAATCAGAGTCTCATGAGAAAGAAAAGTGAGATTTTTTTAAAAAATTTTTATTTAACAAAAGAAAAGGAGAGAACTTTGAGATTTAATTTTGTCACCGACGAGGGATAATCGGATTAAAGGTAATTATTTGATCATGCGACATGAAGATGTGTTGAGGGTATGTTGTTAATTTCTACGTGCAATAAATGGATTGTGATTATTCACTTGAATTTTCATTTAACAATTTTTTTTTTATATTGAGATAATCATATGTTTTTGGCTAGCATATTGTATGTCAAATCTGTGGCTTGTTATGTTTTTACCTCGCTTGTTTTATGGATGGTGAAGTTAATGTTTCTTAATGCAAAACACTGTCGTGCCAATATGATCACCAGCTCTAAAGGTTTGTATTTTGCAACCAGATGATGAGACTTTTTTAAGCAAGAATGTGTGGTTTATGTGTTCATTTGTTCAAACAAGGCAGAGTGTATTGGTTTTAGGACAATCTAATTGTGGGGTTAAGGAAAGGGTTTAGTGGATCTTCTACGGGAACGTGTTTGTCTGTTGAATACGCATGAATTGGATTACAATTGAATTATATTCAGTGTGAATGGTTGCAAATTGGATGCAAGCTTACTGGCTAAAGCTGATGAGTTATCGTAACTGTGTAGAACTTGTAGGATATGCTCTGCCTAACAACTCTTTTTATAGATTATTTGGTTCGTTTCCTATTAGTCACTTCACCTATAAGGTTCACCTTTTGTAGTTAATAATACTAATGATTTGATGTGAGTGTAGAAGCTAGTGCCAGAGACTGTGGAGTTTGAGCAGAAGACATATGGTAGATGCTAACATGTTTTCAAGATCAGAGTTTTCACGATCTGTCAGTTTACAAAATAATTATCTTGGATAGTTCTATTGCATCATATATATTTTAGAATTATAAAGATTTATTGATCTAGCTGCTTAAGATGTAGATCTATTTCAGTTGGACAGTCACCAGTTGGTTTGTGTGATTATCAGCCTGGAAGGAATGAATTGTTCATTAAGCAAATGAACCTGTCACAGTCAAAATCTGATCCTAAATGGCTTCAACTTGGACTTCTGCTGACTGGTTAGAGGGTGAGTGGTAGAGGTTGTTGCTTTATGTTAGATTTCTGGATTCATCTCAAGCTTGTGAATTCCTATGCTTGATTTTTCTTTATTTTGGTCGCAATCCCATTACCATCTTTTGCTATTTCTGCTGTCACAAAAATCCCTTTAGTTGAGCTGTGGACCTGCGGCTCTTGATTTTTGTGTGCGTGAATGATCTGAGATGAAGAGGGGGAGGTGGGCTTCATCTTATCGCATTAATTGGAACAAAAACATCCATAGTCATGCTCTACAAGTAAAACGTTCAGTGTCTTGTCAATGCATTAGAAGCTTTATTCTTCTACAAATAGAGGATTATGCACAAGCCATGGATCAACATGGTTGCATTCCCTGAAAGTGCATTGGCATCACAACAGAAAACTCTTGAAGATGCAGGGAGAGAATACAGTGCAGGAATGGGTAAGAGCTGGACAAACTAAAATGATTTTTCATCCATGTTCCAATAGCAATGAGTTAAAAGGTTTGGAATCTGAAGGCATAGGACATGCTTGACAAGAGGCCTGTTACTGAGGTACATTCACTCCTTCTAGGTCATAGGTTATGTGATGATGATGGCCATAACTTGCATGTCTGTACCGTGGGTTATTGAGGCAATACGTGTTTGAAGTCATTTGTGGTGATCCTCTTACAAATGCTTCTGCTATTAAGAAATCATTGATTCTGGACTGGTGGAAAACGGATATGATGCATCCATGATATTCAACGTATTTATTATGCAGTTGGTTGGTATACTTACTATGTCATTACTGGTTACATTTTTAGTTTCTGAAAATTTCATATACATATCAGTGTTGAAATGTTAATTAGTTATTTATAACTTGTACTTGTTTAAACAGCAATCATCCCTATAATTGATTTTTTGGGTTCTTTTGTGTTTGCAACTTCGCATTTTACAAAAATTGTTTGTAGTCATTTACTCCTCTTTATTTTACTTTTGTCTTTCCTGGTGCATCTAAAGCAAAGTTAGATGTTTAAATATTTTGTAACATTGATGCTATTATCATTATGCTCAGTCCCAAAATGCAGGGTTTTACCCTTTTGTGTGGTCATTGCCATTGGAACAAGGTTCTTTTTCAAGATAATTTAGGTTTCATTTTCAGGGAACAGTTTCTTAGGTACTCTTTGTTATCACTGAAAGGGTTAACATTCAACCTAAAAACGCGATGATCTGGCCACGTGGAAAGAAATCTAGCTTCCATCTGGCTCCATTCTTACATCTAGGAACATGAAATAAAGTTGTCAGACCAGTTTTGCTTGTTTTACGTCCATATAGGTTTAGAGTTCAAATATACCAACCACTTGTTCTTCAACTAGGAATCCCTTTAATGGTAAAATAGCGTCTGCACTATATGTTGAGAAACACAAACAACTGAGGCCAGCAATTTTGCTTTCCTTTTTCTTGTTGGAATGGCTTCTCCGATTCTCTGTGTCCATTTTTTTCCTCCCTTCATTAACTTTGGCCTTTGACTCGCTAGTTTTATGTTGTTTTTAATGTTTACATGTTTAATGTTATGTCACATAAAAGCATTCTTCAGGCATGCTTGTACATGAAGGATATATGTGATTTTCAGTTTCGTCATATTGTTGCACTTGTAAGCCTATCATTTACAGTGACACCACTTATCTTTTCACTTTCCATGTTTAATTTCAACCATTTGTAAGTGGCTGTACACCAGCCAGCAATATATTAGTAATCAGCTTTGGAAATCCTCTTCTAGACAGGTAAAATTTTGTTCATCTGTACATGTTTCTCCCCGACTATTGCTTGCTTTACATTAGGCATGGATGAGAATTCCAAGGGGCACAGCCCATTGGATCAGGGACATAAAAAAGAAGAAAGAATTACAAGCACAGGAGCATATTCCAGGATTTGAGCACGTGAATGGCCATGTAAAAGTCATTTACAAAGCACGGTTGGTAGCATCTGGTTGCAAAATTCCTACGGTTGGCTATCCCCTTGACGAGCACACCGTGTAAGATGCCCTTCTACACAGTGGATGTTTTCTTTAAGGAGCCATGGCAAAATAGACGAGTAGAGCTGTTCTTGGCAACTGGGCTCTCTCATCAGCATCAAGGCCAGGCACTTGTGGCCTTTATGAGATGGAGCGTGTCCGATATGGAAGAAAAGGCCATAAAAAAAGAACAGAGAAGAAAGGAAAACGCAGGTAAGCAAAAGCCTTGAATTAACCCATGACCGAGGCATTTAGCGACTGAAGTGATCGAGACATTTATGAAGCTCGCAACTCTTACCCTCCAGTCGAGTATGGATGTGTTGCCATGATGCGGCCAAACCGACTTAAGTATATGCTTAGTACTATGAGTTATTTTTAAAAATATTTTTTAATTGAAAATATATTAATATAATTTTTTTTTATTTTTTTCACAGCATATCAAAATACTTTTAAAAATATTAAATTTAATTTTTTTAGATAAAAAATAATTTAAAAAGTACTTTTAAAAGTATAAACACTCATATTAATACCTTGACCTAAGACATTTTGAAATTAAATTTTTTTAACAAATTAGTATAGCTCCAAAAATATTTTAAAAATGGCACAAGTATGTGATGTTGCATATAACACTGTCTTGTTTATTTTTTTTAAATCATGAAGGTTGTGCTATGAGTACAACTTAGAGTATGTTTGGCTGTGTGGTTGCGGGTGCTTTTCAAATAACTTTTCGTGTTAAAATGCATGCCAATGATGTTTTTTATTTTTTAAAAATCATTTTTGATATCAGCACATCAAAACGATCCAAAACATACAAATCATATTAAATTTTAACAAAAAATAAATTTCAAATTTTTTGGGAACGCGGGTTGAACCGCTTTCCCAAACGCTTCCTTAGCCTTTATAATTTTTTTTAATTTTTTTTAGGTTATGTTGTTGAGAATACCACAATTGGAAAAAATGTTGTCGGGAACAACACAACTTATAAATTATTTTGAGTATCCTATATTTTGATTATTTTTTTATTTCACAATTAAGTTTTTAAATATTATATTTTACAATCTAATCAAAGTAAATTTTAAAAATAAAAAAAATAAAAATAATACCATCGTATATATTAATTTCAACTTACAATTAATCAACGTTAAACGTGTTTGAAAGTGTAATTGCGATTATTTTTTAAAGTGTTTTTCACTCAGAAATGTATTAAAATAATATTTTTTTTATTTTTAAAAAATTATTTTTGATATCAGTACATCTAAATTATCTAAAAATATAAAAAAATATTAATTTAAAATAAAAAATAAAAAAATTCAAATTTTTTTAAAATATTTTTAAAACACACCGACAACAATGCTTTCATCTTGTTTAAATTTCTAATTTACAGCCTGTAACAACATCTGTTATCTCTCATAACAGCAGGCCCAACCACCTTCATAACTACCCATCAGTAGTCATTTCATTTCATTTCATTTCTTAACAAAATTTATGTACCAAGATTCAAACTTGTTGACGTCTTTGTAAGAAAGAAACGGGTAGGAGATGGAAAATAATGGGATTGGGGTTTTCTGATTTTTTCCTTTTTTTATGCAAGATTGTGTTTTGAAAAAGAATAGGCTTTTAATTATTATATCAAATATAATGACAAATTTATAAATAAATACATATTTTTTATTAATTTTTTTATGGCATTAACTCTTGAATATGTAAAGTGTTACCCATCTCTAAATTTCAGATTTCAAAATATAACATTTAAAAAATTAATTGTAAAATAAAAAAAATAACCAAACTGAAA